>Ga0209454_1001561_pt1 | contig 14523 bp, 7 predicted proteins | sample WorMetHERISLAND1_2_FD_187400 | JGI IMG/M metagenome (GOLD analysis project Ga0209454, IMG submission 187400) | Marine gutless worms symbiont microbial communities from Max Planck institute for Marine Microbiology, Germany - Olavius geniculatus... | ecosystem: Host-associated > Annelida >...
CAGATAGGTACAGACTTGCTGCATATCATAACAAGCACTGGTGACGGGCTTTTTAGATTTGTCAACATCGATGACCTCGAAAGACCTTGAACTCCCAAAAGAGAACTTTTGGTGAATTTTTTTCGCAATTCTGGCTGCAACGCACATTTCAACAGTGAATTGCAACGAAATGGCTCAAGATAGACCAAGATAACCTGCATATGAATTTTTAAACATTAAAAGTAGATTTTAGCAGTCCAAGTCCTGACCCCATAAGTTCAAGGAGGCCTGCACAGGCGGGGATCAAACACAGCTACCCCCCCCCCTAAAGTGGTTATTTTACCGCTATTGGCTCGTGTAGCGTGAAAACGGTTGCAGATAGGCATAGACATGCTGCTTATCATAAAAAGCAATAGTGACAAGCTTTTTAGTGATGTCAACATCGATGACCTTGAATGACCTTGTACCACCAAAATAGGGGGTTTAGTGTTTTTATGCAATTAAGGCTGTCGCGCGTCTCATGGGCTTTGCTCAAATTACTTGTTCTCTCCAAATGACAGATTGACGCGACGCAACGCAACGCAACGCCAGCTGTTACATCACTTTAGATCACTGGTAGCAACAGAAAGTGGTACTCAAACTATTCCAATGAAAAAAACGACGTTTATGTTTCTCATCACTACAATTCTACAAGCCTGTTATGAACGCTTCTCCGTGCAGCTTTCATTCGTCTGTAAATAGCTCGAAGCACTTCTGCTATTAAGCAACTCTGACAGATGCACGCGATTCGCGTATGCCTATCGTTTTTGATTAGTATTCGACACTATAGTACTTCGTTCATTACTAGAATTCATTACGCGATAAATCTGTGGGTGAACCGTGAAACCGAATATTTGGCAGTGTCACGGGCCTCACGGCTTTGGAAAACCTACACGTCCGGGTAGAGTTGAAGAGAGAAGTGGAGTAGAGACAACGCCGATAGTAGACATAGCGTTCCAAACAGACCACGGGGCCGACCTCTGAGGCTGTGCCACTGCCTGAGGCTGTATCGCATTCGCCACCCAAGTGGAAAAAGCACGACAGTCTGTGGTACCAGTCACTTGCATGTCGGTTGGTCAGTTTCGGCCAATAGACGGACCTCGCACGCGGAGATAATTACTCGGCGCTGGTCGACAAAATAATTATTTCCAGTCTCTGCAGCACTGCTGGACTGGACCGACGCTGTAACGACGCAATTTGCTTAATATAATACTGCCAGTTAACCAACCACTGCGGAATGAAATCAAGACAGAGCGGCTGTTGACGCTTTAATATTGCATTATGACCTGTATGTCCGCAGTGTTTCAGAGCAGAAAATACTTCAAACGCATGGATGTAAAAACGTTCCAGAAAAATTTTTTTAAAAGTTTTAAAACGTGGAATAAAAAAACGTTAGCCCTAATTTGTTCGACATCTTGCTCAACGCCTAATGCGGTAGGTGCTGTATATAGCTGGAACTAGAAAAAAAGGAGAACTTGATTTAATTTCAATTCATAAGACCAAGTATCACTAAACTAACTAAGTGCTTCTGGAAGTTTTGATGGAATTTTCAATATGTTCAAACGCATGCACGCTGATGCAATGTTATAACTATTTTGTGACTGGGCGATGACAGTTAAAAATCTGCAATCTCATTTTAAAACAGACCTATTGCTGAAATCGCGTTAGAACGGAATGCTACTTGTGTTACAAAAAGACACGTGACAATTCACAAACTGCATAAAAATAGACACGCTTTTTATTTGATAGTAAAAAATAGAAGACATAACTTACTTTGCGAAGAGACAGCCTATGAACACCTAAACTACGAGCTGCATGCCATGTGCTACACCGTCATTCAGCGAAATGTTGCTATACAAACTGAAACTTCACTTTATGCGTATTTAAGTCAGACTTATAAGCCGTATTGCTAACGCTGTCAAGGAGCAACTCGACACGTTGATTAGTCGAGATGCGAACACCGCTGAAAGTGACAACAGCAGACGGTTTTATGGGCGTTTATTAGCTTGGTCAGTCGCTGGTCACTGGCCACTGGTCGGGTGTCATGTCGCAAGTAGCGAAACACGACACGTGCCGTATAAGTCAAAGAGTCTTCTATAGTATAGCCGCAGCTGTTGCATATAGTAGCGTAGATTTACGAGACTAGCGTACGTACAGAGCCGCCATGTTTGTCGTGGTCAGTCGCAGCGCGTCGTCGATGTTATCGAATCTATATATCGAGCAGCGAACGATGCGCACAGCCTCACCAGCCGCGACGGATTACGTGACGGTTTCTCTACCTCATCATACGCACCCGGCACCCTTTAAAGTACCTGTTGACGACTTATGTACACGGCGGGGGAGTGGAGAAGGTAGAACAACAGTAAATCGTGATCTGTCGAATAATGTAACCAGTAAACATCGTGGTAGATTTAACCACGTAAAAGACTGGTGGTTTTGATTGCTATAAATCAATCGAGTCGTTTTATGGAAAGCCAGTGCATAATTTCATAAGTGGGATATTGGGGCTGATATAGCACTTAGAATGCGCTGAAATACCATTCCATCCCAGTCCTCCACCTCATGTACGAAGAACGTAACACCACAGACATGCGCGTATATGAATCGTCAAAATACCGCCACGATTGCGGGTGTCCAATGAAGGATGGCCTGCCCCACATACAGTCACCCACCCCGTCCCTCCTCAGATTCATCCACTGACCACGCAGTCTCGCTCAACCTGCTGATTCGATTCTCGACTTGTGTGGCCCGAGAATTTCTCAACCAGAAGCCATAAACTATATCCTACCGAACGACCGACGAACTGACAGGCAATGTCGTGCAAATCCCTCCTGCTCTCCATCGGCAGAAGCTTCGATTAGGTCGTTGATTTATCAGCAACCAGTTACCAGTGGCACCTGCAGTTCTATTTACAACTATGAAAATTGCAATAAAATCCAACTTATTGCACATCCAAATAAAACGAACGTAGCGTGTCAACAACAAAACAAAGTAGGGCAAAACCACTGGGGATTACATTAATATTTGATTCATAAATGTTATAAATTTTTTCGTATAATTTTCACTCATCATTGCAACGCTAATAAAAAGTGGAAACTATATCCAATGCAATGCACAGACTGCACAACTTTGTTGCGCAATTCAATTTCATTATTTTACTTCCGAAATGACTGATAAGATTAAAACAATTAATCTTATTGTTTTTGCATCATGACAGACTACGCTAATTTGTCCTCATTCTGCCGGAGCCACAGCATACCAAGCAAAGTGCAGATCCGTATAAAAAATAAATTTGAACAGAACGAACAAATCCATAATCCCGACTTAATCCCGCCAGAGGCAAACGGTGAGCGAAATTAGCTTCCGGTCTGACGGGCCGTTTTCCACAGCACGTTTGTCCGCATCACACTTTGCTGTATTTGGCGGACGAACAACGGTCTTGGATGTACGGATAGCAACTATAGCAATAGGCAACGACAAGCGCTGTTAATTAGACGAGCCAACCCCACGTACAACCATCAGCCGATATCAGCATCATCAACATCAGCAGCAGCAGCAGCAGCGCCACAGTTCATCTACGTCGACGTAGCAGTCTATAGTAACATTCATTCACAGTCGTTCGCCGCTGCACTGTACATCATGCACGGGCAGTTAAGCGACGACAGACGCAACGCAAAGTGCACGTACGTCGCTGCTAACCACAATCACTGCGTGCGCAAGCTACGCAACAGACAGAAGCCGGACCACGAGTGATTCAGCGACCAGCGAGCGGCGCTAATATCCTGCTGAGCTGCGACATCACGTTTCACGCCGATGAGCTGCATATATGCACATTGTAAATCAGCGAACTGTTTAGAACTGCGGACGAACATATCGAGGCCCAGTGCCGACATTGTATGCGGCCGTCCGTCTAGTGCCGAGTAAATCGTAGGCACCGACAGGATATTACTCAATTAGGCCAAGTTTACGGTCGGCGCTTGGGCTGCCCAACGAGTGACGGCCGCGTAAACATTTATTAATGACTGAAAGGATTGCAGAGAATAACAATTACGGCAAGGCAATATATTGTTTAACACCAAGAAAACGTTTTGTTATTTTTCGGACGGTATCGTCATGGCATATGCCTTGAATGTCGATATGCAGAACGATATCCAGAAGTAGGCCTACGTTTGGTGAGGTGGGCCGTCAGTATCATGTAACTGCGAGCGATGGTTACACAGAAGACGCCCGTCTACTTCCGACCGGCACGTGCGTTCAGTCTTCATTATGATACAGGCGCTTGTTGACCTGCAAGCACGGACGATGCCGATCCAGTGTCAGTGGCAATGCACCCTTGGCGTCTTCTTTCCTACCGTTCTAGACATCCGGAAAGAGCGATCGTGGTGCAAACGAGACATCGAGTAGAAAAATGTGCGTCGGTTTGATGTACAAGCATAACAGCGACCAACCATACAGCAGCTGTTAACAGATGTAAGGAGTCATTAAGTACGATTGCGCGTGATGAGTGGCCTATGTCTTGGTTGACGCTAAAGCGGCAATTACAAGTACGCTGCAACACAATTACGGCGACATTCCGGGCCGTGCGAGTGCCCTATAGAGAGTGATTGGAAATGCGAGACATAGAAATGCCGCACAACGAAAATTGCATGGGCTGAAAAATGCAGAATTGCAAACGCACTCGTTCGGACTCGCTTCGTACTTGTGGCCGTTTTTCCTGGCGCAATAATAAACGAAACCGTCTGCTCACCACTAATTCCCGTTAATTCTCAGTATAGTATAGTTCTTAATGCTAGTTTAGTTTAGTCATTCGTTTTTTAGTATAAAATTGCCTTTCTTTATTCGCAACAAAGCGTAATAGAAATAAAAAAACATAACAAAATTTAAACGCATAAGCGTATATTACAACGAAGGAAATTAACGTGTATGCAAGAGGCTTCGAATACTGTTGCTAAGGCAATGAGCTGTGTGTATACTAGGGGATAAACGGTTGGAAATCAGCTACAATAACGACGACGACGACGCTGACGATGAACACAACGACGACCGACGTCGACCACTTGGTCTGGCCGAGCAGCTCAGACAAAGGAGCACTTGGCCGAGATAGTATACTCGATGAGCAGCAACGCTGACAGTGAAGCCAGTGGCCACCGGCGCAGTGAGACAAATGTGATGGGCCGTCTCGACCGTCCAGTTCTGCTCAGCTCACGACGAAACCATCACGTTCATCAAGCCGTCACTCCGCGCGATTGTATGGCATCTTGGGTGCCTGGTTTCTTGGGTGGCAGCAGGGCCGGATTTAGGGGAGCCCGGGGGGCCCCGGGTCCCAGGCCTCCCACCAACAGGGGGTCTCCCACCAAACCCCTCAATTTTTAAAACCCTGTAATTCGATAGCCAATCCCTTTCTGAAATCCCAAATACGCCACTGGGCCCAGGCCTCCCACCGGCGTCCAAACTTCCTCAATCAAAACCGTTTACGCATTATCACATGCAGCGGTAGAATTTCAATTAACTGCTGATAAGTAATTAACAGCAGCAACATGGGTAAAAAAACATCCGCCCTATACTGACGCCGACGGTGTCCCTCCACAACTGTCTTGTCACCGAAGATGTTTGCATCCATGGAACAACAGAAACCACCCAAGTCGTCGGACCACCCTGAATGCCGGGGAGTGGACAGAGTCTGCCGGCGGCGAGCTTCTTGATCGTCACTCAGCCGATGTGCGTCCTTACAGCGCCCAATCGCCAGCAGCAGCAGCAGCCCTGCTCCTAATGTCATTACCGCGCAATCGGACTCGTACTCAGTTCGTAAGTCTATCGTGCAACTCGCTCTGCCTAATGGATCGGACATTCGCATCTTCATCTGGCTTCCTAGCCACTGCAGACGAAGGCAATGGTGACGTCATGCTATGCAACAGCAGTATCCAGCTGTCCAACGTAATATGTCGGATGCGTTTTATGGCCGAGTCAAAGATTTGCTATAAGTAGACCAGTGACCAACTTTTTCATTCCCTTCCGAGGACAGGGACCATACAGTGGGCAAAATTCGGGGGGGGGATATTGCTTCGGAAAAATGAAAATTGGTATGATTTGCTGCACATTGGCGGATCCAATGGAGGGCGGGGGGCGGCCGCCCCTATTAACTGGATGCATCTTAAAACAAGTGAAAATTTTGCACGAAAATGCATTATTTTTGCACACGATTGTCAAAATTTTTCTGGGGAGGAAAATTCCACCCCTACCCTTCCGCCCCCTATTCCACATTTCTGGATCCGCCACTGTTGCTGCATTATGCATTTCGGGTTGATCAGTATATCGTCGCCAACTTGTAACTTATATTTCTCTGTCGATAAACTATCAGCTCGACTGTTGCACGATGTTACACTAGTCTAGGCTCAGCGTCGTATACAGTCGTATCGAGTTGTAGACTGATCGCGCCGACGACAATCGCACGCCATCCACCCGGCTCAATTGAATCTGTCGCCGTCAGTCATCAACAACGTCGCCGCTGGCGTATTCGCACATGCCAACCCTACCCACGCAGTTTCAGCCTTAAGTTTTACATGAACAAGACGCGCCAGGCTCCAAGCACAATAGAAATAGCCTAGGCCTCTAACACGTGACACACCAATTACACTATAGAAGATAAAAATGTGCATGATGACCTTGATAAAAACACTGTAAGCCAGCGAAGACAGTGTAGTCTAGACAACTCGCCGATTTGAGGCAAATTTACGCAGAAACCGCAAAAACAATTTGGTAGGCCTACAAGTCCATTAAGCGGCTAAAACCAGATTGGTGTCGAAATGTGAGAATTATACGTCGTCGGCGGTCTATAATCAGTTAGACACTTTCCTCAGCTGCAAGTTGCAACGAATCGCCGTCGGTGGGTGCTGGCGTTTGGCAAGCAGCGATACAGATACCTCGGTCCCTGCAGGTACGCCGCACAGTCGTCACGACGCCACGATGGGATCTGTCTTTAACTACATGCAGTTCACGTGATTCACGCAAGCAAACGTCACTCTACACGTTACATCGTGTCTCGACTCCGTTAAGACGCGTACAGAGCGACGTAATTTAAGCTAAACTGAACTGAAGCGGTTTGGTTTTTGACGAACTGACCAATGGGCGAGCTGGGCAAGCAGAGCGTGACTACATGCGCGTAGTCACGTAGTCATTGACGCCCTTAGACGGTATCTGCTGTAATGCATTACTGCTTGCCAATTGGTCAGTTCGTCAAAAACCAAACCATGCCAGTTCCGTTCAGTTACGTCACTCGATCGCCTTAAAAAGTCTTCTGCAGTTGCATCTACGAGTCAACGTGCATAATTATTAGGCCTATACGACAGCAGCTGGGCAGCATTTTGTCGATTACTATCAGCTGATGGCGATGTCGGTACACCGAATCCTGCAAAAAATCGTAAGCTCTCGCCTAAGGCAAACGTTTTACTGTATACGACGAGTCACGAAGATTCCAATCGAACGCATTCCGCTGTAACGGCGCCATCCCTTTTCCTGCAGGGCTGCAGCCGTCTGGTGATGAAGTATTGGATTGGTACATGTTAAACGGCTGCTTTGCATTGGAAAAAGCCCTTACGAGCGGCAGAACTGTTGTCGATTTTCGGTGTCGTTTAAAAAGTCGCGACAGACCTAGGCCCACATTACAAGTGCTATTGATACTTAGACTTTCATGTAAGCTTATACACACTGTAGGGTCTATATCCTCCGGCCGACTGGCTTCGCGCCATGCAAAGACATTAAGCGATTATCATAAATATTCGAACCACATGCACGTGATTTTGCACGCGACGTTTTCTCACGACGATATTTCCACTGATCGGCCAGACGCCACTGCGCAGTGGCTTTGAAGAATCACGTTCAATACGCATCGCTCACATTTCACACAATTTTCACTCGGCTTTTTAATCGAAGAGTCGACGAACCGTACAGGAGGAGAACTAATAAAATGAAATCGGAATAAAGCTCTTACATGTGGTGTGGTCTTGCAATCGAAGTAGAGAACAAAAAGGGCAAATGGACATGCGCTTCTTTTTCTTATTGCAATGCAGTTTTAATTGAAGTTTGAAGCTTTCTTTTCAAAACGTTGCAATCAATAAAGGCAAGACAACGCGTGATGCACAGCTATTGCGACAGTTCAACCAGTTTATTTGAAATTTCGTCAGTGAATGCAAGTTTACAGATCCAATAACTACAAATTTTTCTGAAAAGACCAAAAGTACATGCTTAGTCACAAGCAAGCAACAGCAAAACCACTGTCGTAGCCAATAGCTATATATACACTTACTTGCGTGCGTGTTCACGAATACGTTTGCGTTAAAACTTCAACAGCATTTGCTATGCAGCGAATTAGGCGGTACGATGCATTACGCTTACATGCCACATTATAGCCGTAATTGCCGTCAGTGCGAATACGCTATACGAGGGCGTGACTTGAAGCGAGCAGATGCAGCAGCTGCGAGCGTCGACCACGTCATCTCAGAAACTCATTACTATCTCTCTAATGTTACGCTGTGAACCCCTCCCTGGTACACAAAGCAGCATTGCAGGTAGGCCCTATATACTGTAGCTCGACTTTCAACGCACTCTGATGCTTGGGTTACAGCGTTACGCAGTCACGCCAGTGCAGTTAGGAAACTGTATGAAGCCAAAGTCGACAGATGCAGCAACATCAGCTGTTCTATAGGTTAACGTCGCAACGCGTTTCGTTGACATACGAACACATACGGTTACGCACATACTAGTTTTTTTTCTTCTGCACGAGACTGCTAAGAAAATTATCCTATAGGATACTGATTAGCTGACGCTGCAACTTGAGCCAGAAAAAAACAAAAACGGATGTGATGACTCGCGCATATGTGAGTCGGACGATGCATTGCTTTTCTGCGTTAAGACTTTAGCAGCATACGAAAACATGAAAACAGCGAAGAAATGCTACTTGCTCAAGCTCACCGCAAGAAAACCCAGGAGAGAGAAACAAAGTTTCAATATACGGGATACTTACATGTGGCGACCGAGAATGCCGCGACTACGTATAGAGATAACGAATCATCGTGTTTGCGATGACTGTTGAGCGCAGTGCACAATACGCCGTATTGTGTTGACGCGGCGTACAGTAGCGCAGACAGTCAGCACATGCTGCTATGCTACTGTGGTCGCGGCTATCAGCGAGCTTTCACGCTGATGAGTGTCATCGATGACATCTGTCAAACAATCCGGCCAGCAGTCGCCGCTCGTTGCCACAACTCGCTGCTCGTACTTTCAATCACGCCTGGCCGGCTGCTGCTGCTGCTGCTGCGGACGCTGCGTGGCTGCCATGCACTGTGTACCAGCTTCCGCAGCCAATCGACCGCGATGCACCGCGCTTAACCGCCATCAGTACGGATTGCAATATCGGGATCCCGAATCTCGGAATTGGCGTCGTCTCAATCCCGGGATTTCGGGATTACAGAAATTCGTTGAAATTGTATTTTTTCACTGTTAAATGACACAAATAACAGTTCTGGTCGTCTAATGAATAAAATGTTCCATGCGCACAGTGTAGTTTTATATTTTAACATTCCCAGTTGAGTTCAGATATACCTTCCGTAAGGGCCTACTACATCCTATACGTACATGAAATAGGCCTAAGTCTGGTGTGGATACCCAAATAACGACCAATCCGTAAGCCTAATCTAGAAAACGGAATCTTGGGATCCCGGGATAAGAACTTCCTTATCCCGGATACCGGCATTGGGAATTCAATGCCGGAAATTCAATCACTAGCCATGAGACTCACAGACAATCAGCAGGACCATGAATATCGTAGTCATGGTAACTCTAAGCGATGAGTTGTAAAGATGCCGCTATGAAACATTTGCACGCCTTTGAAGTCCGTCTTATTTGCTAGCCCAATTTCTATACAGCTACTGCTATATGCACTCTGCCAAAATCCTCCTCCCCATCCCCAATCTCAACGCCAAATGACTTCAAACACAGGAAGTCAATAAATTTCCTTTTTCTACGCTATTCTGGGACTTCTGGCTATTCTAACGAGTTTATACACGTATATGCAGTATTACTGTTACTACTGTTATTACTGCTAATCGTAGGCCTAATGCAAAAAAGGTAACACCGTAAAGCACTATAGCACTGTCGCTGCTCCGTTAATGGCATAACTCATCCATTCATTTATTCAACGCCAACGCCCATGCACATGTGTAACAGGGTGCACAGAACAATACAGACAAAGCATTAATCAGAAAAAATATTTTAAAAACACATTATTGCAACTGTTGGCCAGTCACAGTCACTTGTTGGGTGTGTAGACATAACTTAGCGCAACAGTGTAATCAAGCCGCGTGCATGATTGTAAGAACGCCCGGGGCTTGGTGAGACGACATGGACGGAGGCGCAGTAGAGTGGCGCTTCGCTGTCGGTGATTCGGCTGAATTTCATCGTCGCAAACCAGTTTTTCCCGCGTCGTAAATCGCATTTACGCTACACGGCGCACTGCACGTATATCGTCGCTGCAGGCGGTCTGCGATCGCTGTTAGCTCGTCTTCCACAAGTTCTGCACGCCGCACTGACCGACTTGTGCATCATATTACTGCGTCCGTCCGTCCGTCAGTCCGTTTCTCTGCCGCTCAGATAAACCGCCATTTCCGCGCAGCAGAAATTAATCGATACAGCTACGAACGGCTGCAGTATACATCAAAAAATATAATTATCAACGCTGATCAGAGTTTTCTGCGATATACCGGGTGGCCCAAAAAACGTCCCGAACATTTGCGTGCGTTATTCAGTCGAAATGAATCAAAACAAAAGCATGTGTATGTAATGGCCAAACATCTTTGAATATGTCTAGGAATTTACGTTTAAAACACTTTTGAACTAGCCGTGACACAATACAAACAAAATAGCGTTATTCGCAATAGGACTAAAGCAATTTTTGCAAGCGGCTCATCATTTTATGCGTTGCCGTTTGGACTGGCCATCATGTTTCGTTCGATCACCGAGCAATCGGCTAAAAAATTTTTTATGCACAGGTAGTGTGACTTCATGGATTGGGGGTCGTCGAAAAAGAGGAGATTGATGTGGTGTTGGCGATTGCGCTCGGGGCTCAAGTATTACAAACACCGGAACGTCACAATCATCCGTCAACTGCTCAGCAGAAAATGTGCTGAATAAGTCCTCCAATTTATCTTTGTTACTGCTGCTAAACGCCTTTTCCACTACAATTCGGCTTTTCTGATTCTGACAGTCTCATGTCGACATCATGCTATTAATTTTTTTTGTCTAAGATAACATTCTGACGATCTTTGTAGTTTGCACACGGTTCACGTTTTTTTCATAGACAAGTTATTGCAAGATATCTTAAACTTAGTAACGTAGCGGATTCAAATCTGTTGAATATGATGTCCATGCTTGTGAGCTGACAAAATCTGGCATGTTGTGTCAAAGAAAAATTAGTTGCTTTGATGCAGTGTGGTGGAACGCTGTCTTTATATAATTGGATTTTTAACTCGCCTTAAATCATTAAACGGCATTCAGTAGCGTCATTATTGACGTCACTGAAATTTATAAGTAAGTAAGAGTACATATTGATCTACAAATATGCTAAAGGAAATTTATCTTCAAAAAGTATACGTGCCGTTAGAGTTACGCAAAGGTCGGGACGTTTTTATTGAGCCACCCGGTATACTCAGTACGACACGACGCAGTGACTGCACTCGATGAATGATAAGTAACCAAACCAAAATCACCGACAACAAAAATTAAATAAAACACAATGAGTGCGGAACTGCAAGCAAAAAATCATCTTCATTTGATATTTGAGTTACTCATTAAGGTGTGTTAGAAGCGACAGAAATGAAGTAAACAGAACTATAATGATAGCTTAGTTCTGCGAGTTTTTTTTTCTCTGTTGTGACTCGCAGACTCGCACAAGACAGACGGCCAGGGTCGCCAGACAGAATGCAATGCACGAGCTTTTGTAAGAAGGATCGTATAGCAAAACACTGAAAACTCGATCTGTGACTTTTCTTTCTGGGCTCTTGTAGTCCGATCTGCACGGAAGTGCATGGAAGATTAATTAATGCGACGACCTCTCAAACGACGGGCTGTCGTAGTGTGTGTGTGGCCGTCGTCAGGAACCGAGACATGTTCCAGATGTCCGTCCAAGAGCATGCCAGTACCAGTGCCACGGGCGCCGAATTTGATCGACGCCCTACGTCACTGCACCATGTTGACGATACACCGGGCACCTGTTAACGAGGTATTAATGGTGGTTCAATAATCCGGTCACGATCAGGACTTCCCCTGAACGACTCAATCATATACTGGTATACACACACGAGTCTCTGAGTGACTCAATCTTTGTAGTGATGAGATGATGAACTGAGCAGTCATCGCTTCCGAAAGCCAGATGTGTCCGGCCCGAGTCGAACGTAGCCAGTCCTACGGGGTCAAAGTAATACTGTTGCCAGTATGCCCATGCCTTGCCTGCGGGCCCAGTGCAAGGTCGTATATTGAAGAGGTCAAGCTTGCCCAGGTCCGACCAACTTGCCCTTGCGCGTGCCGTTTCGCAGGCTGGGGAAGTGGTCCTTTGAGTATAGAACCGTTAGAACGTGATGCTGAGTGTGTTATCGGACACCGAGGTGACGGCCTGAGTGCCCTGTCGAACGTAACAGCCGCGGGCGAAGCACGGCAATACAAGACGTGGTTGCCGCCTCGTTCCAAGTCGTCGGTTGGTCCCTCGCTCTCTAGAAGCGCGGTCTGCCACTCGCGACGCCGCCGCGTTTGTTTACGCAAAGGACCCGCGCTGAAACTGCAGTTTATTTGGTCTCTCTCGTTAGATCTCCGACTGTGGAGTGGACCACTAGCTGACGGTAACTTGCTTGTGCACCGCTACTGCCTGCAACTTTGCAGGGCACCAGGTTGAACGGCAGCATATTGAGCACAAAGTAACACTTCGGGCCTGTAGGCTAGCTCTGCAATTAACGCCGTCTCGATGTATTTCATGATGCACAGTGTCTACCAGATGACAGCGTCTGAGACACGTGTAGGCATGGGTATAGGCGACGGTATAGGCCTAATGCTAATATGTAGCATATGCATTTGCAGTATAAGAATTCAATCCTCGAAAAGCCCATAGGAAGCGGTGCATTATAGTACTTACTGGCAGCGCTGTTGATGACTTGGAACGGTGCGTTAGCCTAGGATCACTGAGACAATAATAATGTAACTGTGAACTAGGCCATAATGGAAACAAACACAAAGTCTCTGTCACCTTCAAGGTCGATTAAGGTTATGCAAACGCAGGTAGCAAACAGAGAAGGTAACATAGACTAATGTATACACACTCTATGCACTTGTCTCGTATTGTACACATCTACAATTTACGTAAGTGCTGTGGGTGGCATGCTCGTTAAGCCCCTACTACTGGTTGTATCTGCAGCGTATAATGCAGTCTGAATCATCCACAAATTACTGATGGTGACCGAAAAAGCTCATTTAATCACCGGTCAAGCCCGCTGTCGCAACGATCAGTTCGGTTGTCTTGCCTCTGGCCTCCTCGCTGCATGGAAGGTGGCACAGGCCACCGGTAGCCTACCGTACATCAAGCGCAGCGCACCACGTAATTTCGTATTTTCAGAACATACCAAGCTGGTTCAGATAAACCGCTAGAGAACGTACGTGTGGCTTGGGTGCTGGTGGAATTTATACGGAGATAAGCGGCGCGACCAGTATGACGTCATTGACCACCAACAGCACTGCAACCAGTGCGTCAGCAATTGTATGCCTAGGTCTCGACACGTCACGTGCGCAGTAGAATATCACGGTGTGTCACTGACACAATGCAGGCTAGCTGCTAGGTTATCTCTGCAGTCGCTGAAATCGAACCACATCAGTCAATTGTACGCCAACAAACGGTCAAGACATTGGGCTTAACTCAACGAAATCGGAAATGATGACGCAAGAAGTTTAACCGCACAGACGCACGCAAGATGCCGTGATCGTTTTAAGTTCCGTGCGTGCTGCTATGAATTTTGCTAGTTGAGCGACTTGATCAGGGGCGTATTCAGGATTTCAAGTTACGGGGGGCGTGAAGTAAGGAGGTCTGGGGGACGGAATCCCCCAGTAGGGTCCAGGGGCAAAGCCCCGGTAGAGGGTCTGGGGGACGAAGTCCCCAAGAAACTAAAGCTTTTTGCTTATAAGAGCATAATTTTTTGCATCTCAGCGTAACTAAAAATTTTTTTCTTCAGAGAGCAAATCCAGACAGTTCTCTTTTTCTCTTTCCTTTCCTTTACTTTCCCCTCTTTTTTCCGTTTCTCCCTTCCCTTTGCACCCTCTCATTTCTTTTTCTCCCCCTTTGCAGCCCTTTTCCTGTCTTTCTCCTCTTTCCTTTTAAAGTAAAACCCCCAAAATTTTTAGTTTGGGGATATGGGGGAGCACTATGAGCTCTCCTGTAGAGTCCCAGCTGAAATCAAATTTAGAGCATTATAATAT
>Ga0209454_1001563_pt1 | contig 14517 bp, 5 predicted proteins | sample WorMetHERISLAND1_2_FD_187400 | JGI IMG/M metagenome (GOLD analysis project Ga0209454, IMG submission 187400) | Marine gutless worms symbiont microbial communities from Max Planck institute for Marine Microbiology, Germany - Olavius geniculatus... | ecosystem: Host-associated > Annelida >...
CCTAATGACCTCGAATCGTGAACAGCCAATCAGCGAGCAGTACTTGGCGTTGGTATTCGTTGCTGATTGTGTGAAATTTTGCTATAGTTTGGTGTAAATTTGATAAAATACAAGCTCATTATGGTACGATGTCAATAAAAATTGCTTGACGTGAAAGACAACAGTCTATTTTACAAAAATATATAGACATTTATATCGTTCTATTCCGTTTTTGTAGTTTTATTCGAGTGTTTAGATAACGCAACCCTATGCAAGAACAGAGGTCCTGCCTAAAAACCGCATCACTATGGCGGATCGCAGTGTAGAATAGGATAACATTTTTCTCGAAATGTATGCTATAACATTACGCACACAACAAAGGTTGTAGCAGAGTGCATTTCTTTTCTGTTGTCATTGATTTTACGCCATTTACTGATTTTATATGTGTAGAATAGATGAGTTAATGGCGTATGATGTGTACTGTATAGATGGCGCTGGTCTATACTTGCAGACTTTGTAAAATTATCTTGTGTGATATGCTGTATTCAGGCTGGTGGCAAAGCTGGTAAGGACACTGGAAAGGCCAAAGCCAAAGCAGTTTCGAGGTCTGCAAGGGCTGGCCTTCAGGTAAAATTATTTCATGGCCAATTAATGTCTCGTTTGCTGAGTTTTCTGAAGCTTTGGACTTGGCTTACTTACAGTCGGAGTCGGGATAAGCCGATTTGTGGTTGTTGTAACTAAAACTGCGTTTATGTGGTAAAATGTGATTGTGTGACAGAAGCATTAAGGAGCAAATGGATTGATTGCTTCTATGTGGGGATTCAGTGCTTGCTTTTTGTACCATGTGGATGAATAACTGGAATATATTCGGGCTTCTGCCCCCAAATATAGAATCAAATTTTTGGCTCAAGTTCCCCCTTCTGCTTTCTTTTTCTTCCCCCTTTTTAATGCCCTTCTCCATTTTTTTCTCTATTTTATTCCCCTTTTTCTTTACTATTTCCCTTTCCTCTCTTCTCCTTTTTTCTCCCCTTTGCATTCCATCATCCCTTCCCCTTCCTGTGGCCCCACACTCAGCTGTAAGTTCCTCCAGTGGGTTTTGGCAAAGCCCAACTGTGGTGCAGTTCGAGCTATAACAGGCTTCTGGTGATGAGCAACTTTTCGTACACCATTAACAACCCCCCCCTCCTATTTTTCACTGCTGTGCCCACCACATATAGAGATAGAAGCGCCTGAACATATTCTTCTCATTTTGATTGTAGTCCACTGTGGTAAGAAGTAACTTTGAAACAGCATCTTATTTTGCAAAATGTCATCATTGCTGTGTAGACATATGCTGTTGTGAATTCTGTGTGTAGTTTCCAGTCGGTCGCATTCACCGACATCTGAAGACACGTACAACCAGTCATGGACGTGTCGGTGCCACGGCAGCGGTCTACAGCGCCGCTATTCTCGAGTATCTGACGGCTGAGGTGCGTATGTACTAGTTAGAGCATTGCTGGAGTGGATCAGCAAGTATAAGGTCTGAGCTTATGCCATTACAGACAGTGCTGCCATCCTGGAGTACCTCACTGCTGAGGTTTACATGGTTTGCAGTGTTATCTTGACACCAAGATTATGGTTTCAAGACTCATCTTCATCTTGAGGCTGAAATTTGCTGGGCTTGGTCTCGATGTCTTGGTGATACGCGAGACCATCTCGAGACGAATTAATCTTGTCTCAGACAAAGTGCCCGCTGTCTAATTTGTCTTAGTTTCAGATGTGTGCGTCTTGGTCTCATGCTGAAATGTCTCGTGCATTCATGTTGTCTTGGTCCTGGTCTTGGATGTGAAGAACTTGGTTTTGATCTTGGTTGCGTTGTCGTTTTCAAACCGTTTTGTCAATCAGTCGGAATTGAATTTCTCCAATGTAATAGTGACTGCTGCCATGCCCACTGTTAATAGAGTAAGGGATAGTTATTGTATATCTCACTACTACATGTAACTCAGGTCTGCATCCAGTAACTTCATTGACTCGACCAATGATGTTATCAAGTGCTGCCATCTATTGCTATTTTCACTTGGCTTGGTAGCTTAGGCGTTGGATATATGGTCAAGAGGTCACGAGTTTAGCTCTCAGTCATATCCCTACCAAGTAACAATTTTGGGCAAGTTCTTTACACCTATGTGCGTGTGAAGGTGCAACTGGTTTAGTGGTTGGTGCTGATAGTGCCGACTCATAACTTTCAGGTTACGCTTCGATTCTCACCACAAATTGAGCAAGCTGCTAACTTACTGTGAGCTCAGATCAACTCAGCCTCCTACCCTTAGCGGGATGGGGAATGAGTAATAGATTTAGAGCCATGGAGTGAAAGCTTAGTGTGGCTGATTGGTGTGGTGGTGTGTCTGCTAGCTGCAGACCGCATGTCCATCTGTTCGCGGATGCGGGCAATGGATGGCTGCATAGTATGCTGTAGTATTATTAGCTCATGCCAATCAGCTGCCACTTCCAAGATTGTAAAATGTTTCTGGCCATGTGTGTCTAGTGTAAGAATCACTAGTTGCTACAGCATGTCTTGTACTTTATCTTGCTTTACCAAAATTACCGATGCTGTGATGGTAGTGCTGTGGTTGTGTGGTGTGTAGGTCCTGGAGCTGGCTGGCAATGCGAGTAAGGATCTCAAGGTGAAGCGCATCACTCCACGTCACCTCCAGCTGGCTATCCGTGGAGACGAGGAACTCGACAGTCTGATAAAAGCCACCATTGCTGGCGGAGGTATGTACATTTAGCAGTCTCAGACGTAGACTTGGGTCATCTCTTGTCATCAGAAAGTATAAGCCTGAACTAATGTATTAGCTTAGACATTACATTGCAGTAAAAAGCTTGAGACATTGTTGGCATAGAAATAAGTTACTTTTTATCAAAATTTTTTAACCTAATTTTAATTTTTACTATGTTAAGTGTGGCCATCATGTGCTCAACTTGAATGTCGTTGTGCAGCAGCCATTGTCAGCGAGCAGCGTCATTTCTGCAACATGCGTTAGCGTAGCGGTAGTGTACATTTGCAAAATAGTTGTTGACTCAGAATCTATTTAATAGCAAGTTTTGTCCCTGTTGCTGACAACTAAGGCAGCTACAGGCAAAAAAACTATTTTTCTGCATTTTTGTTTATTTTGGAATGGAGTAAAGTAAGAATACGAAGAGTGTTTTATTTTACACGGTAAAGTGGCATCAGTATTCGGACAAATTGGACTGTCAGTACACTGTCAGCTGCGTGTTACTTTTTCAATGTTGCGTACCAAAAATTATAAACATATGTTCAAATTCGCTAAAGTTATTAACCGAAACACTCTTAGCGTTTTTCACCTTGGATACAATAAAAATGGCATTTTCGATGACGTCATAATTACATCAGCTCTATGTAGTGACATGGCAATATAAAGAAAAATATCTCGACAGTTTTATCAAGTGAATATTCAGGATGACTCATGCCAAAAATTATGGAAGTACGTTTAAGTTTGTCAAAGATATGTCGAAAATACTGTAGGCTCTTTTTCAGACACGGTGTATATTAGGCAACAGAACTGAACTAAACTGGAAAAGGTTCGTACTGCACTCAGGACCCTGGAGGTGTGGGAACTTTGTTTGTTATCCAGTTAAATTTCTGTGATTTAAATCTTTGCTTGTGCACAATTTATTCTGCATCAGCTAGTGTACCATTACCTGTCTCAGCCCTGTTTGTAACAGATTTTTGTGGTATGATGGTAGCATGCCAAACTGGTGACCGCAAGGTCCCCAGTTTGACTTCAGCTCAGTGCACTGCCAGGTTACGACTCTGGGCAAGTTGTTTACAGACATGTGCTTCCGTCACGAAGCAGTATAATTTGGTACCGGTCAAAAGGTGGTGACGCTTTCTGGTTGGGAAGGTAAACGTGGCCTAGTGGAAAGTAATGGCAGGCTGTCACTGGGTTTATGACTATGTCACCTGCGGGCTGACTGCCTAGAGACTGGATGGACCCTACGCTTGTATCAAGTATGAATTATCTTTATTTTTTTACCTTAATGTTTACAATCAAAAGAATATAATAACATTAGTAATAATGTGCATTGTGTTTGTTTAGGTGTAATTCCACACATTCACAAGTCGCTGATCGGCAAGAAGGGCACTCCTCAGGCGCCGTGAATCAGTCGGACTCTCGGCATAAGAGTTGGCTGCTCTTCATGTCGTCATTCATTTCGGAAAGTCGGCATCAATAACTGGTTCTTCGTTTATGTGTGTGGTCTCTTGCAGTCTGTGTGTATGTTAATGTGTCCGTTATTATCGTTAGTCTAGTTGTTCTGGCTACATCTTGCATCTCGATAAATTTTGTGGTTTACTATATATGTCACGGACATGCGGTGTCATTTTCCATTGAACTGTTGGTCATATTGTCGGCTTAACTCATCTGGTCGGCGAATCCTTGCATATGTGCTGAAAAAAATTGGAAACACCTTGTTGGAACACAATTCCGTGAACATACAGTGTGGTCTGCTTAAACTCAGCAGATTGGCTTGGATCACAGAAATTGCTGAAGCTAGTAACCATGGATTAGTCTGTGGCACTGCAAATCTGCTGTAATCTGCTGTGTCAGAGACCGATCGCAGTCATTAGAAATTAGCAATTTCTCTGACCGTTGCTGACGTGTGTTTCATTTGCAGTAATCTGTGTTTTAACTGCGTTGATTACGGTGGTGTTAGGTAGACCCGACGTACTGGACCAAGCATCGAAATTGTCTTGCATTACAACTTTTGAATATGTGAAATCGACCCTGTGTTATGGACATGAACAGGTGTATTTCTGTGTTGAGATCTGTGTGGCTTCAGTTGAACTGAATGTAGCGTCGGACTGTAGAAGTCGGAATGACTATCGGAAGGATTGTAGAACATCATAGCTGGAACTAAGAATTTTCAATGGCGGCTGTTTCGTAGCCGGATGTCTTATTTGTATTCGTAGTTATCTAGCACGATAAACATTCGGACTGTGCAAGCATTTTTGTGTGCTGCAAGAAACATTGAAATTTTATCAGCAACTAGTTTTTGTGGATTTTTTTCTGATTTTTGTTGGATTAATTCGGTGACATGAAGCTGATGCTCTGCTAATTTTTTTTTAAACCGTGAACTTCCAAAATAGTACAAATTGCCCAAATATTCAAATGGCAACAATAAAGAGGCTTTCTGGAGGATTCGTTAAATGCACCATCGTACTCTGTGGCTGTTTTATGTTACCAGGATAAATCTCTATAAAGAGCAGTGATTTGGCAATTTTCAGTTCAGTTTACTTTAATCATTCTTGTGCTGGGACATTTTTTCCATTAGACGTAATTCACTTTTCTGTCTTTTGATGTTTGTTGATTAAATGACATTGCACTTTGTTTGCATTATATGTTGTTGTCATCTTTGCATTGGCAGTTGTACACGTCGTTGGATTTTTGCGCATGAGAGCTAGCATAAAATAGCACGTATTAGCCATGGTAATTCTGTCTTGGTGTCTTGGTGTCTGTCTGTCACAACCTGGTACTGATTGAAGCCCAGGTGAGATAGAGACTTCTGGTTTTCACCATATGATAGCTTAGAGCCTCTAGTATTTTGTGACAAAATTTATGCCACTGGGTGAAGGGGGTCCCCACGAACGAGGGGAGAAAGAAGGGCACCCCCCTTAATAAGGCGTTATTCTACCGTTATTGGCTCGTGTAATGTGAAAATGGTTGCAGATAGGCACAGACATGCTGCATATCATAACAAGCACTGACGACGAGGGGTTTTAGTGAATTTTTCACGATTTTGGGCTGCAACACGCATTTCAAGAGTGAATTGCGCCAAAATGGCTGGAGATAGACCAAGACAACCTGCATATGAAATTTTTAGCATTGAATGTAGATTTTAGCAATTTAAGTCCGGACCTTCTAGGTTCAAAGAGGCCTGTGCATGCAGGTATCAAAGAGGGTTTCCCCTCTAAAAAGTGGTTATTTATCCACTGCTGGTTTGTCTAACGTGAAAATGGTTGCAGATAGGCACAGACATGCTGCTTTACATAACAAGCACTGGCGACGAGCTTCTTAGGATTGTCAACATTGATGACCTTGATTCACCTTGAACTTTAGAAATAGGTGTTTTTAGTGATTTTTGGCTGCAAAAGAGTGAATTGCAATGAAATGGATGGAGATAGACCAAGATGACCTGCGAACAGGAACTGCTATAGGCTCTCGTACGTCTCATGAGCATTAGCTCAGATTTCTTGTTTATTCACCTATCAAAGTGGTATCCAAAACAACTAAGGCAGTAAGTGGTCAACTGTGCTAGACTCGTTGCAAATATGCTGCATAGTGTGATGAAGAAAGGATTTTGAAAATTTGAGCATTTTATGGACATATGAAGTTTGTGGCTTCTTTTTCATGGCTAACCTAGTTTAATATCATCAATTTAAGGACTTGTGCTATATTCATAAACATCTAGTAAAGCTTGACACTTATGTGAGTCAAGGTTTGTTAAAAATAGTGTTAAATAAATGCTTCTTTGTAGACTATCAGTTGGATGGTAGGTTTTCCGCGTTTTGATCTGCTGATTGGTGACTGTAAGGGTACTGGGTATGTGACATTTGGCACCACCGTTTGTGCTGTTCCAAGGAAATCTATCTCCATTTCAACAATTCTCAAAAGCTGAGTAGGGACAGGCCTAACCTGTAGTGACTAGCTGAAATAGGCTGGTTGGACAATGTTTGAGTATAGTTATGCTGATGAAACAGTCTTGAAATTATCAATTTTAGTCTTCAGATTATCGAATAAGGAGAGCAAAAAGGAATAAGAGAGAAAAGAGACGAGACGAAGAGGTAAGGAACGGGAAGTGGGCGTGCCCCCCCCCCAGTTCACATTTTTGGCTCTGTCGCTGGTTACAGCGGTTTGATATTGCGATTCCTGAGTCGAGCTGTCAGGGTCAATATGGGACTGACTTGCTTCAGTCAGAGGGTGCCTGTCTATATACAGGGTGGTCCAAAAATGTCCCATTTGGAGCGTCTGCTTTTTACATGCTAGCGCGTTGACATAAATCAGATGAGGTGGACAGTGAGTGTACCTCACATAATTCTATCGTCTTGGCCATCTGTTTGCCAAAAGTTATCAAATTTAGTGGAGATTTGACGAAGTTCTGACAAAAACAAGTTGGGACATTTTTTGGATCACTCTGTACATGTATGTACGACAAAACGCCGCATGCAATGGTGTCTCGTGCGATGTCGCTGCCAAACCCGAGTTCACTGACGACTGCACTGTCCGTAACCCCGCCCTGTTTTTGTCTTATGCGACGTTTTGTCTCCGCACCCCTTCCTATAGAAATGGTTGCTGTCTGCTAACATTCAGCCTACGTCAAGTATCTGCATGGCGACTTTGTATTTCAGCAAGACTGTCGCATGCCATAAGTTAACTCAAAACTTTCATATGGATCCACTGTCGTTTACAGACTGGGCAACTTAGCAGGCTCGTTGTCGTTGCAGTGTTATTGCGAGAGTTGTGACGTCGCTGTAGGTTTATACCGGGGCCCGATAAATCCCCGCAGGCTGTTGCTTAGCCTGTTGACTTTATTTCCTGGTTGGTTCCTTATCTAGCCTTGGAAATTCATAGTTTGTAGGTCGTATAGTTCCTACTGCATATAACCACAGGCAGTTTAATTTATGTCCATTCGGATTCAATGGCGGATTCGAGGGGGGAGCGCCCCCCCTTTCTATTGACTGGAAGCATCTTGAAACAAGTTAAATTTTTTCATGGAAATGCATTATTTTCGCTTAAAATTTTACGCCCCTCCCCAAGCCTCACTCATACTCTTCCGCCCCCTCCTATTCCAAATTTTTGGATTTGTCACTGTTCGGAGTAAGTAGACAGCACATGACACATTTTCTTAATAGACATAATAAACTCGTTTGACGTCACGTCATGGACCGGTGCACGGCCAAAGTGACGGTTACACAATCATGTTGCAAAAAGCCACTGGGTGCGAGGCCTAAAACTGTACCGAGGTGAATCCCCATAAGGCGGGCTGCGGCCGGGCGCCAAGGCACGTGACGATGACATGTGACCCGGACATGCCGTGCCGGGGAATTACCGGTGACGGGCGTTTAGACGTTTAGGGCGTTGACGTTTCGACTTATCGGCTAGCGCAGTGGCCTAGGCCTGTAATAACGACGATGAAACAGCGGCGCTGACGCAAACGTTACTGTCTGCTAGTCGAAGCAACACACAGCTGTAGAGGGAGTCAGATTGTTAGTGCATGTTCTGACAGAAATAGTCATATCAGGCAGTGACGAATTAACTCACAACACATCGGAATTTGGCTGGACGTAAGATGACGTCTACGGGTCCTGCGAGCAGCGTCGACGATCCGGCGTCGACAAAGTGTGGGTCAGGCAGTGCACCGCCACCGCCACCATCACAGCAGCACAGCGTTCCCGTTGTCATATGGGATATCCGGTCCCTTACGACGCCAGTAGCAGTTGGACCGCTGGACGTTGCCGAGGGCGACGACGACGACCACCAGGGTGGACTGACTGCAGGGACTGGAGATCGAGACGAGAACCCGCACTGCGAGAGACACGCCGAGCGCATCGCAGAGCTGTACTGCCGTCGATGTGAGGTAGGATAACTATTGCATATTAAGAAAGTAGGGTTAAAGGTCGTGCAGAACATAACTCTTGAAGGAAATCCACCGCAGAGCTATCCGGAGCGTCACATGCCATATGGGATCACACAGTGATACCTGCCGTCACCCGACAAAGATGAACGCGCCCCGCTGCAACTCCAGCCAGGCAGGCCAGTATGCCTACACGATTTACCTACCACTGAGGAATAGAATGCTGAGTTGACCTTGGTGTTGGTTGTATGCTTAGCTTATAGGGTGTTTACACGATCCAGCAAACGTCCAGCATTACATTTGCTGGAAGTTTGCTGGATCGTGTAAACGCCCCATAAAGAGGGAAAGTCAATAATCACTTGGCAGCTTAATTTGTTAGTAGCCTATAAGCCACATACTTTGACTTCTGTGGTGTCCCTTTAACAATCTTGCTATACTTCTTTTGCAACCCCAGCTGTCGTTATGTGCATGCTACGTGATTTTGTGCTAATAAATTCCACGAATTGATTGACTGACTTGATTGACAGGTGCCGATCTGCCTGGCGTGTGCAAGCACCAGACATCTGCCGGCATCGGGTCATCGTTGCTGGGACATCGCCGACGCGGTCGATCACTGCCGCGATAGACTGGCGGAGCGACACGGCGAGCTAACGGAACATTACACGACCTGCCTGCGACGTATTGAGGACACCAGTGCCGCCATCGACTCCATACGTTGTAAGTCTTGATGTACACGTGTTTCTTGCATATTTTCGTTAAATATGTCAAGTGGTGTGTTAACAGTGTGTACAGAGCGACGTAAATAACCTGAACTGACACGGTTTACTTTTTGACTAATAGGGTGTTTGCACGATCCAGCAAACGTCCAGCATTAGCACGTGTATTTTGAATACATTTGCTGGAAATTTGCTGGACGTTTGCTGGATCGTGCATGTAAACACCCTATAACTAACCAATGATCAACCAGGGCTAGCCTATTGGCCATTGGTTGACGTGTACGTGAACGTAGCCACGTAGGTTGACACTAGTAACCTTGCCTCTCTCTGCAGCGATTTGACATTTTTAGCGTTATTGGAGCGTTCGATATAGCAGCGTCTTCATAGCGTGTATGAAGATGTAGTCAATCTGGAAAATCGCTCTTTCTTTCCCTCATCGGAAGTCTAATGCTGGCCTTCGGATACAAGCGGTACGGTCGGCTCACTCAAGCAACAGCTGGGTTTCTTGATATCGTTCCAGATGAGACGGAGCAGCAGGAGACGTCGATTCGACGTCAGTTCGAGGAGCTGCGTCTGCGTCTGGAACAGGATCACCAGCAACTGATCCACGACCTGGAGATCGGTCGGAACGCCCGCATCAAAACGCTCAAGAAATACGTCTCAGAACTGCAGGCGACCGCCGTCAAGCTCGGCGGACAGACTCAGCAGCTCCAGCACATGGTTATCACTTATTTGATTGCTTTATTTATTTTGCTCCCAAGGTAGGGTGCGCCATTCCATATAGGGCTCAATATTAAATTACGGAAATTATGCTTGGAATAGTCGCGGTGCGGACTCAGAAATTGGGAACGTGTCTGCCACGTTAAAAAGTTTGGCAGCGAACGACGAGCGCTGGAACAGGAACAACGTTTCTCTCGGCTCAGTTGTCGCCTTAAGTGTGTTTCGATTTGCGCCAGGAACTGGTGGGCACTGACACTGATTACAGGGACAGGTGTTTCCACGGCTACTAGGTCTAGAAAGAAGTCATGTGTCTTGCTGGGAGAGCTGCCGCCTATTACGTTCTTTCTCTAGCAGGTGCTGTATTTATTGATAACAGCTTATGGTTTATATGCACGAAAAGTCATTCACTGTAACATAACGGTGTCACCGCAGGAAAACACGATAGCAGACCTGTAAATCTACCGGCGGTAGGCTAATAGTTAGGGCTAGGTTAAGTCAGAAATGACAGTCTGAGGTCGAGGAAGACTTTATAATTCCATACTGTGTGCAGGTGGCGTCTGGGACGGCAGTCGACGTGATCAGCGAGTGTGTCAGCTCATCGGCGGCTTCAGGGTTCAACCTGCTGTCACTCATAGAAGAACCAGGCGACTACACGCAGCCAAAGTTCACCCGATCAGCCCTACTTGAGCAAACAGACAACTTGGTCGGACAGTTCGTCGCCAACCCGGATGCCAGTAAGTCGAATAATTATTGCAATGCTGCAGTCTGCAGTGCCGTATACCGGTTTGGTTTAGTCGGTAACGTCGTTGGTAGCATCAGCGAAGTTGATCAACGCCGGGCTCGGTTATTACATAGATGGGTGACCGTCAGCAGACGGCTAAACCATCAATCTAAGTATGTAATTAGCCACCCAGGTCAACTCAGCCTGGCCATTCCTCCGTGGGTAGGCGCGATGAGTACCGGTGAAAGCTGGAACGCAAAACAAGCAAATCGCTAGCTCCGTGTCCGTGGTCTGGTAGTGTGAACTGGTGTCTGACTGAGAGCTAACAAAACTGAGATCAGCCCCGCCTCGTTATGAATTTATATATGGCTCGGAAAAGACTTGACTTTATGATCGTAAAGTTGCGTTGCGCAGCTTGATGCACGTTTTTTTCTGTTTTTGTGTTTCTGTATCTTGATTACGGGTTGTTTGCTATCCAGATACGCCGACTACGCCGACCACGTCGCCTTTGGCTGGTGGTCCCGCTACAGAACGCAAACGTGGTGTGGAATGGAAGTGCGACAATTGCACGCTTGTGAACCACGACACCGACATCGAGTGCCGTGCGTGCGGACACGCGCCGTGGAAACAGCAACTGGTCAGTCTGCGCTTGCCCGCGTCAGGCACCGCTCTCGCTCAGAAACAGTCCAAGACCGTCACTGGGGCCGGCGGCGAAGGGCCAGCAGGTAAGAACCGACCGAATTTCGTTTTCGTTTTCGTTCTCGGCGCAGAAAAAAATGATGGTTTATGGCGATTTTGTGGTCATTTTTGTTTTCTTCCGAACCTAAGCAGGATATGCATGTAACACGCATGGTGACAACAACGTGATAGGCCTGCCAGTGAAAAACAAATAAATCATTCCTGTAGAATTTCGTCGTTTTCGTTCTGATTCTTTACCGACAACAAAACCGAAAACAAAAAGCAGAGTTTATGTTTTCGGTTTCGTTTTCGGCGGAGAATTTTGCTTAATGCCGCAGAGCAGCTGTAATCAGACCAACGAAGCAACTTGACAGGCGAAAACGCAGAAAACACAATGTAGAATTCGGCCATTTTATTTTGACTAATGTAGCCTACTGAGCATTTCCGAACACTGGCGGATATCAATTTCGTATGCAAAAATTACAATTATATGTAGCCTAAATGATGTGATTGAACTGGTCAACTGCAGTGAGTCTGAATGTTGATGTGCTTTAATTACTTAGAAATTTTGGCTTCGTTTTCGGTTTCGTCCTCGGCCGAAAACGTAGGTCGTCTACGTGTAAACCGGTTCATGTATCTGTAGGGCTGGACCAGCATGGACGCATTGCGAAATGGACATGCAGTGTTTGTACTTTAGTCAACGACTGGAACACTACTCAGTGTGCCACGTGCGACACTCCATTGATAGGTAAATTAATCTTACTGATCATCTAATTATTTTTGAATGTTAGTTATAATTAGCAAATTTGTATGCAAAATGTGCTCGAACTTAGATTTGTTATTTTGCATTTCTGTAAGAGCAGTTTATGCCTGTTGGTGTAATGCCAAATAGCAGTGTCTCGTGTAATATGTTTTACTGACGAATAAACAGTCCCGTAGCCAGAAATGTGAATTAAGTTGCCTTCCCCGCCCTCACCTCCCTTTCTTTCCCTTCGCTCCCCTTCCCTCCTTTTCCGTCGATTTTTTCTCTCTTTTTTCCTTTTTTGTTAGATATAAGACCCTTAACTTTTAGGCAGGGAATTTGGGGGGGCGCTATGAGTACCCCTGGCGGACTCTGGCGCGGAGCCCCAGCTGAAATAAAATTTAGTACAATTATAGTCCTCAAATATGAGATTTGGTTGCAGCAATTTCAGTCATTTTCCTGAGTCCCTAATATCTGTTTTTAACCAAAATTTAGATTCGAGGTCTGGGCCCCTCGACCCTCCCTTGTCTACGCCACTGCAAATAAATGATTGACTAATTGATTTCTAGCTGACCGACGTCGACACCACCGGTCGACAGATGAAGCGTTTACTACAGCGATGCAGCACCAGTCACGTCTGCACACCTCCCCCTCCGCCGTACAGGTCTCGGGTCGCAGGACGCCCAGCCCGGGCATAATCATTGGAACGATGAACCAGGGGACGCAGACTGAGCCAAGCGTCGACCGTCTCCAGTCAGCGCAGAAGGTAATCTATTCCTATACCCGACGGGCGCAAGAAATAGAAAAAGAGGTTTTGTTAAGGGTGTAGATCAAAACTTTTCCCTTCTTAAAGATGGAAAGGAGCCCAAAGGAGAAGGTACTTGAGCCCGTAAGTAAGGGGGAAGGGGAGTTGCGCCCGAGTTTGATTTTAGATTTGAGGGGATAGAAGCCACTGACAATTTAGCCTATTGATATTTTTACATAATGTGTAGGCTATTAGTTGAGGCTACCGTATTGGTGACTAGACACTAGAGTAAAATCCGAATGGCCACTAGGCCATTTGGCTATAGCTCGGTCCGCCGTAGCCAGGATTCGCCATAGCCAATGTGCATGGTCCACGCCAAAGTCAAGATGTAATATATTTCTGTTTCTAATTCTATTACTAACGCTAACCATAGGGGGCCTAAACACCGCGCTGTTCAAACTAATCCCCCTTTGGACTATTGAACCGTCTTCTACCGTAAGGTCTGTTTTAAGCTTGCTGTGTCTTTCCGGCTGTGTTTCATAATTTTTGACGCGCTACAGCTATGCTGTAGGCGTCTTTGGTACGAATTGTTATCTGGTCTGTCTGTCTGTATGTCACGGATGTATTGTGGCTAAACGGTGCAAGATAGGGCCTAGTATACTATTAATCACAGGAAGTGGCATATTGGTTTTCAAATGACTGAAAATCATTGACCTTAGATAAACTTGAAGATCAGTACTGCAACAGGAATTGTATAGGCTGTAGCGCATTTTCCCTAGCGACAGCTGGGCTTCTTGTATAGTTTTAAGGTACTTGTATTTTTGGTAAGAAAATAACGACGATGTTGACTGATTGAAGGTGTTCGGTCGACTGTGCCAAGCAGTGAAGCGGGTGGGTGGCAGGACTCCTACGTCCAGTCGAGAGGGAAGTCCGCAGCCGTCACCGCTAGGTGGCGCCACTGCCGCAGAGTCAACAGCCACTGACCCAACGACCACCACCAGCAGCTGGTCGGCGCTGGACAACGCGATGGCACGCTGGCACTGCAGCCAGTGCGGTGCGGACGACAACACGGACATCGAGTGCGAATGGTGCGGATTCGCCGAGGACCGTCCTGCCGTCAGGTTCTCCCGCTGCACCAGGGATTCGCTGGCGACGGCCATCTTCGGCAACCACCCCTGCGCGCCCTCCCTGCAGTAAATAGGCCTACGGATTCGCTCAGCCAGTGGCGTACGTCGCGAGGGAGTGGGCGTGAAAGCGCGAAGCGCTCGATCCTCCCCTAATTTTTTGACAATTTTCTGACATTCACGAAACCAATTAACTTTCAAAGTCGTGTGACTGTGACATTTGACGTATTATCTAGCTATCTATAGTATACGGGTACACTTAGCTTGCATGTCGTGTTGTAGCAGTTTATCCATTCCCATAGAATATCGTTGATTTCACTTATGGATTTTTTTGGCGATTTCGGGCTGCGACACAAGTATATATCATTCACAAGGTGGCGCCACGCTACTATCGTTATGCGATTTAGATAGAGAATTTGGTATTTGTATATTAACTTAGCGTGAACACCCCAATTTTCAGC
>Ga0209454_1001566_pt1 | contig 14508 bp, 8 predicted proteins | sample WorMetHERISLAND1_2_FD_187400 | JGI IMG/M metagenome (GOLD analysis project Ga0209454, IMG submission 187400) | Marine gutless worms symbiont microbial communities from Max Planck institute for Marine Microbiology, Germany - Olavius geniculatus... | ecosystem: Host-associated > Annelida >...
TGAAATATGTGTAAAAACGTTAAAAGTCAAAAAATTACAGAATTTTGTTGTACACGGTTACGGAGAAACAACGCCGCGAAGTTGCGTCTGGGGTCAACGTTGACCCCACAGTAGTAGGAGGGTTAACTCGCGGTGGGTGACTTCCTATAGGTGGTCCATTGTGACCATGCATCTATCTTCCACCAATACGAAAATATGGTGTCTCAAAAATAATGGGGTCACGACTTTGACTTTTTGGGGTCACGTGACGTCATCGGTCACTTGACCATTCGACTTGCGGTAGACGACTTCCTATGGGTGGTCCATTGTGACCATGCGTCTATGTTGCACCGATAAAAAGATATGGCGCCTCAAAGATAATGTGGTCACGACTTTGACCTTTTGGGGTCACATGACGTCATCGGTCACGTGACTATTCGACTCGGCATATGTGGTTTCCTATTGGTGGTCCATTGTAACCATGAGTCTAACTTGCAACGTTAGGAAGATAAATGGGTAAACATGCAGTTTAGCGGCCTAAACGAAATTCAAAGTCATCTTACTGCCTATACGGGCCAAAGCGTGCATGCAGTCAGTTAAACGTATTTCTCGTCATATAAGCGTCAAACGACTTGTTTTCATGCCGAACGTCCATGAAATGCGCACTTTAATAGGCTGCGTACGACAAATTACTCCTACGTACCGACACACTTCTCTGTTATTTTTCATCTCTATGTTACTCAGGCTATGACGTCATGCGTTAGTGCTGTGCCAAGTGTTACAATTCGGTAATCCGCGCACTCATACAATTATCGTGTTGTATTTTATGATTTATTTCCACCGCAGTATTTCATTTTTTTTGTACAGGGTGCGGCAAAAAAGTAGCCCCATGAAGTTTTTCGCTGTTTTCTCAGCAACCGCTTGGAATTTTAATTTGAAATTCTATACATATATTTGCTGTAATCAGTCACATTTAAATGCCAAATAAAATTTGATTCTGTTAAAAAATGACAAAGTTATAGATTTTTTAACATAACCGCCTACCGATTTTTTAGCATTCAAAAATGTTCTGGCTTGAACGCCAATTTAATAACATCGTTGAAACAACACAATTAAATAATGATCAGATGCCAGAATTCCATTGTCACTGTGAATGTTCGAAGGGTCTACCGCCAGCTCTAACACAAGCCTTCAGTCGCTTTGAGATGTCTTTCACAGATTTGTCGATCGGTCCCTATGGCAGGTTGCCCCAGATAACCTGAAGCGCTTGCTTGAGTTCAGCGATTGTCTTCGGCTTTGTTTTAAGCTTGGGTAAGCTTCCAACATTGCATCCCACACATGATAGTCCATTGCGTTCATATCCGGCGATTTTCGAGGCCACTGGTCTTTGGTGATGAAATCTGGACAATTGGTCCGCAGCCAGTTCTGTGCGCTGCGCGGCGTTGCGCGCTGCGTCGCTACGTGTGTGCTGTACGACGCGGCGACAGAGGGGGACCCTGGTGCGTCCGTTCTCCGAGGTGATGTGGCCTGGACCGACAACGTATAAGACGATAAACAGCGGAAAACTGCTGTGGGCAACTGTCGTTAGTCACCTGAGGCGAGAAAAGCGGAAAAAATCGAGTGACGACTCGGCAACAGACGGAAACCCTGGTGCGTACGTTCTCCGAAGTGATGTGGCCTGGACCGACAACGTAGAAGACGATGGACAGCGGAAAACTGCTGTTAGCATCTGGCGTCAGTCGCCTGAGGCAAAAAAAACGAAAAAACCTAGTGACGACGCTGCGGTCGATGTCGACCTGCATGAATGCGGATGTCACGTCACGAGAAGTAACTGTGCACAACCGAAACCGTGAGTACTGTGCACACCTCTCTGACACACTTTTTTAAAGAACCATAGAGTTGTACAATAAGAGTGGGTGTGTCAAACGTAATCGATGTAATGAAAATCAATGGCGAAAGTTGTGTTCAAAGTTGTCGATTTGCGCATAATGGGTACATGACACGCGCACTGCAGTCAGCCAACACATGCACAACAGTCCTCTGATGTGTACAGGTGCGTTTTGGCCCGTATAGGCGGTAAGTTGACTTTGAATTTCGTTTAGGCCGTTAAACTGCATGTTTACCGATAAATGTACCAAACATCAGTTTAAACAGTTGTTAACGGCAACATTTAAGGACTTGCACATCGAAAAGAGCAAAAATTACAAAAGGCGATATTGCCCGTATCGCACTGACTGTCACGGATGGATTTCACGTAAGCACTTATCTTGCTGTTTAGCGTAGAAAGCGTGAATCAGGTTTTGTCGCGCGAGATCGTTTATCCCGTGTTTTGGCGTTAATTCACATTGTGTTTGTGTTTCTGGCGTTTTCTGCTGCCTCCTGTGGCCGGTCGTTTCACAGGCGTTGTTTTGTGCTATCCTGTAGACATATGACTAGTGTCAGGTAATCTGGCTTAGCTAGGCTAGAGTCGGTCAAAACCGGTTCTGTTTGGTTTTGGGCGGGAAGTTCGAGTCAATAGACCGCCAGTTTTCAGTTGTTACTTGTGTGTGAGACGCGCTGTAGAACGCGTATAGCTGTCGTTTACAGCTTCGGTAAAAGCCGTGTGAGGCTTATGTAATACCCAGCGACCGTGAAGTCAATGCTGGAACGCACACGCCGTCGTCGTTACATCGAGACGAGCGGTAACTCTACCAGGAGGGCGTATTCCCTAGTTGGAGAGCTTTGACAGCTTTGTGGTCACTGTGAGCGGTAAGTTAGATGATTGAGTACTTTGGCGTTTGAGTATTTTCTTTTTAGTCCAATACACCTTATGACGTGTATTTTGCTGTCATAGATTAGTCAGCTTTGTAGCAAACTGTACGCAGTAAACATTTGCTCGTGTGCGATATATCTGCAACACTGTTGTTTGTCAATTTGTGATATTTGTGTGTTATGTTAGTTTATACTTTGTGGTCGTATTATTGATTATCGTGCGTACGTTTGTCAGGCGGAAAAGTCGGGGATCGACTTCCGAAGAGTCGGGGAACCTCTTTACAGAGTCAGGGTCGCGTTGGCGTTGGGCCACGATCTGACTGTGTTCGTCGCCGAGAACTGGTCGTTTCCTGTTGCCGTCGCCTGTTCGACGCGGGGTTTTGGCCGCGTCGCTGTTGGACGCTGTCGCCGACGCTGGGACGCGCCGTCGACTGTCAGTGTTCCGACGTCATCGTGCCACTGTTGGACGCTGTCGTCGTCGCTGTGGAACTCTCTGTGCACTGACGCTGCCTGCGTCTTCGTCGCTCGACGTGCAACCGTCGTTGGCACGCCGATGCTTTCGCTAACTGTTTTGCCGCAGTTCTTGCCACGAGAACTTACTGCTTGGTCTCTCGATACGTGAGTTTTGTGCTGTGTTGATTGTTTATCGTATATTTGCTTTGTTGTCGTCATTATTGCTGAGTTAATCTAGCCGTGTGTTTTTGCGGCGTAGCTGTGACCGTGAGTCATTGCGTGATCGTGTCACGTTAGAATCCCTAGTTTTTGGACGGTAAAACTCATAGTTTATTACTGGCGCTATAGGTTTAATCGAAACTCTGAGCTGATTTGCTTTGTACGACGCCAGAGTGTTAGGATTTATCCGATTGTTTGAATATTGCTTTGACTTTGCTTGGACTTTGAATATTGCTGATAATTATTATTTTGTTTTTCTTTATCGTTTAATATTTTGTGTCTGTTCGCATATCTATCGTGTTTTACATATACATAAAATTGCTATTCAATGTGTCGTGTTCTTTGTAGTTGACTTAGGCGGTCGTAGGCTGAACGATATTTTTTAGAGTAAACGAACTCCAAATGTCACGCAGCGCCCCCTGGTGACACTGACTGTGTGACGTCACCGCCGGCCTGCATTGCTAACAATACTGAACAAAATTCAATGGAAGGAATTCAACACTGCTGGCAGTGCAACATAAACAAACCGCCATGATAATACGCCCCCTAATAAAAGTCACGTGATCACTCACAGTCAGTAAGTATGTGCGAGTACACTACAATCCTTCCCCTTTTTACATCTTTAGTGCACACTAAAATCAACCGAATACTAATGCGATAAAATCACGATAAACAGTAATCAGTCAGATTAGTCGGTTTGTGCGAAACTCTGCCAGAACGAGTAACATAGTTCTCATCGGAGTAGTTCTTATCAGAATAGTTCTCGTTCGAAGTAACACAAATTGTCTGTCTATTGCAGTTCTCATCAGAAGTAACACAAGTTGTCTCCTTGTCATCACTGTTCTCTGTTGACTTTGCCCCTGTGCTGTCACCTTCATAATACTTCTTGATGTGAGCCATCCCTCGACGGTATGTTCTGCCTGAAGTGTCTGACTTAACAATGGCTTCATGTCCATTTCTCTTAATTATATGTAAAAAACTGCAAACAATTTATTTAATGTTGTATAAGCGATAATGTAAAACACCAAAAACCATAAACGTATAAGCACGAAGTAATGTATTAGCTTAGACATTTAACCTGTCCTCAGTACCCAGATAAAAAATGTCTAAGTTAATAAATAATTTTCGTGCTTATACTTTTGATTTTTGCTGTTTTACATCATCGCTTATACAACATTAAATAAATTGTTTGCATTTTTATGCAATATTTGCAATTTTATTAAAATTTGGAAAGTCACTAGAGCCTGTTAGTTTTTACTACAACTACAACAACTACTACATAGCTGGCATCTTTGATTTACTTTGCACAATCACATAGAATAGCAACCATGTTATAAGCAATAGATGAAATTTAAAATGGCGTCCACCACAATCTTAAACTTATTACTGTTGTCGATTAAAATCACATAACCTGCATCCAGTAGATGCCGGCTACTTTTCTGCAAAAATGCATAATTATATCTCAATCAGCAGTTAAGTTATTAGGGCCTATGTTTCGTGCAAAAATACAAAATGGCGGTCGTCGCCATATTCGATGTTATTGTTGTTTAATATTATGGTACAACTGTATATAAAATGTAAAATTTAGTCTACCTGCCAAACTTCGTGCAAATACATCTAGTAGCAAGCGAGTTATCGGCGATAAACGAAATTCAAAATGACGGCCGCCGCCATTTTTAATTTATTGTCATCGCCAATTTTGGTCGGATAGTCTATTTCCAGTAGTGACTGGCTACATTTCTGCAAGATAACTCTTTATTTGGAATGGTACCGATTTCCGGTAGGCCTTATCCTTTCTTATGGAAGAGGTACTTTGTCGTTAGTGGGAGTTTCCTTTTGGTGGATTTGTCCCTTTTTGGTACGGAGATATATGCTCTCTGTGGAGTCGGACTATCGACTGACGGATCTAAGCCTAGCAGTGGTTTATATACTGCTGCCGAGACCGCGCATGCGCAGTGCGCATGTAGGTTAGATATAAGGAGTCTAAATAGAGCCAAAGAGTGACAGGTGCTCGAAATATAAACGACAGTTCAGCCGCTCTCCGCGGCTAAAGCGAGTCCAGGTAATATTTGGAAGCAAATATCTCCACAACCACTTGACAGACTTGAATGCGGATTAAACCAAATATCTTAGAAAAAAATCAAAGTATTTTATGATAAAGAAAAACCGCGTTAAGAATTTAGTTTTAATAACTTTACTCGTAAGCGATACAACTGGAGCCATACCGAGTTTAAGCACGAGCATCCACGTAATGTTTACATTTCGGGCAGCTAGCTGCGGAACAATAACAATAATATATATATTTTATTTCGCATCAAAGCAGCACAACCTAATACTAAAAAAGAGAAAAAAATACACACACATACTGTACAGTTAAAAAACATCTAACACAAACATAGAATGACCAGCCTAAATGACATATTTACAAGTATACAACCTATGGACACAGTTAAAAGCATAAACAGACATAACTTGTTTAAAATCGATAAGGCTTAAACATTTGTTCATAAAACACAATCTTCGCCTCTCTGCAGAAATCGCTACACTAGGTATGTTGAGAAACTTCCTGAGATAAGCCACACTCGCACAATCAACTTTAAAAATTAGCTTGTCTAGCATGAAAATGCAAATAGGCACAGCCATGCGGCTATTGTAGCATGCACTGCAGACGAGCTTTTTAGGGAAATCAACATCGATGATCTTAAACCCAAAACTAAGGGGTTTTAGTGATTTTTGATGATTTTTTTTGGCTGCAACACACATTTCAAGAGTGAATTGCTCCGCAATAGTTGGAGATAGACCAAAACAACCTGCACACGAAATTTTCAGCATTAAGCGTAGATTTTTGCAGTCCAAGTACCGACCCTCTAGGTTCAAACAGATCTGCGCACGCGGGCGTCAAAAAGGGGCACCCCTTAAAAGTGGTTATTTTTCCACTATTGGCTCGTTTGATGCTAATACTGCGAATGCGCTGAGCCAATGCAACGTCATATGAATTAATGCGGTCGATCACACTTTGCATTATCATCGTCATCATGTCTATTTTTTCAAAAATTTAACAGCAGTATTTAATCAGTTACAAGCAATTTAATTGCAAGCCTGCCAGAAAAAAAGCGCCTTTATTCAATCTGCGGATTAGCTGGTTAGACATGATTAATGACACTTTTTAAAACGGTTAAGATGATAGAAATAAATGTGGGTATTTCAGGACCATTAATGTATTGTTTTGTTCTTACCTTGATTGTTTGTCTTATAAACCACGGAAATTAAAATATATTTACAATGATCGGTTTGTAGTATATTAGAAATTACAAAACAAATCAGAATCTTCGTTTACGACCTTGTATTCGTTGATTTACTAAAACATTTCAAGAGATTGGTGCTGAAAAAACTGGTACGCTAGCAACTTGCTCGATGTAACAAAGAAATAAAATGTAGAAGTCAAATTGTCACAAATATCCTAGCTCAAATTTTTTTTACACATTTTCATTAATCCATCCATTTATGTATTTTAGACAACCCGATCAGTACGAGAATAGACCAAATTAGACATACATTATACATGCATAAGAAACTTACATACAAAACACATCTGTTACAGATACACTGTAAATTAGGCCTACCCCGTGTCTCAGAAAAAAATGTGTCAGCGTTAATCTTTGAATAACTCCATGAAACATTGGTTGATTTTTAATAATTTTTAGCACGCAATATCATGACGAAACTTGACGTTAAAAATATAGCTTTTGCCCAACTCACCTTAATAATGTTGCTAAACTACTTTGCGGAATGCAAAAGTCGTAGTTTGGTTGTTTACAACAACGAATTCATACTGCATGCGCTGCTCCGAAAATCATTCTTATACTATACATTTGGCAAATGGCTTTTCTGCCTCTTGGAATACTTTGTTCAGTGTTTCGATTATAGCAACTGCGTATGGCCTGAGAAAAAATGATGACCACGATAGCAAATCAACGATGATGAATCATAAAAATGGCCGGTCATTTATATTCCGTCTTGTAACCGGATAACAAAAAATCAGACGCCTTAAAAGCACTATCGGCATTCGTCGCACACGACAGCTGCGTAAATTAGAATGTCCAACAACGAGGCATCCGTCGTCACATGCTGTTACTTCCCGTGCGTCGTTATGTCGAATGTCGTCGCTTACAAAAAGCCGGTCAGCGGTACATTTTCCTCGGCCTCATCCATCACTTAATGCTGTTCTACAGCTGATTCAGCGGCTGCATTGGTCAGGATTCAGGTGAGCTGAACATAAGCCTCCGGCGCCATCCGTTATACCACGTTTACACGATCAAGCTGGCTCGACGAGCTAGCTCGACGAGCTGCTATATTTTAGCTGGACGAGTCAGCTCGATGTTTGCTCGATCGTGTAAACGGGGTATTAGCCTATCTGTTGAGGTCGGTTAAAGTGCTATATCATGCAACTGAGTACACACTGCAGATCACCAGAAAACTGCGCCTTGGCTGCTGCTAATGCTGCATGTTCTTATCTTAATCCGAGATTCAACTCTGAACCGACTGATGTCTGCTAGAAGAGTAACTTCTCAGTTTTCGTAAGAGATTAGGCCTAACGAACGCTGTCCATCATGCTGCTACTGATAAGCAGTCTGAGGCGATCGTTATTAGCATTCTCGTAGGTCTGAAAAGTTCTGTTAGGCCTACTGAGCGTAAATATTTAGGTCGATGTGTTTTAAAAGTGTTTCAACATTAGTTTACACCACTTGCGGTCGAGATTTTAATATATCAATTGGCTTTCAGTCGTACTTGACAAATAACGCTGAAGCTGCTACATGTATTTTCAGCTTTTCTGAGTTAACTCGTATATGTATTATGCTTTTAATAGTGCATTTTTATAAGATTACAATATTTACCCCCTAACTTAATGTTATCTATAGGCCTACGTATACCAGCTTGTGTGATATAGCATTTGATATCGAGGTAATAAACGTATTTTAATTATTTCAAAATTAGTTTTTAAACAAAAGCAAAACTATTACTCATGTAATGTACACAACTGGTGCTATTATTTACTGTGTAATCAGTTAACGTGTAATTTGGGGTTTTAAAACCAACTTTATGGCGATGGGTCTAAGCATATCACAACAAGTTAACAGGTTAAGTGATCAAACTTCTCCGATTATTTCAAATGTCAAGAATAAACAAACGCAAAATTAGTGCAGAAGAAAATACTTTTGATGGTTAAAACTAAAGTTAAAGTATGTGTTAACTGTTAATTTTTTAACAACACAAAAGTAGGCCTAGTAGCTTTTGTAATTAATTAATATATAAATGTAGCGTTCGCGATTGTTTTTTTTCGTTAAACGTAAAATCGTCAACAACAAAATTGAACATTTTTGTGACAAATACGCAACAATACTACAATAGCAACATGAGATCAACTGTACGTTTCCTCTCTTATCATAATTGATAGCTTGCATTCGACAACAGTATGAAATATATAAAACACAATATATAATACATCTTATTTTTAAACAACAAGACTCACTAACAAACACAAGATACAGAATACGTTGGTTTCACAGCAAGTATAGAAACGTGAATAATTTTCTGACTGTAGGCTCATAGCGTGAAAAAAACCCGGCGAGCGCTGCATGGTAATAAAACGTTATCCGCTCTGAAATACAAAACATCTAACGGTGCCTGTACGTTAGGTTGGTGTCGTTTTTAATCTTTCCGTTGATCCTATGATCAGTCGACGTCACGTAGGTTGAAAGAAAGAAACGAACGATAATTATTTTGCATTGTTCAGTGACGTGATGCCGTACAATATTAATTTAGACGTTTTTTGGCTTGCGAACAAACATGCAAAAGTAACAAATAGCTTTTTTAGTCAGCTCAAATTCATGGCTCCTGTAACCGCCAACAACGAATGCTGATGCTGCTATTCGCATGAAAAGCGAAGATTGACAGAGTTATGGATGCCATTGTCATGGTGATACCTGCACAAGCTTCATCATAAAAGTAAGGAATAGCTTTTTCAATGTCGTTCAAGGGAATAGTTGCTACACTTAAAGACCTAACTTTCTCTCTAGTTCGCTATAGCATACCAGATGCTTTTTTCAGGCCCATGATGTTCCAAAATAAATAGACGACAGCTAGAGACTTGCCACGCATTCCACTAAAACCGCTTGAAGCGCCCCCGCCCTCCCCCAAAAAAACCCATAGGTAACTAAATACAGGAAAAAAACTCCAAAAACGCAAAAATGGAAAAGCGGTAAAAGAAAGACGGTAGAAGGTACTTGCTCTAACAGATTAAGAAAAAAACACAGACACTTTTACTGTTGAATCAACGGTGCACCAAGTAAGCGAATCCAACATCAGACAGTCGTCTCCATGCACGCGGGCACTGTGATAATAAAACCATAAAGTCGGGAATATGCCAGGAACACGGGGCTGAATACAGTTATCCGTAACGTCATCTATAGCAGGTGTACTGGCTGCGTAGTGCACTGGTGGAGAGATACGATCAGCTTATTACAGACTAACGACGAAGACATCGGGTGTGCAGAAAGAACCAAACACCGAACGTCACCGTACAATGTCACCTCACGAGACGACAACGGCAAACCATCGTATACAACGGCAATATGAAGATTGTTGCGATACGACATATAACACTGTTGAATTTGCTGGATTAGATTTCAGCTCTATAGATAGCAGCAACATGTAGATCTATCGACGACGGCCATAACGTCCGTTTGTCAGTTTGTTGAGTGAAAGCTAACGCTGGCGGTAAAAATCGAGACAAAGTCGTTCTCTTTATTGATTGGCGACACAAAAAACAATTATTTTCGTACACTTGTGTACACAGGCAAATGTATGCCTGCGCGAAAACCACAGACTGGAAGTAGTGAAGTAAAATTGAATTAAACTGAATGAACAGCTATAAAATAATCAGTCAATAAAACGATTGCAGGAAGTGGAAACAAACTCTCGCGGAATCATACATAATTCAATACGTCATTAACACATCATTACTCATCAATTTTGGCAAACATGCAGTATTTTGTGTCCCATTTAAACGTCCGTATTTATAATCAATTTTGAATAAAAAAATAATTTCTAATAGTACCAATACAACAGAGTCAATAAACTGGTTCCGCAACGCCCATTATTTTTGCGCACTTGAAAATGCGTTGGCCCGTGGACGAGAGTCACGTCACTTTTCATTGTTTAAACAAATCACCACAGGACAAGCAAATCGGTTTGGATTCGAGTTTGTACTAAGAAATGCCGATAGATCAAATTTCTGTTATTAAACGCGGTTAGACAGAAGAGGTTTTAGCGGCAGAGTGTCAGATACGCCGTTGAGAAGAACGTTGTCATCATCTCGACGTGTCTGCTGCTGCTGCTGCTGCTGTTCTTTCGCTGAAGTCTGAGTAGGCGAGCTGGCGGCGAAACATTCTGCTATCTCGCTACAGTAACCTGCGCCAGTCCGGTCCTCCGACCAGCCCTGACTGCCGGTGCCTCGGCCGCGATACGACACACTTTCTATTGGCGATGCGGCGTCGGTCGTCGTCTTTTTTCCACCACAGCCAAGCATCATAGTAGCCCCGCCCCCGCCGCACGCCGTCGTGCGGGCCTTGGTACCCACGTCTCGTCGACTCTGATGTCGGCTGCGCCGGCGACTGCGTCTGAGTCCAAGCACGTCTCTGAGCAGGATGCGACGAAAGTGCGGCGCGAAGACGACGTAGATGCCGAAGTTGACGCACGAGTTGAAGACGGCCAGATAGTCGGCCAGCTTTTCGACGTAGTAGTACGCCCGTCCGCAGTCCATCGCCTCGATGCCCATTAGCGCCAGCATCAGTCTCTGCAGCAGGGTCGGCGTCTGACAGACGATGAAAACGACAATGATGATGACGAGAACAACGGTGACGCTGTCGTCTCGCGCCTGCTGGCGGCCGTGGATCGCCGTCGAGAGCTTGTCCTGCACGGCCGCGGCGGCGCGACGTCGACGACGCATCGTCGCCAGCAAGCGGACCGTCACGAAGACGAGCGTCGACAGCGGCACGATGTACATCACCAGGTAGAAGCAGACGTTCTTGTACACGATCTGGAACCAGAAACTGCTGCCGATCACCGCGAACTCCAGCTGTCCGACGCGAGACGTAGACTCGGCGGAGTCTGGATCGGCCGACAGGTTTCCCCTCGTGGAGTTGGAGTTCGGATAGACTACCTGGTACTCGAAGACGCGCGGCAGGCTGTAGCAGAAAGCGAACAGCGGGACGACGGCGACGTGAATCTTGGCTCGACGCAGCGTCGACAGTCGCTTGGTGTTGTGCGAACAGCAGACGTAGACGTAACGATGGACTGCGACCAGCACCGTTATGTAGACCGTGCACGTGTGCGCCGCGCTGGCGACCGCCCATCCGTACTGCTTAATGTATCTGCTCACAATTCACACACACCAACTGCTCCGTCATTACTTGCGTTATTATTACGTAGGCCTACTACATACCGCACTGCCGGGGTGGGTAAGCGAGTACGGAGTGCGAGCTTATACCACTCAAGACAGTGCAGTACCATACTTAAACCACCATGCTCATATCGCATAGACTATCACTTGCTTTATAACGCACGACTGCACAGCAGAAAGTGCCAGTGCAAGCTGAGTGCGGTTTAACGTTATAAGCTCCACCGAAGAACAACGTCATGTTTTGGACTCGATCAGCTTGTATCCGACAAAGAGAAATCAAAAAGTTATGAACAGACTATAATGAAATTTTTGGAGAGAGTGAGCATAGCCCAAGAACTGAAAAGTGGCTAATTTTCGTGGCGATCCGATTTTTTTCGCGAATTTTAGATTATCCGAAATTTTTTACTAGAAGATACGCGGTAAACTGATACTTGGCATTGTGCGTATTTCAGCAAGTTGAGAACGCATTTTAATGAAATATAGAAGTTGACGAAAGGTAGCCAAAGTAGCCAAAAAACCAACAACTCGTATTTATAACGTGGCTTTTTGTAACGACAGCAGTGCATCAAGTACGTAGTCAACCGAGAAACCACGACAGGCATACGGCGTTGGCAAAACGTTTGCCTCTGTAGGCCTATGTAATATATATCACCGGATTAAGTTAACAGAAGTCTGGCAAAACCCGTAATGACTATCGCCTCTGAAGCCGACAATCTGTTCTCCCCCTTCTCTCACTCCTCAAGAACTTTTGTATATGATATCTTATACTATTTGACGACCTTGTTGCGCACGTTAGTTAGCAAAATACAGGCGTCGACATTTACTTTGACTCTATGGTAAATTAAGCTGAAGATTTTTAACCAATTCCTGGAGCTCACTGAGCTCGATGTAAATTAAAAGCTGCACAGTTTATTGTCCGTGCCATGCTATTGGAGGGATGATGATGATGATGATAGCCAAAACTCACAAAATCAGTGCCGCACATATACCAGTACTTGAGCCAATTTTCAAACCTATAGGTCTAGTTGGTGAACAGTAAACATGTTTACTAAACCACATGCAGACTTAAATGTAAAAACAGTCATAATACTGGACCTCAGCAAATGCAATATTAACGTAGTATCGCCGAACAAAATTATTCATCCTCAGTATTTCGGCCTGGGCGTTTTCTTTTGCTTTGCCAGTGATCGATGTCGCAAGGTGGCGACCAAATGCATTACGAAGGCGTCTAATGACATGAAACATGAACGCATAGCATAGCATAGCGGGGGTGTGCCAGCTCAAAGCGACACTCGTGGCCATTAACATCAGTAGCTGCTGCGGTGGTGCAGCCGGTGAGAGAAAAACAAATCAACTCAGCTTCCGGGAACTTCCAAGCCGTGCAGATGCAAGCTATTTCTTATGATTTGTAAAAGAAAGGACATCAGTGTGCCGCTGTAAATTAGGCTATATATCGGCTAAACGTATCCTACAGGCAATCTGTAAACATAAAATTTGCACGAAAATATCTTTTATTTAGCAGGCCTTTGAATGATAAAGACAAAACCCCGAAGAGGTTCTTACCCATTACCACCTCTCAACATATTCTAAGACTCGTTCTCTTGTACACTGCATGCCGTGGCTGTTGTTTTTCCCTTTGAAAATTAACCTGGCGATGCCATTGATTAGCTCAGCGATTGACAGCATCTGAAACCTCCCGACATCCGTGTTCATCATCATCAGTCACATAGCTGCTGGCTAATTACTGCAGTGGCTGCCGACCGGCGCTCAATGATGCGCTGTATCATCAAACGTCGCCCCCGCACATCGATATACCGTCGTTATCGTTATAAAAGCGGCATATCGCGGTACTTCACTTAATTGTCAGCTAGAAGAATCGACCTTAACTATGATTGAACGAATAATTTACTGAAAGCAGTGAAACTGGTACAACAATGTCGATTAGCCAACCAGTACTCATGCATGTGTTGTTGCATAGAGTATAAATTAATTTAAAAAAACTACAACGGAACAAAATGTTTGCGGACTCAAAGGACCCAATAAAAATAAATAAAATGACGCGAAAAGATGCGAAGTTTTTAGCCAAATAACTTCGAATGTAACCTATCACGAGATTTTAACAGTAAAAGCACTTTTACGACATGCAGTGGTAAAAAAAGCTAAAATAGATCCATAAATTCGGTGTATAGAGTGCTATTTAATTTGCTCGCAAGTTATGAGCTTTAACTGATTCGCTGATCTGATTAATTAACGTGTAACACGAATTACGTACGCTACTACCTAAACTACGTGTTAGGCAACTTAAAACCGGAGCTACAGCGCTTGTAAGCAGCCAAATATAGAGTAGGCCCTAAGGACACAGAGATTCGTCAGTAGTGATTAATACTTACACTATGTCTCAAAAAAAGTATCCCCGACATTTTGGACTGTAACTTGAAAATCAATTATCAGATTTTGATAATTTGTGGTACAAATATTTTTGACATTACTTGCCATCAAATAGCTATTCAGTTTCCCCTCACCCGATGTTTGTTTCTGCACTACCTGGGGACAGCACAACCAGCGAAATATCACTTTTTTATCTAATGTGATGTGATTGCTTAATTAACATAACGCGTAAAACACATTTTGTTTACATTTCTGAC
>Ga0209454_1001569_pt1 | contig 14504 bp, 8 predicted proteins | sample WorMetHERISLAND1_2_FD_187400 | JGI IMG/M metagenome (GOLD analysis project Ga0209454, IMG submission 187400) | Marine gutless worms symbiont microbial communities from Max Planck institute for Marine Microbiology, Germany - Olavius geniculatus... | ecosystem: Host-associated > Annelida >...
GCTGTCAAGTGGGCCAGTGTACACGTGTCATAGTGGGCCAACACTTCAAGCAGTTTTACTGTAGGCAGTTGAAAAATGGACAACTGAATGAAATGTCAGCCACAGTGTCAGAAATGTGAACAAAATGTGTTTTTACGCGTTATGTCAATTAAGCAATCATGTTGCATTGAATAAAAAAGTGATATTTTGTTTGTTCTATTTTCCCCAAGTAGTGTAGAAACAGATGTTGAGTGAGATGGGAAATTAAATTGTCACTTGACGACAAGTTGTCTCAGGAATATTCGTACCAAAAATTATTAAAATCCGTTAATCCTTCTTCACGTTATAGTCGAAAATGTTGGGATGTTTTTTTGGGAGACAGTGTACAGCCCTGCTTATAGTACTACGTACGTATAGACATTACTAGGCTAAATTAACTTACGTAACGTTAGTTTAGGCCTGTAGGATGTCATCATTAAATACCCTTCAAATAGCAAACACCATGCACACGAGCTTATAGTTAAATAGCAGAAGAAACATCTCTTGCTAAACGTTGTTCTCACGGTTGTAAATTTACGTCTGCGTTTAGAATAAATACCCGGCGTCGACGATCGTCTTCGACATGAGTTTGACGTACATCTGTTCGGCGTTCGTCGGCGTTGTTCTGAGCAATGTGCTGGTGGAAAAGCTGAGCCTTCGCGTACGCATCACTGTCGGCTACCTTCTGTCGTTCTTCATCCTGCTCTTCATTGCTGCCTGTGACGTCGGAAGCCACGCCTTCTCTCCCTCCGCTTCATACCGCATTACGCTCGTCTCCGTAGCCGTCGTCGCGCTCGGGTGCACAGGTACCGAAAACACAGACGCCCAATTAATAGGCCCTACTCTGTTGCGTATACGACGCCCACGGACCTCTATTTCGGCAGCGTAATTTGTGTAGGCCTAGCTGCACAAATTAGTCTAGTTGAATATAGGTTATGCTAGTAATAATTTTGTGTATGAGGTTTACCACGAGTGACACTAAATCCGACTCTTAGATAGCCTGACAGATGTGAAAAGACGAAGAAGGAAAGGGGGGAGGGAATAAGTTAGTAGAATTATGCGTACAAGGGTTTCGGTTTGGCACAAAAAGATACAAAATGAGACAAAAAATGAATGACAGAATGCGCATGCCCGCAATAGGCCTATGTTTCAACCAATAGTGGCCGCAAGGTTTGCAGATTAGCGTCTGCATGGTCATTTCGACCAGTAGACTGAAATTTGTAAAAACTGAAGAAAAATGCCTTGACTTTTCTGAGAGTTGCAACGTGCAACTAGAGCTAGAAAACTCAGTTCCGATACGTTTCTGGCTTTAACATTTCGCTTACGACTTATTGTCAGTATGCGTATACATTTGTTAACTTCAGTTTATATTGTGTGAGTGAGAGCACTCTCTATCATAGACCCGGCCATCGAAGCTCCTGCCTGCGTCATCTTTTTTCAAACAAGAGATCAATCTTTCATTTCCAGATTTAGGATTTATTAAAATATCCTAACAAGTGAACACTAGAAAGTGACTACGTAGAAAAACTGGACAACGACGGTAGTGGCGACGCTGAAAAAATCGGAGACGACGTGACTGGTCAGTCGACGACTTCGACGCCATGGAAATTCGCCGTCTAGCACTCAAGTGAGACAGTAGATCAATGCTTAGCAGCTTGAGAGGGCTGACTATGTTTTTAAACTTGAGATTGTCGTTTCGATGTCGTTTTTGTGTCAATTTCAGTTCAGCAGTCAAGTTTCTACGGCTACACGAGCATGCTGCCGCCGCGGTACACGCAAGCCGTTATGACCGGAGAAAGTACGTCCGTGCTTATCGTAATGTCTTCTTTTTCATTAACTATCATTAAATCATTAACATGTGGATTTGTTCATAATGGTTGCTTATGCTGTTAGGCTCTGTTTACTGAAAAAATATCCTCACTAATTTTCCCCGCAAGTATAGCAGTAAGTTATACAGGATACAGTGTGATAGGCTATAGTATGGCTGTATCAACATGGCAAGTTCGTAAACGGCGTCTGTGTCGTGCTTCGTACTTTTCGTTCTAAACGTTTTTCCAGGTCGCGGTTTTTCGATCGTTTTGCCACTAAATTTCTCCAAAATGGGGGTTTTCAGTAGCCCCAAAGTTCGCATTTCTGGGCAAAGTTTTACCACAAAAAGAAGATTCCCGACAGCCAAAAATTCAGGTAGGATAATTGCCCCCTTGCCCCTGCGCTGACGCCATTGGACAACGGGGCCAATGCTGTGTTGTGCTATGTGTTATGCAGGCGCCGCTGGATTGATAGTATCAGTGAACCGAATCATCACCAAGTCGCTGATGAGTGACGTGCGTGCCAGCACGATGCTGTTCTTTGGCGTGTCTATCGCGTTCGTCGTCGTCTGCTGCCTGGCCTTCCACGCCACGAGATGCACTGACTTCGTTCGCTTCCACGTCTCGATGTGTCGTTCGACGGCCGTCAGTGACGACCAGCTGGCCATCATGCGTCCGACCGCCACCGACTCCGCTGCCTCCGCCGCCGGAGAGGAAGTAAGCTTAGTAAGTCTGTCACTGTCTGAACAGTGTATAGGCCTTGAAATACTGTATTATAGCAAGTAACGCACGTTTCATCTATACGGCTTACGAAGAAGATTTTTGCAACCGTTTACACGAAAGACTGGCCGACAATGGTAAAATAACGACTTTCACAAGGGTACTGCTTTTGATACCCTCGTGTACAGGTTTCCCTGAACCTAGAAAATCGAGACTTGGACCTTCGAAATCTACGTTCAGTGCTGAAAATTTCATATGCAATTTCTCCATATCTATCTCGATTGATTTCGGCGCAATTTGCTCTTGAAATGCGCCTTGCAGCTCGAAATCGCCAAAAAATCCATAAAACCTTTATTGTGGCGTTCAAGGTCATCCAAAGTCATTGACTTCGGTGCTAATCGAGAGCCAGTGTACGACTTTCTACTAGTGATTAATAGTAGTTTAGGCTCTATCTCGCACCGTTACTAAGATACAGCGACTTATTTGTTAAAAATCGCAAATTTTTCACCCCCTATCATTTAGCGCTTTCGTTCGGGGTGATCCCTTTCGAATTTATGGAAAAGCTTTACGGGTCATGAAACTAGTCTTCCGGGCAGCGGACGGTGAAGATTTGGTGATCCTAGCTTGCACCGTTTTTGACTGATCCGCTCGTGTGTCAGACAGACAGACGGACAGAAAGACAGAATTGCGAGTCTTATAAGACGCGCTAAAGCAGTAGCTGCTTTCGCGCGTAAAATGTATACGTGATGGTTTCGTAGGTGGACATTCTGGAGGGCGGCGGTTCGCACGACGGCTACGGTGTTCTAGTGATACAGTCGCCTACGAATGGCTCGCTATCAGCCAACTTCGACAACAACATGGCGGTTGCTGCAGCTGCTAATGATCAGGTACCCAGTTCACAGACAGTGTCATAAGATTCATCTTCAGATATGTTTTAAGACCATCGTCAGATCAACTAATGTTAATATGTCTTAAGCTCGTGTTAGGACATGTTTTAGGCCTAAGTCAATTTGCAAAATCTGTCTCAGATGATCATTAGATTTACCACAAAATTGCAAGATTCTCGTCGTCGCAGGTGCTCTGCGAATTAATTTTGATTTTTTGATCATTATCTTAAGACGACCACAGAATGTGAACATTGTCTTAAGGTTATCCTAAAGGCGCACAGTCTTCAGAGCGTGACGTGAAGTGAACCGAACTGAACTGACATGGTTTAGTTTTTGACGAACTAACCAATGGGCAAACAGTAATGCATTACAGTAGGCACCGCCTAGCAGCGTCGATAGCTTACGTGACTACGCTCACGTACGCGTCAAACAATGACCGACAGGACTGCTCTGCTTGCTCATTGGCCAGTTCGTCAAAAACTAAACCGTGTCAGTTCAGTTCAGTTACGTCGTACGCGCTTTAAGACTTCCGTGAATGGGCCCGTGGACAGAGTTGTCGAGTGACTACGGCGTCGACGCTGCGTCAGGTCAACGCGAGATCATCCGACTCCATCAACGACGACAGACGCTGGCTGGGCCGCGCATACAGGAAACAGCTCACCACCTGGGACAGCATTCGCAGTAAGCTTTCTGTCTATTAATTCACGCTACTGCTCCTTTTTGTGGTTGCACATGTAGAAAATAACTATAAGCAAGAACGATTACAGCGTCCAGAAGCGACTAAGCGTCACTGGACAGGCACTATACAATCACAAAGGGTTAGGCCTAAGGTATGAAATGTCAAACAGGCGTGTTTTGAGACGGAACTGGAAGACAGCGACGTAAGGTGCGGAGGTGACGTGTGACTGTTTCAGACACGAGCAGCGGCGACCGGAAAAGCTCGGTCGCCGACGGTAGACAGTCGGCTGCAGCTGACGATCAGTGATGAAGACGAACTGGAACGTCTAGTCGCTGACGAGCCTTGATATCTGCTACCTGACAAAGTTTGACAATAAAGTATGCAGATGCAGATGCAGATGCAGACTTGTGAAGACATTTGTAGCACGAGGGCTGCACACTAAAAAGCAATCCGCTCCGGAGCCTTCAGCCGGTGGAGCTAACGCACTAGCGGAGTGATGTGGTACTTTGATGAGGAAAAGTCCGAAAAGATAAGCCGAGCGGCGGCTTTTATCACTGACTGGAGCCGTGACGGAAGATGTGATGGAAAGCCGGCTAGTGTCGCTTTGTCGTATAGTCCAGCCGCGAGAGGACGAGACGACACCAGCAGGCCCGTCGAGGTTAGGGGTAGCGGGGGAGGTAAGTTACCCCGGACCCCGCGACGTCTGGGGGGGCGTCGTCGCTGAAAAGTATAAAGTAGGCTACGCCAGAATGCGCCATTTAAAAGAATCAAAAATTGTCTTCCCAAAGGAGCCCCGCGAGAATGTTTCCCCGGGCTTCGCTGTACGTGGCTCTCGTCGTCCCTGGACACCAGCAAGACGGACGGATGGCTGCACATGATGGCAGCATTGTGGTGCTTGTTTGTAGACAGCTTGCTGGCACGGCTGGAAGTGTCCCGGTGCGTCTGGCCGTACATGCTGTCCATCTGTAGCGTCTACTTCGTGACTCTGTCGTTGTTTCCCGGCATAGAGTCGGAAATCGTCAGCTGTCGGTTGGCCAGCTGGATGCCCGTCGTTCTCTTTGCCGTTTTCAACCTTTTCGACTTCATCGGCAAGGCGCGTGCATCACTCTAATTGACTACTTCTACAGGGTGGTCCAAAAACTGATACCCAGTTTTATTTTTGGGATAACTTTGGTAATTCAGCACCGATTTTAACCATTTTTTCACTGTTACAAGCAGAAATTTATGGCGCGTAAACATGAAGTTCTTCCACCCACCGCACCTTTATTGTGTGACCACATTACGATTGCCTAGCAAAACAAACACTGTCAAAGCTACAGTGGTCTCGGAGAACAGGCAACACAAAGATATCATTTTCGTAGCATAAAATAGTTAAGCTTACTTACTTATTCGCAGTAGTGCCTTGTGACGTCATTGTTACGTCATATTATGTTTATTTGCTTTGTTTACCAGTAATAATTTTTAGAATAAATCGTTTGATATTGGCAGAATAACAAAGGATGATCGATGTTTGATCATGGGCTTACGAACTGAGAACTGTTTTGCTAGGTAATGTGGTCACACAATAAAGGTGCGGTGGGTGGAAGAACTTCACGTTTACACGCTATAAATTTCTGCTTGTAACAGTGAAAGAATGGTTAAAATCGGTGCTGAATTACCGAAGTTATCCCAAAATAAAACTGGGTATCCGTTTTTTGGACCACCCTGTATATACACCGTGTCTCAAAAACGGGGGGCACGTTTTTTTTCGGAATAACTCCGTGAAACGTTGGCCGATTTTGATAATTTTTGCTTGGCAACACCGCGAAGCAACTTGACGTAAACGACTGTAATTTAGCCCATTCCGCCATAATACTATCGCCACACTATAGGCCTACCTTGTGAAATGCAGAAGTCGTAGTTTGGCCGTTCACAACAAAGAATTCATACTGGGTAGCGCATGCATCGACTGCAGTCGTGCGTCGTAAAGCAAACGACGATGTAGTCTGTACGACCAGAGCGTGGTTTAGGTACGACACCGCACTGTCTGAAGTGGTAAAAGCTCGTACTGAGTGCGTACTGGCTTATCCACTCCAACAGTAAGGCATTTAGTGCTGAGAGATAAGATAGGAAGACTAAGTAGGTCACGAAATAATACTACTAACAATGGCGTTCATGGTGGTCTGGCTTAAATTAGCGTTGATCGCATCGTCGAAGTTAATCAACGCCGGGCCCGGTTAGTAATTGGACAGATGACCATCCCGGTATGTACAACTCAGCCTGGCCATCCCTCCGTGGGTAGACGCAATGAATACTAACGAAAGCCGGGACGTAAACAGGCACACCGCGCGATGCACTGGCCCCGTATCTGTGGTCTTGCGGTGTAAAAACTGAGCTGAGGGCTGAGAAAATGGAGATCAGCGCCGACCATTGGGCCTTAAGGCTTGGGAAGGGCTTTACGTTGTTTATGGCGTTGCAGATAATTGCGTCGGTTCAGTACGACTGGCCGCACGGTCGGCTGGTCGCCTGCTGTGTCGCCAGACTGCTGCTCGTCCCGCTGATGATGCTGTGCGCAGCGCCACGCAACCGTCCTATACTCAGCAACGAGACCTGGTCGGTCCTCGTGTCGCTTTCTCTCGGTCTCAGCAACGGATACTTCGGCAGTGTACCGATCATCACTGCACCATCCAGGGTGCGCGACCATCAAAAGGAACTCACTGGTATACTGTACAAGATATCAGCTTCATCAAGCAGTCTTTTAAATTATTAATACGCGCCAAAACGCAGCAAATGCGGATTACAGTACAAGAAGCCCAGCTGTTGCCAGGGAAGGCCGACAGTACCCAGGTGTCGGAAGGGCAGCAAATGTGATCTACGATTTACCGTTCAGCCACAATACCACACGATTGCCATAGCAGAGTGCGTATTGACTGTTCAAGGACACCGAAGTGTTTCAGCTTCAGGGGGGCAAAGCCGCCTGACTCCCCGACCAGGGGCTCTGCCCCTGGACCCCGCTGGGGGCTCCGCCCCCAGACCCCCGTTATAGGCGCTCGCCATGCCCCCCCTTGCCAAATCCTAAATACGCTACTGAACAAGAACGTGTGTTGCAAAGACATTCAAACAGTAATTTTTTGTGCCGTTAGTGCTCATGGAGTCAAAGTAAAATCGTTTGAGCAATCGTGTTTTTGCAGCGTGTCTTTAACAGTAATGATACTTATTAATAGGCCTAATAAGCGATTCGAACTGTTACACTTCAATAGTCTGTTGAAAATTTGTAATCAGACTAGTAATTATTTTACCCCGTTACATTTTAAGAACAATCAATAATACTTTACTTACGTTTAATTATAATTTACTGGGTATTTGAAAATAATATTGCAGCGGAATTCCACAAATTGCGCTGCGGAATTTGGCAAAATTTACCACGCGGAGAAACGGGGGATTGGGGCTGTTGATAATAACATGTCGCAGTAGGCCCATAAACTTCATTCAAAATCAACACAACAATTATACTTACTTATTTTATGAGAGTGAAACCAAAATGTGTATGTGGTAACCTGAATGTAGGCTATAGACAGTGGCGTTGTGGCCAGGGGAGGGGGCAGGAGACAATTCTCCATAAATTTTGGACTGTCAGAAAATTCTCGGAATTTTTTTGTTGTGTAAAAAGATTTGAACAAAAACGCAAAATTCGGGGCTGAAATTATTTGAGAAATTTGTCGGAATTTTAATTGCAGCGTCGGTCGGAAGACGACTTTTTAACCCAAGACTTCTGCATGATGCTGTGTGCTGGACGCAGGTAACATAATGACTCTGTCGTACAGCGTCGGTCTGACCAGTGGCAGTGCTATGGCGTACCTACTCAACAGCTGGCTAGGCCCGTACTCTCTGACCGATCCGTGCCAGCAAGTCAACTCGACGTCAGTCGCTGTGAACCCGACCTTAGATCTACCTCCGTCCAGCTTCTTTCATGGATGACTGAGTAATAGGGTGTTCACAGATCCAGCAAACGTCCAGCGTTAGCACGTGAATTTTGAATACATTTGCTGGAAGTTTGCTGGATCGTGTAAACACCCCATAACTGACTGACGGACGCAACTTGTCCGCGTTAAGGCGTGTACGAAGCGAAGGAACTTCACGGAAGTGAACTGAACTACAGCTATGCTGTAGGCGTCTATGGCACGATGTGTCGTTTGTCTGTCATCTGTCTGTCTGTCTGTAACGGATGTATTGTGGCTAAACGGTAGGTCGTGAGAGATTTTTTACTTTAGCTCTGTGTTTTAAACCTAGGCGTGCAAAATCTCAGCGATCCACTGCAAGGAAAACATTTTGAAATTCGGGGTTGAATGCAGGGCGGTAGGAAAAATGTGCGTTTTTCAACGGAAACCTGGTCATATCTCGAAAACGGTGAGAGATACGGCTAAGGTGACTATTAATAACTAATAAAAGTGGCGTCGGCCTATTTGTTTTCAAATGACATAAAAATCATCGACCTTGGACGCTCTTAAAGGTCATTACTGCAACTGCATAGGCTGTAGCCAGGCCCGTCGAGAGGGTGGGGTAGTCGGGGTAAGTTACCCTGGGCCCCGCGAAGTTTGGGGGGCCCACCGTCGCTCAGAAATATAACGTACGCCAGAATGCACCATTATGAAAAGAATGTTTCCCCGGGTTCCGCTGTGGCTTTCGACGGGCCTGACTGTAGCGCTTCTTTTCTAGCGACAGCTGGGCTTTCTTGTTTGACTTAAATTGAAATGAAATGAACTAAACTGCCTGCAGTTTGTTTGCTTTCCGTGCAATGCAACTGAACTAGCATTTCAGCTTAGTTCAGTTCCGTCGCTCTTTAGGCCTACACGTCTTTAAGAGGCATTCACACTGCACGTACGGTTCCGTAACTACTGCTTTAATCGGTTACATACCTCGTACACAGGGCCGGATTTAGCTGGTGGGAGGCCTGGGGCCCCTGGTGGGAGGCCTGGGCCCAGTGGCGTATTTGGGATTTTAGAAAGGGATTGGCTATCGAATTACAGGGTTTCAAAAATTGAGGGGTTTGGTGGGAGACCCCTGTTGGTGGGAGGCCTGGGACCCGGGGCCCCCCGGGACCCCCCTAAATCTGGCCCTGCTCGTACAAACGAACTGCGTCATTCGTACAAAAAGCAGTGTTGTTGCGTTGTATACTGCAGAACACGGCGCGGGAAAATTGAAAGCAGCTAGATCAGCAGGTAAAGTCACTTGCTCAATTAGAGAAGAAAGCCTGGCTGTCGACAGAGAAGACGCGCTACAGCCTATACAGTTCCTGTTGCAGTACTGTACTGACCTTCAAGGTCGTCCAAGGTCGATGATTTTCATTCATGTCATTTGAAAGCCAATATGCCACTTCTTATTAGTGATTAATAGTAACCTTGGTCGTATCTCTCACCGTTTCCGAGATACGGTTAGTTTTTCCGTTGAAAACGCGCGTTTTCCCCTCCAAGGCCTTCATTCAAGCCCAAATTTTGAAAATGTTCTTTTTGCACTAGACCGCTAAAATTTTGCGTGCCTAGGTTTAAGACACAGGGCTAATCGTGTAGCCTTGCAATTTTTCCCTACGATCTACCCGTTACAGACAACGACGGATAGACAGAAGACAACGATGCCAAAGACGCCTACAGCACAGCTGTAGCGAGCCGAGAAAGGAGAATCGTGCTGAGCGCAATACGGCGAGCAGTCTCAGCAGTGTGAATGTCACTTATAGGGTGTTTACACGATCTAGCAAACGTCCAGCAAACTTGCAGCAAATGTACTCAAAATACACGTGCTAATGCTGGACGTTTGCTGGATCGTGTAAACACCCCATTAGGGATAGGCTGGTGACTGTCCGTGAATTTTGTCGTCATTGATGTTGTTGACAGTTCAGTGAACAGTGTTCAGCATCGTGTTAAGATTCTATAAGATCCAGAAAACGATTTCTTCAGAAAAAGTTAAGGGCTTAAATTGCTAGCCCTGGTCTACTGAAAATTTTTTTAAAACCAAAATTACCGTGCCTATATTAAATGTAAACGCTATACAAATGCAGTGTATCAGTTGTACGCCTGTGATATTTTTAAATTTAGATTGATTTTTAAAGTTCTTTCACCAGCACACGCTGCGGCCATTGTGCAACAAACAATTATATGCCTATTTTTTCTTTAAATGACAGTTGCATTAAGAGTTTGCTGGTAGATGATTTTTAATCGGTCAATATTTGAGAAAGACATGCACAATGACAAAGACACAGTGGAAAGTTTTTTAAAGACACGGTGTATAATGCATTAAATCAAATCAGGCCTTATACTCGCTTTGAAATGTTGCCCTCAGTGTATTATGTGTTAGGCCTAAACAGCATTGATTGTCGTCAAATATGGTTCGCATAAATTAATCTGTTATTATCAGTAATTTATTATGTAGTGCACTTTTCAACAGAATCTGTAGATGACATTGCGTCAACGTCTAAACGGCATTTTATCATTTTTAAAGCAATCTGCTGGTCTCTTGGCTTGTGAGCACACTGCTGCATGATTTTGAATGATGTGAACTACGTGTGTTTTTATTGATAGGCCGCATTAGCAGTCTTATTTTGTCGTCCGTACGTTTGTCTTTCCGTCCACTTCGTACAACCTTTTAACTCAAAAATGAACAAAAAACCAGCTGTTGCTATGGTGGGTCGACCGTACTATCTATCCAAAAGCCAGCGTCGACTTCTAGTCGCGGACAGAAAGTGATTTTCCAGAGTAAGTACAGTCCCACATACGACATGGTGACGCTGCTATGTCGAACGCTACAGTCGCTAGGATACGATACGTTGATGATGGCTATAGGCAGCAACTTTGCATTTAAAATTTGGGCCAAACCGCTGTAGATGAAAACGTGGTTACTACGCACAAAAAAGATTATACTTGAAAAGAGTTAAATCACACTTGTTTCAAGTAAAAAATGTACTTAAAACGTAGCTAAGTCAAGACATACCTGAGTCCAATATGTTTATTTACTTGAATGTGCACACTTGTTTCAAGTAAGGTAGGCCTATATACTTCAATTGAATAATTAAGTTATTTACTTCCTTCAAGTATGCTTATTTTAATGCACTTGTGGCAATTTATTTATATTATATCAGATAAATAAAAGATAAAAGTTTGTATTTGAGTTAAATTAAGTTATTTACTTGGTATGAGTATATGTCAGGCCAAAATGAGTTTGTAGGGGTGCATAGCGCAAAAATGCGATTCCACCCTCAACTCGCATATCTATAACTACGCCTACATAACTAACTATAGGCGGTACAGTGGGTGGAGGTGGGTACTGTGCCGCGCGCTCCGAAGTAAGTAAGTACACTAACGTTGGACGTAATGAGATAACCGTACCGGGTGGGGCCGTGGTAAGTCACAGACGTAGGCCCTACCGTTTAGCCACAGTGCCGCATAATTGGCATAGCAGATTGTGAATGACTCTTAATGTCATCTGAGGTCGATGGTTAATGTGTAATCTGAAAAGGCTTAGGTTGCCCTTCCGGGCATGTAATCAATCATTTTTGACAGGCCAAGGAAGTTGGCTGGCTTATGCAATTTTCTATTAGTGGTTAATAGCAATCTTGGTCTTATGTTTCATCGTTTCTAAGACTTATCGGTTGAAAAACGCACATTTTCTTACGGTACCCTACATTTTGTTTGACTCCAAATTTGAAAATGTTTCCCTTGTGCGTACGGAATCGCTGAAATTTTGCATGCAAAGAGGCATGACACTAAGCTGATTAATCGTGTATTAAGTTTTCCGGTAACACTTATAGTTTAGCCACAATGCATGCGCTATAGACAGATGGACAGACGACGACGAGTCGACCCTGTCGAGGACATGCAAGACACGGAGCCTCGTCCAAAACAGTAAGTAAACGGTCGGCGGTCGGCTAATAACTGAGAGGAGTACCAACTTAAGTTGACGACCGCCATTTGTGTTTGTAAATATTGACGAAAATCAGCGAAATACTGTTCACCGAAGTATATGTAAGGAGAGACTTTCACAGTGCTGACAACACATTTAGTAGATAATTTATATTGTGCTCGTGTAGCTGATAGTATTTTAGTTTACGAGTGTTAGTGAATACTAGTCATATAGATACGGCTGTGATTATCCATACTGTGTTCTCACACAGCTATAGGCTAAGTAATGCATCGTTTATCGCTGACTCTGAACTGTTGTCTGATGATTGTAGGTAATGTTAAATGGCATCAGCTGCAGTATGTCGACGAGCATCAGAGCCGCGCGCAGTGCAGAACCTTTGGGCTGCAATCAGAGCTGTGCGCGCACAGAAGCAGACCGCCAGTGAAGAACGCATTATCCGGCACGTGAGACGTGAGCACGGTGACTCGGAAGCTGACACTGCTGCAGTCCAGCTTCATTATGCTGTTGGCGATGGACTCATCCAAGCCTATCATGCGCATCAGCAGAAACTTGGTACCGCCACATCGGAACTGATCGCCTTTCGCATTCCAGACGAGGACCAGGTAAGTAGAGCGAAAGTTAGGTGACTGTATAGTGCTCAACTTTGATATTGTGCAGGCGGTGCGGTGTTTCGTGGCTAGTGCAGTCGCCAGCATTACATACAACAAGTTCAAGTGTGATGGGTTAGGGTTAGCATCAGCGATCTTATCTGATTGTATTTGGTGCCGATGCAGTCGGTGTGGTGTTTCATGCAGTCGTGGTTCAGAAAAGTGCAATTTGAAATGAGAATTTTTACGGTAATGTGTCGCAGCAGATAACATTGTCATCAGAGGTGACTGAATGCATACACTTGGATGCAGGTCGAACTAGGGATGCATTCATTAATATATTAATTGGACAGCTTTAGCGAATGTTAATAGCTTTTATGATGCAAATGGTAGGACTGTAAATACCGCTGTATGTCGTTGTGTGTACTATAACTGCAGGGAAATACTGATCATGATTGGTATTGCTTTGAATGTCATGGTCCCGGTGAAGTATTGGAATGCTCTGAATGTTGGCGAGTCTATCATTTGCACTGTGTGAAAACACCGCCGCCCATCTTTGTTTGTCCAGTCTGCAAGGTAGTCACTTTCTAGTCGTTTTTGGCCCATTGCCAACTGTTTTTCTTCTAAAAATTACACTGCCAAAATGTTCATTGGTTATTAGTTGTAGGTAATAGCAGACTGCACAACTGCAGACTGATAACTGCACAAGGTTCCTACAGGTCAGGGAAAACTGGAAAATGTCAGGGAATTTGTGTTGTCAGGGAAAAGTCAGGGAAAATGATCTTGGATGATGGATCATGCACATTGCAGATATCTGTGATTTTTTTGTGTTTCGAAATATTAAAAAGCAGGCTAATTTGCGGTTTCCGTAGAACATTGAAAAGCTAAGTGTTTCAGCTTCAGGGGGCTTTGCCCCCTAACCCCCCGAGCAGGGTTGCTGTCGTTTGCGTTTTGTGCTCCGTTGATACTGTTTCGTTAGTTATTATTTAGTGTACCATTTCTGACATTTGTGCGATAGGGTTATTGTTTCGATAAGGGCAGGGAAATTGTCATTCCATGACTGGAAACGTAAGGGAATTTTGCTACAGAAAACCTGTAGGAACCCTGACTGCAGTTTTTTTGTAAAAACAAAAGTTCTGTTGATTGTCGATGTGACATAGCGTAGATACATTACATCGGCCATTGGTGTACATTAGAAATATGCAATTTTTCTTCTGAACCATTATAATATATACAGCAGATTAACTTACAGTGTTGTGCTTGTCATTATTCTAATATGCCGATGCTTTTTATTTTCTGTTGAACTAGTTTACTGTTTCAAGAATTATATAAGGTAGGTCATGTTTCCAAGAACCTACTTGAGAATTTCTGAAGTAGGCTTTTACATGCTACCAGGTGGCTTCTGTCAACAGGTCAACAGCGTTAATACACCAGTAGTGATACAGAAGTGCTGTTGCCGCTGTTAGTAATCTCAGTAAAGTGATAAATGTATATTTTGTCTGTGCTGTGCATTACTGCCATGGGATAGTTTAAGCATGCAGGTGATTTGGCTGTTTTGTCTGCCAACAGGAGATAGACAAGGGATTCACCCTGAAGTCCAAAGAGCTGAATTGTCTTCTCGGCTTCACAGTGATGCGCCTGAAAGAAAAGGTAGCACACGGACATTGTATGCATGATGTTGATCAAATTTTTGCAAAAAAAAATCATTCATCGAATCACATCTGTGACATGTAATTTTGTTTGACATATGTTACTTATAGACTGTTAGGTCCGGTTTTTCCATCTCCAATCAAATCAAATTTGATCTCCGATTTACTGATCTTTGATTAACTTGATGTTCAGAATTGATTGTCGATCAACTGTGTTTCGTTTTTCCATGCATTTTCGATCTCCAATTACGTGATCGGCGATTAGT
>Ga0209454_1001570_pt1 | contig 14500 bp, 9 predicted proteins | sample WorMetHERISLAND1_2_FD_187400 | JGI IMG/M metagenome (GOLD analysis project Ga0209454, IMG submission 187400) | Marine gutless worms symbiont microbial communities from Max Planck institute for Marine Microbiology, Germany - Olavius geniculatus... | ecosystem: Host-associated > Annelida >...
GAACAGAGGTCGGTCGTTGGTCGGTCGGTCGGTCGGTCAGTCAATCCTCAATATTACACTGATCTTATATACTCCTCTTCGCTACGTTAGGAACGTAGCGCGCGAAGAGTAAAAAATGAAATGTGTGTTTTGCTGTATTATGAACAAATAAATGGAGATGCGATGGAGAAATGAACTGAAATGCATATAGGCCTTAAACCAAGATTATTTTTACACATTGCACGCTATAGACGTTGCTAGATATGAGTAAATCGGTATAATTGAAGACTGTCCGCGAGAAGTATGCGTTAGACTGGTTACAGCCGAAAATATTTCAGTTAAACCATAGGCATGTAGTTTGTAATAGGACTAGTACATTGCCCGTGCCAGAAGGTCGAGTTTGTCTGACGGGCGGCAGAAAGCGTAGCGGTATAGGCTATCCTGTGCTCGCTCGGTCGCACCTATCGGCATAAATACGTCATAGCGAAATGAGTTGCTGCGTCGCTCAAGCAGAAATGGAATCGCGATGATTCATTGACACCGCTTCAGTTCGCACGGCACTGCGCCACAGTGGCGGATCCAAGATTTGCCTCAGGGAGAGGAAGAGACGGACCATGGCGAACGCGGAGCAAAAACATAGGGAGTCAGGGACGGTGAAAAAACGAAGCCCACCCGAAGCTCAGAAGATATAGCTAGAAATTAGTTTTAGAAAGATAAAAAATTTTGGTAAAGAATTAATAACATAACTGAAATGATTTTAGTAATTATTTATGCGTTATTGTAACTCCATATAAAGTTTAGTTGGTTTAACTTTTGAGGGGTATTTTTATATCGTGTTATCGGCTATTCACACAGTTGTCAGATAAATATCAGGTCCCAAAAGGCTCGGTTATTTATCCGGCAGCCGTTACGGACGAGCACCTTACCGGCTAAGCCCGTGTCTCGGCGGCGGTACGACGAGCACCTGCAGGCTATTCCTACAACTGCTGTAAAAATAGTCACCGCGTACAAAAAAGCCGTAAGTTAAACATTTAAATAAAATGCGCTGCCCGCGGTAACGCCGACTCTACTTTTGGTCAATGGGGGATGGCCGTGAGGTCCGCCTATACCTGGATCCACCTCTGCTTCGGATGCTCAGCAAATAATTACAACCACAGTGAATCAACTGCTGAAAAACACTGCTTTGCGCCTTCTGTAGGCCTAGCTATCTGCTCTACGGTGAGGCCATAAGTCGTCGTTCATCAGTAGCAGGCATTTATAAGCTTTTTTGTCAGCAACGAGTCGGTGATGGAAGCAGTTTTTATTATGTCATTGCAAAAGAAGATCGCGCAAAAATAATTGAGTAATTTTATAAAGCGTCAATTTAACGTTAAATTAAAGCGTTAAATCAACGGTAGACTATTCGAACGCACTGGGTGTGCTAGTGGAACGAAAAGTAAGTCCAAAGAATGTTTGAGATGACAGAGACTGTGTGCTGCTTTGGAAAGAGTCAGAAAACGCGTTCCGTGAAAACAGACAAACGCGTCCAAACGCTTGTCTTCCGTCCAGGGCTAAAAAACTTGAGCTTTTAAAAAAATTTATATCTTTTAAGTTTTTAAAAGTCAGAACTCAATAAAAACCATGATTAAAATATGGTTAAAATATTAAATTAAACTTCATTTGTATTGTAAACTTCAGAAAAATACAAACACATAATAATGTAAAAATTTAATTTTTTTTGAAGATTTCACAAGTTTCTTTAAACGTAAAAACTGTTTTGATCACTTTTTAATTGCTCATTCGAACGCACGTCCTCCATGACTCGCAGAACCTGTATAGGCTAGCTGGCCGCAGATAACAATTATTATCTGTGACCGTCAATGATGAATACGGGTCGACACAGTTCAGTCTGCAAGCATCCGGAAGCCAAGACATGCAAAATTAAAATAACGACCAAAGAAGAGGTCAGTCTTTCCACTGTCTCCCGGCCGTGGCGCCGGCATTCTTAAGCACACCCCCTGTTTCCCATGCATAGTTCCTGCGGTTATGGACTGTAAACGTTGGCGATAGGTAATCTTCACTAAAAATACGCAGAAAATTGGGGAAAATTAGACTGGAGATGTCACACGTCATCATCTACGGCCACACGGTAAATTTATACGAATTTCGATTTCGATACCAGAAAAGCGCCTTGTAGTTGAAGCAACTTTAAGCAATCTAGCTTGTAAGGGAATAATATGTTGCCGTTGTGTGGCAGAAGTCAAGACTGGCTATTGGCTATACAGGTTTTTTTGACAACAAAAGTGCTGATTTTGTTCATTCATCAAAAACTTTTAATGGGTTGCTGAAAGATCTGATCATCTTTACTGACGTTTTTAAACGCTATTCAAACACTTTCTCCTTGTTCTTAATTAATCTCGACGCTAAAACGCATTACAAACGTTTAACCCATGTGCCTAAAAAATTAAATTTTAAAATTAAATTGACTGTGTATTGTATTGCATTGTATTGCTGGCATCAATTTTAAAGCAGCTCCTATAGGCCTACTGGAAGTTTTGCTCATAAAAGCAAACACAAGGAACGAGAGGAGAGACCTAAAACAACCCAGAGCCGGGCAAAGTTTAACATGGAACGAAGCGTCTAGAGGGATTCGTCGTCTGCAGGAGCAAAGCTGCGCTTACAGCTAATTCCCAGCGGCAAAGTTCCTTGTCTTGAGCACCGTGATGAGTGGCTGATTAACGTGATTTAGGCCTAGCTCTCTTTCTTCTGCCTCCCTGAGCCCTGTACTCTCCGTGATACCAGGCAGTTACGCTCAAAACGAGAGTGGGATCGAACCCCCACACATAACTCCCCTTAGATCAGAACCCCCTCTAAAGTCGGAGTAAAACAACCCTCTAGAACAAACCAAAACATAACCCCGTCTTCCTCTTATTGTAACAGACGATCAGGATTCTGTTCACTGACAAGATTATGCCATGTCATGCCTCGTAATGCGAGTATTGTGCATCAGTAACGTAAGCAAGGAGCTGTAGCGGACACTGCTAAGTTCGCTACACAGTAAAAGGGTTGGCGGGGGGGGCTTTTGTCCTAGGGGGTTATGTCCGGACACCCCTCAGAACACGTCCACCTTGGGTCTCGGATTCGGGGCGGGTCTACTGCAAGGTCCGACACAGAGCTATACGGATTAACGTAGGACCGTAGACGCGAAGAAGGCAAAAATCAATTATGTCTAGCTGCCATCCTTCCGGTCGCCGGACGGACGCAAAATCGTGCACGCGCTCCGCCAGCCTATAGGCATCAAATACGATAAACTGCTTGGCGATCAGACGTAATTCCCCGGAATCCCCCCGCGGCCACCGACCGAAGAAACTTTCCTTGAATCCTAATCGAATAATTGCGTTCGCAGTTCCACGGCGTTCGGGTGATTTTGCAATTTGGTTGGGGTTTGCGCTTTGTTGAGACGTAGTCGTAATTCACTTATCCGGGCCGCGCGTCGTTCTGTTGAATTTTAACGCCGCGCGTCGCGGCGCCAATTAATTGCAGCGCTGCTTAAAAAAACGCCGTGTCTGAAGTATATACTTTGATAAATTTGTTTACATGTAACGCTAACGAAAATCGAATTCAACTGCACAGTAGTTGCCATTACAAAAATTATTCGTACTTTTCTGTACATTGTGTAAAAAGTACTCGCATGGACTGACTATTGCAAGATCGACGGCACGTTACGCAGCCAGTTTTTGTACACTCCGTACAAAGACAGAAATCGCACCATTTCAAGTTTACATTTGAAAAGTTTTTGCAAATTTGTGCGTGTTATATTTTTTGCAGCCAAAATATATCAGTACCGCCCACTTCTTTTTGTGTTTGTTTGCTTGAAAAAAACTCCGCGCTACCTTCCAATTCAGTTGTTGCAATTTTTTCTGTACGTTATACAATCATGTGTCCGAAAACAAATATTGGTAACGAAAATATTTTGCCATCGGTATTCAACACGTATAATAACTCTGCTAAAAATATTTTTTAAAATTGGTGATCGCTTTAGCAGTTTATTGGGAATTGAACGTACAAAATTTTATTTAGATTTCTTCTGATTTGACATTTTTATTGTACAATGTTTATGAATTCACTTTTTCCGGACACAAGTGTATTTGCAGATATATTTATAGTGCTAGTCATAGAGTTGTCACCAGTTAAAAATTATTATACACATACAAGTAGAACAAAATTTATTTTACATTCCATACTGATTTTCTTCTTCGAAGGCACGGTGTCGGTACCCGTATCTCTATGCTGCTGTGATATAAATGTATTTCTGTAAAAATTTAAGCGCATGAACAAGACGCAACATAAGTGTTAAGTAAGTAAGTAAGTAAGTTAGCAAGTTAAAAAATGAATAAAGTAAATTTATAAGGCGCGCTGTCTGCAAAAAGCCCGTTAGGGCCTAAATATGACGCGAAATTTTGTCGCAAAATTTTCGTCCAAAAGTGCAAAAAAGTGGGGCTGAAAATTTCCATTAAAAATAAAGGCAAAATCAAAATTTTGAGCACCCTGTTGGAAATCTGCTCGGAAAATTACAACTTTCTGCTTCGCGATTTCCTCTCAAAAACACACCTGATTCTTCAGCTGTCGGTCTGACGTCATGAGCGAATCGCTGCTGGTGAGTTGTGACGTCATCATCAGCGGGCTGTCAATGGCGGCAACTTCGGGTTGTTGATGTTGTCGTTGTTGTCTGCCGGCGAGGACAGATGAAGATCGTTTGTCACGCCGGCCCCCGCACCGAGCGGCGCAGACGACAACGACGCACACCGACACGAAGATTGCCGACAGAACGAAAGCTGCGATCATCGTCAACTCGTCGCTACTCAGTGACAGCAGCTGCGTCAGCGCACCGCTACCATCACCCCAGCTCTTCGTCGCTCCGTCCTCGTCTAGGCATTAGTTCTCTGTTCATTCTTCTAGCCGAAAATAGGTGTAACGCTGATTTATCCGTGTTATGTTTACAGCCAGATCAATTCTTATCGCCCACCAATCTGTTTGTTTGCTTGAAAAGACTTACGGACTACGTTTCAATTCAGTCAGTTGTTGCTGTCCGTCGCTCCGTCCTTATTCTGGGCGTTAGTCTTGCGTCATCTCAGTTGTTCACTGCTTCATATTCCCGTCAACTGTATAGTTATTGCGCATTGTTTTAACAGTGGCGTGTCCGTCAAAGACCAAAATCGTCATCATCCATCCTTGTGAGCGTTGGTCATAAACTCTTCCAGCTAACCGTCGCTCCGTCCTGGTCCTGAGGGTTCGTCCTGCGCAGTCCGACGACCTGTGACGACCCGACGACGATTCGCAGCGGCGCCGAGTTGGACAGAGACGGAGTGCCGCCGTCGGAGACGATCACCTCTAGGATGAACTCGGTGCTCGTCTGTGATTAACCATCAGAGTCATCGAAGAACACGTTAGCGTGGCCGCATTAATGAGCATTATTCCTAAAACCTACAGAACACATAGTTTCCAGAATGAACTCGGTGGTCTGTGCAGTTTCGTCGTCTCCGGCAGCGCCTCGTAAATCGACGTTCGTCGTCAGTTGCCCGGACTCGGCGTCTATACGGAAAGCGTCGGTGCTCGTCGACGTCAACGCGTTCGCAACGACGGACTGCGTCGACAGGCGGTACCCTAGCTGTGCGTTGGCACCAGCATCCGGGTCACTGGCTCGCACCTGTCCGATCACGTGACCGATCTCGGCGTCCGTCGCGCGCACGACCAGCGTGTCGTCGCCGGCCACCGGGAACCGGAACTATTAATTGCTGCTATGCTGCTCTATATTACCTGCCCCTGAGGGATAGAAGGTTGAGTTGACTTCGGTGTTACATAGCTTACGACCGGGAAGCGGAACCGCGGTCGATTGTCGTTGACGTCGTCGACTACAATGTCGACGTCGCAGGCTCCCGCCGTACCACTGGTACCGCCGGAAGTTGAAAGATCGGCAAGGTCAATCTCCGTGCCAGGCGGCCGGGCGACGACCACAGCGCGGTGAAAGGCTTTCTCTTCGTGCTTTATTAGAAGCGTCGTATGACGAACATCTTAATATAGCCTACTACAAAATAATGTATTTAACTCTCTGCTGCAAACTAGATAAATGCCTGCTAAGAGAACACGATGTCACAGGCGTAGTGCAATAGTCCTTTTCACCCAAGAATCAAAACATCGCTCGACCAGAGCGCAATGGAAGGCTTTCTCTTCGCGGTCGAGCGGTCGCCGGGTTACCAGACGTCCGGTGTCGGGGTCTATGTGGAACAGCTGATCACTGGTTGGGTCGAGTGAATAGACGATGCGGTTGAACGGAAACGTATCACGGTCGATGGCCGTCACCGCGCCGACCACTGCCCCTGCAGGCTGGTTCTCTGCTACTCTGAATCTACCACCACCATTATCATCAGTTTATTAGCCGACGTTAGGCTACTAACGATCGCGCTTACGGTACGATGTATGATACGTCTGTCGTCTGTCTGTAACGTTATTTGTTGTGGCTAAACGGTACGGCGATGGTGCCATTAGATAAAGCCATTGTAAGTTTTTATAGGCTCTCAATAGTAACCATTTAGTTATCTGCAGCGGTTAGGTCGCAATTTGCAAGTTGCAACGCACATATTTAGGGAATGGATGTTTGCGCTATATCGTATCGGAAGTTAGGTAAATAAGTAAAAACCTGCGTTCACATTTGCTGGCCGTCGGCTTCCTTTAGTGATAGCTGGGCTTTGTTTTGCACAAAGCAGCAAAACATATGAAATCACTAAGTATTCTGTGTTAATTAACAATAAAATACATAAATACAAAACTGCATAGTACCTGAAAATGAAAAAAATGACCAGCGATAACCGAGTTTTTAACGAACAACGTTCAATGTCACACACAAAAATTTAAACAGATAAAGTACCGTATTTACTTCGTGGTGTATAACGATTGTCAGTTACCTATATCGCTGCTGCTGGAAGACGGGCCGTTCGTCGTCCAAGTCGCGTACTGTGACAATGAGAAGCGCTGACGCCGATAAGGACGGGTGTCCGGAATCCTCCGCTATCACGCTCGCCTCGAAGCTCATTACGCAACTATACCTGAATGCCACATAGCATCTAAATCCTTCGACTGGTTTAAGCATGGGGCACGAATGTGACGGACAGACGACAGACAGACAGACAGACAGACTGAGGGACCACACTCCGCTATCACGGTCGCCTCGACAGTCATGATCTGCTCACGGTCAAACGACACTGCGGCTGTAACAACCCCCGTGTCGCTGTCAATGGCGAACAGTTGAGCGCTCGCAGAGTTACTGCTTGCAAGTCGATAGTGTATCCGGTTACCGCACCTGCAGTTCAGGTCGGTTGAGTAAAATAGTTTACGTTCGCCCAATATATAAATCCTGATTCAAACAACAGCGTTAAATAGCGTTTAGATATACAAATAGACCTATTTAAATACTTCACAGCACTGCGTATATTTCTCGCATGAATGGGAAAACGCTAATTTTGTTTTCAAATTTTCAATGCGTTTTAGTTACTTAAGTTTCTAAAAAGTTTTTTTCTGGGTTTTAGTGTAAAAAAAACACAAAATTAAAAACCCAGAATATACATCGTATACTCATCTCTCCATGTCACATCGCTTTTGTTGGTGTATTGACGTGACGACAGAACTTAAAAATCACGATCAAAATATGAAATGAAATTTGATCTGAATTATAAATTGCACAACGAATACAAAATCTGAAAGCATAACACTTAAACTTTTTAAATATTTAATTTTAAAAAACTCAAAACCAATGTTTTCATTTTTAACCTGTCGTTGTCTGTGGCCTCAACTCTTATTAGCTGAACGCCGATCTTGTTGTTCTCCGGCACTGACGCGTGGTAGACGTCACTCACGAACACCGGGGCGTAGGCGTTCATTTCGTACGCCTCGACGTGCACGTTTACCAGTGACGTCAGAGCGGGCTCGCCGTGATCGCGGCACACTAGCGCAAAGTCGCCGAGTGCCCGGCGGCCGAACGCCCCGGCCCAGTCTTTCCGTCATGACCAGGGCCAAAACTTTCTAGGTCTAATCCTTTCACTACTACAACGGCCCAGTCCTTCCGACATCACCAAGGTCCACCAGTTCTTCCAGGCTCAGTTCTTCGGCCAATGCCAAAGTCTAGTATTTTTCGTGTTAACGCCCACAACGGTCCAGTCCTTCTGCCAGCATCAGAGTCCGGTGTTTATGGTCCATTCTTTCCGTCACCGCCAGAGCCCACTCTTTTCGCAACCATGGTCCACTTTTTCGCCAGCACCAGAGCCCAGTTTTTTCAGATCCAGTCCTGCTGTAAAAACAAGGCTCCAGTTCTTCCAGGTTCCGGGTCCTGAGTCTTCCCACCAGTACCAGTCCGAGTGTCCGGCGGCCGGGGGTGTCCGGTCCGCCGCCGTCAGACTCCGGCTGTACTGCATCGAGCGAGCTGCCAGGCACAGTGAGGATGACGAACTCTGTGGCGTAAAGACGACGCAGCGTGAACCTGGACGAGGCAACCAAACCGCTCAGACTGCAGTTGAAGCGTCCGTTATCGCCGCTGTCGGCGTCCGTCACCGTCGCGTGCGCCACGAACGACGAACTGTTGCTGAGACTGATCATCGTCATTATCATCATCATGACAAACCTTTTTAGCGTGACCCAAATAGCGAGCATTATTTCTATAATCTAGAGACGATACTAGTGGACTTGATGGTCAGCGCTGTATTTCTTCGTGATTTTTGCCTAAATTTTCTCAGTATTTCTCACTGTATTTTTTCCTGTATTTTTTATATTACTCTTTTTATTTCTTCTCCTAATCCCTGTATTGCTCTCTAAATTACGTCCTGTATTTTTGTGCATATTTGCCCGTATTTTTTTTGTATTTTTTATGTTTTTTACACTTTTCCAGTATTTATCCCTCTATTTTGCCTTGTATTACTCTTTATGGTGAAATTCTTTCTGTATTTATCCCTGTATTTTTTCCTTCGTTGTCCGCAGCGCCACGCAGATGGACGTTTCATACGGTGACGTGACGTGAGTCGCGGTAGCAGCAAACGACGAACTGTTACGTGTACCAGTGACGTCATCATTTGACGTGCATATGTGTCAATGACGTCAACAACGACTCGCCGTGATCGCTGCGCACGACGAACTGTTGCTGTCGACCGCCGTCTCCGCTATGACGCTGACGCTGGACGCGTTCTGACACTCGCTTGAGGACTCGGAGACGACACCGGCGTCAGACTTAGAGGGTCGACTGCCACCGGAAGTAGTAGTAGACTGGCTGCGGTTTGCGGCCGTCCGCTGCCTATTCTATCTCCAAATCTCCAACAGTACTTGCCGAAGCAATTACTGTACTCACACGAAACGGTGCAGCATTAGTACTTCTTCTTACGTCCCCGCATGCGGAGGAAATCGGGTCAATTTTTCCCGACATCTGTTCTTATTCTTTTTGTTACCATCCTGAACTACATAAACTTTCTGGGCTTCGCATCTCCATCTCCAACAGTATTGGCTGGAACAATTACTATACTAATAACAGACCGAAACATGGAATCTTCCTGTTTCAATCTCCCAGTCATTTTCCAACACCTGTTCCGATACTTTGATCACCACCCTGAAGTATGGGCCTACGCAGACTGGCTGCGGTTCGCGGCCGTTGTGGCCGAGGCGCCCTGGCGCTGTGTGCGCAGACATATCCTAGGAGCATGGTCGTTAACATCGGTCAGAGTGATCTCGACGAGTGTGTGCGACGTCAAACGCGCGCCGCCGTAGATGTCACCGAAGTCGTTCGCCGCCACGAAGAGACGGTAGAACGAGCTAAGAGAGAAAGAAACTTGTCTGCCATGTGACTCAACAACAAACAGATACAATGCCAAATCCAATCAACAGCAGTCTGCCAGAAAGGACGGTAGAACGAACGGTGCTCGAAGTCGAGCCGACGACGTGTGCTGATGACGCCTGTGTCTGCGTCCAGACGAAACGAGTCGCCGTACTCTGCCAGCGTCCGTCCGACAAACGTGTACCGGACTTGACCGTTTAGTCCAGAGTCCTGGTCGACGGCCGTCACCTGTACGACTGGATGACCGGGAGGCGTGTCTTCGGCAACCAAAGCCGAGTAGGACAGTCGGTCAAACGTCGGAGCGTGGTCGTTTGCATCGAGAACGACCAACTCGACCAGCAGGGACCCGGAGCGACGCTCCGGCTCTCCGAGGTCGACGGCAACCACGCTGAAGCGGAACTTGCCGACTGTCTCGCGATCCAGTCCTTCCGCCAGCACAAGGCGCAATCGTGCGGCACACTCACTGGCCGGCAGCGCACCTGCTCCGCCGTCGACAGCCGGCGTCACTTGCAGCAGGAAGTAGTCCTGCGCCGGCTGCAAATGATACTCGCAGGCGCCGTTCCTGCCGGCGTCGAAGTCGACGGCGTTGGGCAGCGGCAATGTGGCACCGATCTCTGCGGCCTCCGAGAGCTCGAGGTTGACGGTCGGCTGTGGAAAGACAGGGTCGTTATCGTTGATGTCGACGATCTCCACCCGGACCTTTACGATCTGGAAGTACGTCATCGGGTGCACGGCGACGTCGAACGCCACGAAACACTCCACCAGGCCGGGACAAACCTCTTCCCTGTCGATGCGTTCCGCCGTGCTCAAAACTCCGCTGGTCTCGTCGAGCGCGAACAGCGTCCGGTCACCGACACCCGGCCTCGACAGAAACCGGAACCGCAGCCGGTCCAGCGTCGCCGGCGCGTACTTCCGGTTGAGCTGGTAGTCACGTGGTTCAGTAGTCAACTTCCGGTCCAGCTGATAGTCACGTGGTACGCTGCCGATCAGCGTTTCTGGCGGAAGTTCCTCGACTACCAGATACTCCAGGACGAACAACTTGTCAACGTATTAGTTGAACAAAATAACCAAAATGCAATCTAATATATTTGTATAATTTTTACAAATTATATACTCGTAGTTACCGTTTCAACATTCCAGTACGAACGACTTGTCGATTGGTTCGGGTGCGGCGCCGACTTCTTCGCTTCCGGCGGCGGCAAAAGTCACGTGATCGATCGGCAGTAACAGCAGACGACATAGGCCTAGCAGCACCAGCAGCAATTGGAATACGACACAATAACTAATTACTATTTGACTTGATAGCTGGATAACTACTGTCAGAATATTTCAGAGTATAAGTATAGCAAAAGTCTTGAAATTCTCAAGATTTTTTTCAGTACCAAGGCCAGGAATTTATTTCTGTCCTCGGTGACAGCAGTCGACATAGCATAAGCAGTAGCAATTGGATTATAGTGGAGCCAAAAGATGCACTTACTACGCCCATGACGTGCTGAGCCGACTGACAGGAACTGCAGTAGCCAGGTCGCTGACGAACGACTAATTTCACCGCGTGATCGATATTGACTGCAGCTGCAGCACGGAGCTACACGTGTAAACATTCGAGGCACTTTTCATCTACGCGCCTTTTCTTTAACTACGCAGTACGCAATACGAACTTATACCACTCCAGGCAGTGCGGCATCTACTTAAACCACGCCACACCGTCGTTTGCTTTATGACGCACGACTGCGGCCATTGTAAAAAAGTGGCATAAGCTTACAGTTTAAGCTGAGTGTGGTTTTGAACTACGCTGATAAAACGCTTTGACTTCTCACGGCACATGGCCGACGGACAGTCAGAATTATAGATGTTATAAATGTTAGAATAAAAATGTTTTTAAACAACGTTAAACGTTTTTTTTCCTTTAAAACAAAAAGAAAAAGTTTGTAAACGTTTATTATTACAGCTACCGTAGAAATATTGGCTAACAACTCACACACTCTGCATTCTGCAGTCTCCGAACGGTTTACAGCGTATTTGCGCTCAAATCCGTTAATCGGTTGAACTGAACGTCTTGTGCACATAATAGCATTACAAGCGACAACGAGCGCGTTTCGCCGACAATCGTATACCGGTACGTTGCGTTCGAATGACGAGATACGTCGACGCGACGCGACGCGACGGTCGGGTCGGGTCGGCGACTGGTTGCTCGCTCGCTCGCTTGCTTGTAAACCAACCGTTCTCGCTACAGTAATTTTCGCTTCCGACTAAAGTCCGGTTTACATCCAAAGCAAACGCATGCAGCGGACGCAGCAAATGCCATTACGAAAAATGATTTGCAGTTGCACTCAAGCAAGCTGCAAGTTTAATGCAGCACATAAACGGAGAAAAACTTTTTAAAATGTTTTAAACGGAACTAAAATGAGAGAGATTGAAATGGACAACGGTGTCGTGGGTTAAGAAAGTGGGCGGGATAGGAAGTTGCAATTTTCGACAAAATTCCGACAGACAGCTGCAAATTTCTGATAGCTGAGATTAATTAATAGGTGTGCTTGAAATTTTGCCTCTAAATTTGTTCCAGATGTTTCAGATCCAATTAATATTGCATTTTTGGACGGAAAATTTCGGACAAGAAAATTTTTTGGACAACTTTCCGACAGTCCAAACTTTAGGGTGAAGGGGAATTGTTTACCTGTGTCCCCCTGTCATAACGACAGTAGAAATGGAAAAAGTACATGTACGTGTACTTTTATGTAAAACGAACGCAAGAGACGCAACACCGACAAAACACTGTACCATTTCTATTTTTTCGTTTTGGCCGTTGTTGCATCACTTTCGTCGGCTGCGTAAAAGTACGCAAAGGTTTTAGCGTTGCCTCCGTTGCTTTGAATGGAAACCGAGCTTTACGCTCCGCTCTGTCTGGCATTGACTACGATCGATTCGTGAATCGCTGACCGGGACGGCTTGCCCCGGCACGGGCGATGTCGTTGGGACGGGTCCCTCCTTGAGACCGGTGCAAGTTCCATTGGCACAACGCTCCGTGCACTGGGACGTGAAATGCATATATCTCTTTCTCCCTGGTCGTCGCTTGCTGGCCCTGCATGGCATCTTCCGCGAACACGGTGCTGAGTCGACAATAAAACGCTTGCAGCAACAGGTTGACGCCGTTCACGCAGCAGCAATTAGTTGTCCTCTTGAACTGCACATTCAGGCTATAGCTACCGAGCAGTTGCGTGCAGGTGCTCAAAAGTTCGGTTCTGCTCCTCGCTTTCTCCAAATCTAAAATTGTCAGCCTGTGCCATATTTGCATTTTTGGAAGAAATTTTCGACAAGAAGACAACTTTTTCCGACAACCTAAAATTTACGGAGGGTGGAGGGGGGACAAATTCCCTTGCCACTGCCCCACTTGGTTTAATAATACTGCATCTACACAAACAGTGCACCCACTACAAGTGTTCATAAACATGAAGCGAGTTCCGTGTTCGTCATGACAATCAATCTAATTCCATTCAGACACGCACAAAGCGGCTTGCTCGCAAGCGCGGCAGGCCGCGATGACAGCAGGCGTCGATTTCCTATTAGTCTTGTGAGATGGAAAACCGAAAACATAGCCACAGGATTTCTGACCGTCGTACGACGAGTCTCGAGACTCATCGATCGCGTCAAGTTGCGCCCGCCATGCAGTCTGGAAAAAACAACTCCTCTCGGTCCATCCATCTACCCCGGTACTGTAGTTTCACTATAACAAGCTTTGTAATTGTAATTTTTTGTAATTTGTAATTTATATCTCGTAATATTCCACTAGTGTCCAGTCATTTGACTGAACACTATTACAAAAAAAAGACTCACGTTACAAACCGACTGGTAGTAACCATTTAGTTATCTGAAGCGGTTTGGTCGCTTACAAGTAATTTGTGTTTTTGTCGTCGTAGGGCCAATGACAAAATAGTTACATCCGCCAAGGAGGTTATGTTTTTGCCAGTTTGTTTGTCTGTGTGTTAGCAAGATAACTCAAAAAGCTAAGGAAGTATCTTTCTGAAATTTTCAGGGAATGGCAAAAACTTTAAGTGATTCAATTTTGGGGGTGATCCGGAAACTTTGAAATTTTCGACTCAATATGCTTGGCGGAGGTACGCGCTCTCCGAGTGCTTTTCTAGTTTAAAAAACGCCATTTATTCAACTGCGATATTTTAGTACAGATCGATTATTATTTTGTGTGTTTTAACTAAGGCGCCATTGTTCCTTGTAAGCGCAAGCATTTCCTCTTATGCCTACACATTTCTCTGTAGCGTTGTCTGTCTGTCTATCACATTTGTGCCTCCTGCTTGCCGTTCAACTAATTTAGATGCTATTTGGCAGGTACGCTAGTAGGATTCAGCGACAGTGTCTTAGATGGCCCCATATGGGTCTGAAAAGGAGATTTGGGGTCGACTCTCAACAAAAACATGCAATTGCAACTAGGGATGCGCTTTTCGGTTACTTTCAAAACCGGTTAACCGAAACTACTAACCGGTTTGTAACCAGTTAACCGAAAATGGCCGATCTGCAAATTTAGCGGCGTAGCTGGCCGGGGTATTCTCCCCCCCGAGCTGCAAATGTCAAAAATTAAAAACGGCAGGTTAACTCAGTCTGGCAGCAATGTCATGATCGGCGTAGCCACTAGCCAATAGGTAACACATTGTGCGATAAAGG
>Ga0209454_1001572_pt1 | contig 14497 bp, 8 predicted proteins | sample WorMetHERISLAND1_2_FD_187400 | JGI IMG/M metagenome (GOLD analysis project Ga0209454, IMG submission 187400) | Marine gutless worms symbiont microbial communities from Max Planck institute for Marine Microbiology, Germany - Olavius geniculatus... | ecosystem: Host-associated > Annelida >...
ATGTAAGATTATACACATTGGACATAACAACTGTCAAGCTGACTACTATATGTGTGGCAATGAATCTGGAACAGTAGATGAAGAAAAAGATTTTGGGAGTAATTGTGAGTAAAGATTTGAAGTGGGATAAACAGTGGTCAGGCAGTAAAAAAAGCTAATAGGATGCTTGGGGTAATAAAAAGGAATTTTACCGATAGATCTAAGGAAACTATCATGCCTTTGTATAAAAGTCTTGTAAGACCGCATTTAGAGTATTGTGTTCCAATTTGGAGCTTGCATTATCAGAAGGATATTGAGTTAGTCGAGGGAGTTCAATGTCATGCAACTAAATTGATTGAGAGTGTAAGAAATTTAGATTACTAAGAACGTATTAAAAAATTAAATTTGATCACATTAGAAAAAAGAAGGCATAGGAGTGATTTAATAGAAACATATAAAAATTATTAATGGTTGTTATAATTTGCAATCAGGTTTATTTTTTACATATGATGGTCAAAAAAGAGGTCATTCAAAGAAACTATATAAAGAACACAGTAGATTAGATTTGAGAAAGTGTGTATTTAGCAACAGAGTAATTGATCACTGGAATGCACTGTCTGATGTGTGTGTAACCAGTAATACTTGTATAAATCAATTTAAAAATTGTTTGAAATGGGAACTGCAACCGGAAACACATAGCTAAAGTTAGTTATTAGGATAGTAAGCGTTATATGGCTTCTGCTTGTGCTTACTTAGGCCACCAGTAATTCTGGTGGCTTCGATGAATTCGGTGAAAAACGGAAGCCACGCCTTCAGACCAATAACTGGGCAGGGGTTGGGGCGCTAGGGTTAGGACTAGGGTACTAATTTCAACCCTAACCCTAAATGTAGGCGTGGCTGCTTTTTGTACAGGCAGTCTTCTGCTAATAAATAGTCAGTTAGTCAGTTTGGCTATATGCTTCAGTGTTGACTCGATATATTGAATATATCGATACTGATACAACGTTTTCGATATCGGTGTATCATATTGTATCATAGAACAAAGATATAGACTTCTTTGATATATCGCGCTTTTTTATACGTATATAAATCAAATATCACAGTATAAAAAACTTCTAATATATCAAAACAGTCTATATTTTTAATGATACGATATGATATGACATATTGATATTTTACACCAAATGTTTATGTTGTTTCAGTATTCATAATGCTAGTGATTTCTTACAGTGAATAACTAAAAATCATCTTATTAATTGTTGACAGAAGTTACAGAACAGCACTAAGAGTTAAGTTTCACAACATAATCGTGAATATTTACGATCTGTTATTGTTAGTTTTCAGTTACTGCATTTTCAGTAAACATGCTTATATCAGAGTCCATATCGGTAATTATTATTTTTTAAAACATTGACATTGGTATGTCAATATTGTATTGATATTGTATCAAAATTGAAATTTTGATATCGAGTCATCACTAATTTGCATTGTATTGTTGACAAGTGTAGCATTCGGTACCAGGACGACTTCAGAGTTTGGCAGCGAATATATCCGAAACGGATAAAGATACTCAAAATCGGATGACTAGTTGGTATATTGCGATCACTCTGGCATTAAACGAAAAAAGTTAGGTGAGCTTTGGTCCAGTAATTTCGGAGATCTAGAGATCATACCCACCCAAATTGAATTTTTCGGCATACCATATTTTGGCCCATAGGGGGTGCTGCACCCCCAAATTTTTACATGTGCTAGAGAATGACCAAGTCTTACTAGCACACTCCCCACTGGAGATGGGGTTTCCCTTAGTTTTTTACAGTGGGGGTCAAAAATTGGCTTAAAATTTAGCGTATTAAGTGCAACAACTTTGGAGCCATGGGGAGTACTTAACGAAATCTTGCCATGTGACGTGCCATTGTGGGGGTGATAACCTGGATACAACTTTTGGGGGACACCACTCCCTTAAAATTTGGGAGGGCGTAAATCGTTTATAATTAGGTGTGATTTCATACAACTTTCAACTTTGATGGTGAATATCTCTGAAACGAAGAGAGCTGTCAAAAATTGAAATAGCAAGTGACCAACTGCAGCCCCTTCCTTGTGAAACGCAAGAAATTGTGCAATTCGGTCTACTAACAAAAAAGTTATGTTGTCTTATTCTGACCCACTTAAAGTCAACAATGTGGACAAGTTCAGACAGTTTTGCAATTTGACCGCCCACATCTTTGCAGTAGATTGAGATATCTAAAATAGGAATAGCAAATGATCAACTGCAACCTTTCCCTTGTTGGGCGATAAAAATTGATGGACTTTGGTGTACTAACAAGAAAGTTTCATTGTCTCATTTCAGCTTACCCTAAGTCGACAGTGTGCGTTTTGCGTGTGCTAATGCATTTGGCTTCGGGCTACGTAACTTTGCTACCGGAGGAATTTCAGCCCCCTCAATTTTTCCCCCAGTCGCACTTAGGGTGCCCGATGGACTCACGTTGGCTTTGCCCCAAATTTCTAGTTTTAGTTTGTGTATTGGCTGTTGTTCAACTTTCGAAATGAAAGTATTTGTCTCTGTGATAGGTATTGTAACTGTTGGTGTAATGGAAGAATTCAAATATCTGTTCAAAGTGGTGCTTATAGGAAATACTGGTGTTGGAAAAACATGTCTTGTTCGGCAGTTTACACAGGTATTTATTTAGATTTTTATTTTTTTAAATGTGGTTTATTCATGCCTATTGCATCTATTTCAAGTAAATCTAGAGCAATGTTGTCTTTTTGATATTTACAGCAAGCTTAACAACTGCTGAACTAGTGAACATACACAGTTTAATTTAGCTGTCGTAACTAAAATTAAGTCAGTACCATAGTTCAATGTTTGTATTACTTAATGACAAACGTTTTAAGCCAGGATATATATTACTAACTGTAATGTGTGTGATTTGTTTAATTTACCAGGGTTTATTCCCTCCAGGTCAGGGTTCAACAATTGGTGTTGATTTTATGATCAAAACGATCGATGTTAATAAAGAGCCAGTAAAGGTGTGTAATATTGCCATACTACTTAGTCTTGATACATGTTCATAAGTAGCAAAATACACAAATACAGAATACGAACAATAGAACTGTGTATATTTTGTTTGATGAATATTCCCAGGTCAAGCTGTGCTGTGACATGTTTCGTGTACTGCTGCTCTAGATTTCTTTGTCTAGTTGGGTTTCGCACAGTGGCAGTCGAGTTAAAACAATGCCAGGTCACAACTTTTTTGAGCAGGCTTACCATTTTTAGGCATTAAGCATACAGCATAATTTTTTGGTTTAGCCACTGAATTTATCATCTTTGGTATTTTTGGTATTAGCAGTCAGCTTAACTTGATCACATTGCTGGCCACCTGTTTTTGATAATACTGTGTGACTGAATTTTGCACTGTATTTCGGTTAACATGTGTTCACATTTTTGCTGCACCATGTGGCTGCACAATTTTCCATGTGTGACGTTAGATAGTAAATGCAATTTGAGGTACATGACACTGATACTTTCATGTAGGAGTACTGGTATAATAATTAAGGCTTAGATTAGAAGTGGCTTTTTAAAAAATTGATTAATGTTCATATTCTTTAGCTGAAATGTTTGAATGCTGCATTGAGGCTGTTGTGTGCTGTTGTAGCTTCAGATATGGGACACCGCTGGGCAAGAGCGATTTCGCTCGATAACCCAGAGTTATTATCGGTCGGCTAATGCTTTGATTCTAGTCTACGATATGTGCTGTGAGCCAAGCTTTGACAGCCTGCCACAATGGCTGCAAGAGATTGACATGTATGCCAATGAACATGTTCTCACCTACCTCGTTGGTGAGTGGTGCTATTGCTGGCAGAATGTGCAAAAACTGTCGTTATTGGAAGTAGTGAATTATGTCAGATTTTCAGATAAATGTAGATTGTAGATGTAGTATGTTTTTATCTAACAATAATTGTGTTGTCAGTCAAGTGTTGATTGATTTCTTCTTACGATTTTGTTAGTTAAAAATCTCTTTGAAATTTATGTTTTAATCTTTATGGGTGCTGATTATTGATTGTTGATGAACTGACCAGTGGGCAAGCTGAGCTTGCCCATTGGTCATTGGTTGATGCGTACAAGCAGAGTCATGTAGGCCACTGATGTTGTTAGATGGTGCCTACTGTAGTGCATTACTGATTGCCTATTGGTCAGTTCGTCAAAAACTAAACCATGTCAGTTCAGTTCAGTTACATCACTCTATATGTACCGTTAGTGCAGAATGAGTCAGCATCGTCAGCGGGTGAAGATTTTTCTCATTACCACTGCATGCATCATACAAATATCGACTATTTCTTATTCATAAAAGCTCAAATTCTGTGGTAATGGTTTTCAGGTAACAAGAGTGACTTAGTAGCTGAGCGGGAGGTGGCGACGTCGGTGGGTGAAGAATTTGCTCGTCGTCACGGCATGCATTTCCTCGAGACGTCTGCGAAGGCCGCTGATAACGTTGACGCGCTGTTTAGTGACATTGCCCATCAGCTCGTGTCTGATGCCATACGTGACGGTATGACACATTCGATGCGGTCTGCCGACACCACGAGTCTAGGAGGCAGCTCGCCTGTGTTAGTCCTGCCCAACTGCTGCAGGTTCAGCTAAACTCCATCACTCCGAATTGCCGGCGTTTTTTAGCCATCATTGTTGCATTCATTATTGTTGTCAACCATTGATTGGTTACCGTATCTGTTACGGCAGTGTTTTTCAACCTTTTTGTTGCCGCAGAACCCTACACAAGCGTGAAGGTTACTCACGGAACCCCATGCATTGATCCGTGAGTCCAGCAAGTCAGCAACGTATGCAAGGATGAAGCTACAGGGGGTTTACAGACTCATTTCCCTAGCAGGGCACTGAGGGCAGAGCTGTCATGAAGACGACAAAGCAGACATAGATGACCAATATAATATTTGACCGCATTAGTAGGCAGCAGTAGGCCTATGCTATTGTATTTAACCAAAGACGACGGCGAGGCGGTCGTCGACGGCCGCTTAGCCCCGCCACCAACCCAGAAAATTTATCACATGGACGCTGTCGGAAAAGACAGGTTTACGTGTCTTTTCCTTAGCTGAGTTTTTTAACAACTAAATTAACTAAGTAAATGGCCGAACGATTTCGTAACCATAATTCTAATCAATACGTTCTTCTTTTATTTTTTTTATTTTTGATAATGCCTTGGAGTTGAATAATGTTGTGCATAGGAAGCATACGTTATAATATAGGCCTAAAATGCAAATTGCCAAAAATTTTACTAACAACAAAAATGCTTCAACACAGTAAGTCTATGCAAAAAGACGTGTAAAAACACAATTTTAAACCAAAAAAATCGATGCTGAGTATTTCTACAGCATTGTCTGGCGTAATTTTGCATGCTAGGTTATTTGTTACTGGCCAGCTGCGGAACCCTTGGCAGACCCTTGGGTTCCGCGTAACCCCAGTTGAAAATCACTGTGTTACGGATTGCGTTGCAAAAAACTTTGCACTGATCAAAATCTTTGCAGTTTTTAGCTTTCTACTTTGCAGCTGTTGAATTTTTTTGCAATGTAATTTGGGTACGTTGCTGAATGGGTATGGTTTTCTGTGGGTTTGGTCATGTAGATTTTATACACCCATTACTGTAGTCACACTGTAAAGAAAGGATGGATGAGTGGCATGGGGCGTGACATTCTGTTTGAGTGAGTGTCCTGCTGTAATCTTTGTGGTGAACTGATTGGTGGTTTTGTTGCTAGAGTGTCGCAGTGCAGCTATATGATGCACTGCATTCTAGTCAACTGGAAGAAGCTTCAGCACATTTGCTAGCATTTGCTGTGGGCCGTCACTGTACAGTAAAAACCAGTGGTGCACAACCTCTTGGCTCTGCAAGCCACAGGCCACATTTAACATGATTTTGAAGTCACCAATGCAAAATGCTGTTGTTATTCAGCAGACATTGTATTCTGGTGTCTTCTTGGCTGAAATTGTAGCTAAGCACCACTAAAATTCAAGCTCCAAAAGCGCTTAAATAAGTCTGTAAATTAATAATGATTATTTGTAAGGCATATAACTTCAAACAAACGGTGTTTTTTCCTAGACATTGTGGGCCAATTACCAACCCTTCCCGTTACAGGCTGGATTTGACTCACAAGTTAGAGGTTGTGCATCAGTGATATATATGGCACTGATGGTGGCATAGCATCAAGTGATGTGAACATGGTTGCAGTGAAAGTCAGATGGGTTAAATAGCTTATTACATTATTCAATCAAAAGCAATGGGATGTTTTAAGCAGCAAGCAAAAGGTACACTTTTCGTTCTACTGAGTTATAGCGTAACACTAAATGCTACCAGTTGACTGTTACCTTGAAATGATTCTGTCGTTTTCTCTCAGTGTTACTATAACGTATTAAGGAAGGATGAGATAATAATTATGCAATACATGCTCAGAAACTTTACGTATTCTACCACTTTTAGCCAAACAACGAAAATAAAAAACAATAAAAAAATAGCACTGATAGTGCAATAGCTGCAATAATACTGATTCATATCATCTACTAAGGCAGTTGGATGAGAACAGAACAGGTTGTGAAATGTTCAGCGCGTGATAGTGACAAAACTGACACTGTACCAGCTTGCTTCGAGCCCGCTGTCATTTCATGACTAATTAATAGAACAAAATTTCTAAATGACTTTCTTGTCCGTATACTATACAGATATTCATACTAAATTTATGCACTGCCTGCAGCCTACTGTAAACTGAACTGACCTGATGTCAGTGGCATAGCCAGGATCTAGTTGTATTGGGGGCACTTGAGGGGTGGGATATGGAGAAGGGTGTCCCCTCCCCACGAGGAAGGGGGCTGAATATTTTGGAATTTTTTTGTGTGAAAATGACATGTTTTGCTGCATTTTTTGCACTATTTTTTGTAACTGAATAGGCTCCTAGGGTCGGCACGTGCCCCAGTGCCCCGCTGTGGCCATGCCAGTGACTGATGGGTATAGATAATTTGATGCATGACAGAACTTGTATGTTAACTAGACCATTACTGTATGTATGGTTGTGTTTGACCACCTCAGAATATGAATAATCAAAAAGAAGTGCTTTAGGATGTAACCAATCTAATGTATACTCCGCACACATTAACTGCTAATGCTACTATAACTACTACTACAGTACTACTACTGCTACAACTACGGCTAAAGATCTGAGACACATCTCTTATACAAGCCAAGTTATAGTGCATTTTGTCTCAAATTTTGTTGCCATGGCAACAAGGGTTGGTCAGGGTGAAATTTGGTTGGCAGCATTTGATGGCCCAACCTCCAAAATCCCCTTATAGACACAAAGATCTCGCAGGTGTCTCTTACAGAAGCTGAGTTATAGTCCATTTTGTCCCAAATTTCGTTGCCATGGTAACGAGGTCAGTAAGGGTAAAATTTGGTTGGAACATTTGATGGCCCAGCCCCGAAACCCCCCCTTTAGATGCAAAGGTCTTGCAGATATCTTTTACAGAAGCCGAGTTATAGCCCATTCTGTCCCAAATTTCATTGCCGTGACAACGCGGGTCAGTTTGGAGTAAATATAAAGGGCACTGTTAAATTGGCCGATCTCAACAGTCACCTTCTAGAACCAAACCCTAAGTGGATCGGATGATTGGTTGCTGAGATATGGACGTTTGAAGTTCTTCCAGGAAGGCTCTTTCCAGAATGGAGGTCAGTCACAACAACGCACGAAGTGGTCGTCAATATTATACTGATCTCGTATACTCCTTTTTGCTACATTAGGAACATAGCATGCGCGGAGTAAAAATGATGATGATGGTTATGATGATGAGTCTATCTATGCATTGTGATAAGTTGATATGATGTTTTTGATGTTGTGGATTTCTGCTTTGTACATGTTTTAATGTGGAGCAGAGAAGCATATGGCGTGTCATGTGTGTGAACATCTTGCATTGTGTATTAATCAAATTGCAACATTTGTTTACTCAGTTGTTGACTTTTGGCGACAACTGTTGTCTTCCTTGGAATAATTTCTGTTCACTGCTAGATGGGGCTGTGAAGAGACAGAGTTTTACTTACCAACCTGCTCATGTCTGTAACAAATTGTTCACTACAGCATGATCTAGGGCAGCAACGTTAACAAATTGGCAGATAAAGTTTGTAAGTTCATGAATTTGTGTAGTTATTAGTTTTAAACCTGTGAGTTTATTCAGCGATATATTGCGGTGTTGATGACTTTTATGGTGTCAAGTTGCAGTTGCTTTTTCGCTGCTGTCTATTGGAATACATTGTCTTTGTGAGCATGCTACATTGTACAGTGCTTCACTTCATACCTTGCAGCCTAGCTGAAGTAGCATAGTTTTCCGAGTTTTTCCTTTGATTGTTCAGTGTGATTGAATTGCTTTTGTTGACGCATTTTCCATCAATTTGTTCCTCACAAGGCTGGGTGATGATATCCTTGTCATATGGGCACCAGTTGTTGTTGTGCTTATGTAAGTGTTGTCGCGTTGGTTGTATTCAATGCTGTTACATTTGCTGTATGCTGTGTGTGGTTAAACTTTGCGCTTAACTTATTTTCTTCATCGTAATGCTTGGCTGTCAGCATATTGAACATCTGTTAAAGGACACGTGGCTAAGTTGTGTAATTATTTCATTGAAGTGAATTTGTTATTGCTGTTATTCTCAAATGTTTAGCTTTGATTCTACCAGTAAACAGAAAAGTTTACCATTGATGTTATTTGTCATCTTGGAGAAAATCTAAAATGATCAATTTATGATGTGTACAGGCTTTGGATTTATGCTCTGTGTACATGTACAGTTAGCCTAATTCACCCTAAATTTAACAGTACAGTTTACTCCACAAGTCTATTGTATACCCAGCAAGCTGTTTACAACTGTGGTTTTTTATAGTTAGTTTTCCACGTATACAGCCCACATTCCCACTCCCATATGAGTCTGAAATCTCATCTGCTGTCGATACGGTAAACTTGTAAATAACACAAGGCTGCAGTTGAAGCCTGGCTTGAAAGAAAGACACTTGAGTTTCGATTTAATGGTATGTGGTTTGCACAGTTTAGCAGAAAGCTGCTGCAAAATGCATCTGGTCTGTGGTGATTCTGTTGAAAAACAGTTATTTGCACTATGGCCTTCATCTAGTGGCAAAACTTTTTGAACACCGCTTGTATTGATGGAGTTTGATGCTGGTGGAAGGACATAATGGTTAGCAAAGTTCACTGTTGTGGCACCCAGCCGGAAGGATAAATTAGCCAATTAAACTAGCAATCCCCATTCAGTTGAACAACGAACATGTGTAATGATGAGTTTAGCATTACCAATTGTGTGCTTGTACCGTAAGTGTTAATGTCATGCATGCATGATGGCTTGGCTTGATAAGCTGGGTATACTTATAGTGATTTACCTCGATACACATATCTGTACAGAGAAGCTTAGTATACAGTGTATTGGAAAAAAGTATCCCCTAGACATCATACAATAAAAATGTCAAATCTAAGCAAATTCTAATAAAATTTTGTACGATTAATTTTTAATAAATTACTAAAGAGACCTCCAAATTTTGTTAAAAAATATTATTTCTGAGGACAGTTATTAATTGTTGAATATTGATAACAAAATATCTTTGTTACAAATATGGCGTTACATAAGTAAACCTCGCGGTTACTATACAATTTTGTAACTGTAACAGAAAGCACCCAATTTTAGCGAAATTATGCGTCAATAATGCGCCATCCATTGGCAATCAAGCTGTGAAGTTTCAGTTAAACTCGCTGAAGCGAACGATAGTTACAGTGGATTATGTGAGGTGACCCCAAAACACTTCAGTTTCAGGTTTTTGTGGATTACATCAGACACAAAAGACATGAAACTGAAGTGTTTCGGGGTGACCTCACAAAAGTTGCTGTAACTGTTGTTTGCTTTGGCAGATTTACTTGAAATTTTGCACTTTGATTGCCAATAAATAATGCATTGTTGATACAGAATGTTACCAAAATCAGGTGTTTTTGTTGGGGTTACGAATATGTACATTAACCACAGGGTTTACTTATGTAGTGCCATATTGGTAACAGTGATATTTTGTCATTGATATTCAACAATTCGTAACTCTGCTCAGAAGTCATATTTTTAAATGAAATTTGGTGATCTTTTTAGTAACTTATTGGAGATTAATCGTGCAAAATTCTATTTGAATTTGTTTAGATTTAACATTTTTATTGTATGATGTCTAAGGGGTTACTTTTTTCCGGACAGAGTGTAGATAGTCTGTTCTGGGTGTGATCATAGCACTGCATAAGCTTACTGTGCTTATGCTTTCAGATATTGTCTTATTACCTCCGCCAAGGAGGTTATGTTTTTGCCATTATGGTTTTGTTTTTGTTGTTGTGGATAATGTGTTTTTATCGTAAGATGTAACTGTCACGTATACGAGTTGTATTTAATGTGAGTGACTGGTACAGTTAGCTTTGTGAGTTTTCACTGCGATATGTTCACTTCGTCTTTTGTTTGTTTGTCTGTCTGTGTGTTAGCAAGCTAACTCAAAAAGTTATGGACGGATCTTTATGAAATTTTCTGGGAATGTTGGGAATGGCAAAAACTACCAGTGATTCAATTTTGGGGGTGATCTGGAAGGAATCCTGGATTCTGGATCACTTTGAAATTTTCGTTACCGTTGCTTTCAATGGGGCATAAGGGAAACCGCTGACAAACCGAAGATGGTGCTGCCACCTAGCGAACAACATGGCGTTGGCGGAGGTCTGCGGTCTCTGACTGCTTTCTAGTTTGTAATGCCATGGTAACATTATTGTTTTACCATCTAACACTGTGCACTGTAAAACAGATATTTATCAAACTATGTAATTGAATCGGATTTTGTTGTTGTGGATAATGCTTTTTTATCGTAAGATGTAACTGTCACGTATGCGAGTTGTATTTAATGTGTGTGACTGGTACAGTTAGCTTTATGAGTTTTCACTGCGATATGTTCACTTCGTCTTTTGTCCAAAGAAAGTCTTAGTTATTGACTTGGATTTACACTTTCTGTATACACTATTTCTCACAGCCAAATCGTTTTGGTCAAAACTTCGTTAAATTTCCACCAACTTTCATCAATGAGTGGGTGCAGTTTAACCAGTCAATTGTTGACGCTGTTGTCTGCAGCCTGTTCAGCCATGCAGTGGTGTCACGTCTTAAGCCCTGCCCTTGTGTGGCCTACACTTTGGACACATATTTTTTAATATTATTATTTGGAAGTGAGTTGATATACAAAATTATGATTGTGCTAAATGAATCACGTTTTAGTTTATTGTGTGCTTAATTAAGTCGTTAAAACGTTTACTTGACACAACAACTCAGCGTTATGCAACAATTTAGAGGATCCGTGTTTAACATGGTAGTGTGTTGACATAAATTAGGTGAGGTGGAAAATGAGTGCACTGTGCTTCTCACATAATCCTATCGTTTTAGTCATCTTTGTGCCAAAAATTATTACAGTTGGTAGAAACGAAAATCTGACGAAATCAATTTTGCTTCATTTTCTTTAACTTTAGCCAATAAGCTGCTTATCCATTTTATATTTATTTTCTTACAGTTTACTGACTTATTGTGACAAGCCTAGGCGGTCTACGTCTACGACACTACAAGTTATAAGCCATTGTTGTAAGAGTAAGACATTATTAGGCCTATTTGAGTTTCCTAAATGTGACGGGAAAATGAGAAGAACACGCTTACATGGTCGCCTGAAGCACCGCTTGTGACACTGATCTATATTTTTGGTGCTTAGTGGTTTAACCGCCGTACTTTTCGGCCAAGGTCTCGGGAGCTGCAACATCTCAGTTTCGGCTTGAAAAGTCTCGTGTTCATCTCTGAAATTAAATGTTCGATGCAATTCATTTGGATAAAATTATTGACACATTTGCACATAAAAAGTCAAGTAAAGTTGCAGTATACGCTAACTGAACAATAAACTGCTAACTGACACTGTTAGACGGAGTCGCTCTGGTGCAAACGAGTTCGCATATAGCTACACATTTCTCCGAAGCGTGGTCTGTCTGTCTGTCGTCTGTCTGTCACACTCGTGTGTGACATCCGTTTCACATATTTAGGTGCCATTTGGCAAGTTCACTTGCGGAGCCCAATGACACATTGTGATGGATGGTGGTCTCCAGACCCCCTCAAAGAAAGGGCAGATTTGGGGGTCGAACCCCGCGGCCAAAATATTCAGTTACAAACTGTTGCTGCCACCTGGCGACTAGAAACGAGGAGTTACGTGGATTGGCGACAACGATTCCGCCTCTTAGGACATTATTTTGGACTTGAACCTACAGGATAGTAAGCTGCCTTTTTGCAGGTGTCATACAACAGTGTATCGTCATTGCTATTGCAGGTATTTCGTTTTCATATTCTGGAATATTGAAAATAGGCCTCCGACTTTCATCCGCCGCTCCCCCCTCCCAGGTGTCCGGTCCTGCGTGTTCTGAAGGCTGCCGACTGAAGTTTCAAAGCCTTACATCGTGGATCGCGGTGCAAAGCCGACTAAACATATTTCATTTAAATTCATTGCATTGTCTCTCTACTGCGTCGCGGATGCTACTTTGTTTCTGTCTGAAGAAGATGCGCAGAGGTCGTCGGGGGTCATGATACAACAGTTTCGTTTCTCATTTAATTCCGTTATAATAGTAATTGAAGACAGATGTCTGTCTGCATGGTAGCGTGCAGCGTGCCAAGACGATTGATTAATGTACAGCAGAGACGATTGTAAACGATGGCCCGCGACGGACAGTCTATCGGCGGCAGCAATAGATTTATTTGTGGACGGCGTATTTGAGAATTAACGAACAATGATCATCACGATGATGCGGGTCGGTCGGGTCCGGCGTCTGGCAAAGTCGTTAAATCGTTGTCTGTCTGAAATAGTAACCTAGCAGCGGGCAGCTGGTGCGCGTCGCGCCGTGACACTGGTACCCCTAGCGACCGAGCAGCCCGGCGCAGCATGGCGTAAATGATCGCCCCCTGGCGAGCAACCTAGCAACGCAGCTGCTGCCGCTGCTTCATGGCTGCTGCCCTCCAGTCGACACTCCGCGCCACCGGCTGTTCGTGTTCAGACAACGTCTGGCCGGTCATAGGCACGAATCTTCCATTCAGTACAATAACTGTTGTTGGCAGTCATAATGATTCAACCGTATTTAGATTCCGTAGTTGTACCCGTATATAATCTGCAACAGACTAGGCTAAAAATTAATAATAAGTGAATAGTTAAAGACAGACCTTGGATAGAGCTAAATTTGATGTTTAAAATGGACAGACTAATACAATACAATACAATACAATATTCGTTTAATTCAAGCATAGACAGACCGCTACGTAGGTTACAATAAATTACGCTTGTGTTAACAGTGTGTAGGTTACAGGACAAAAGTAAAGCGTAGTAGAACTGCTGGGTCAATGGGCGCGTGTTGTCGCAGTAGCAGTCGCTGAAGCTCATTCAATTCATTCACTGCTGATCTGTCCGTCCGTCCGTCACGCTGTTTGCCACTCGGCACCCCGGCCAGACGGAAGCAGTTATTGTTGGTCGCCGGCTGCGGGCGGCCGGTTTGCCCGGGGGACCGTCGAGTCGACTCCTCCCACGGGACGGTGGCTGAAGCGCTGCACCGCTGGGGCAGCGAGCAGCAGCACTTACTGCAATACAGGCTGCAATACAGCGCGGGTCGTGAGATAGCCGTCGTGCCGAACAGACGTGTTGCCCGCTGTGGTGACAGACGCGCCGCGCCGTCTAAAAAAACCATCGATAAAAATTGTCATCAGGCTTACCGTTACACAAAGGTAAAACATCTGTTGCGAGTCAAGAGGAGCACAAAACTGCTAAACTGCAGCCTCTGAACGGCTGGCTGTGAGTTGTGACGTGTGATGCAGTCGCACGAAGTCGGTGAAGCTTGAAGAAAACATCAACGCACTTGTATACGTGAAGGTACGTTAAATTTCTACAATGCTGTCATAAAAATGAGAAGCATGTACGCAAAGAAGACTTTGTATTTCGTGATAATCAGGGGCGGCGCCAGGTTTTCAGAGCTGGGGGTCAGGTCGAGTGGTTGTCGATTTACTGCTACTATCCCTCACCCCGTCCCTTTCGCCCATTCCAAAAACGTTCGGATTTGCGCGAATCTTACCAGTCGTCCTGTTGGAGGCTGGGGGTCCGAACTTCTGGACCCCCTCGCCCGCCGCCGCCCATGGAGATAATAAGCGTTTGACGGTAGCTACTATAGCAGTTAGATGTTGCATTTAGATGCCGTGAAATGTGTAACCGTCCAGGTAGGATAGTTCTTCAACAGTTTGATGAATACAGAAAGTATTTTCATTGAGAAATGTTTAGATTCAGATAGCCACTCGATCAGTGGCGGTTTTAGGCCCGGGCCGGGGGGCACGGGCCCCCATTCTTGCTTCAGCCCCCCCCCCAGTTTCGTGGCCACTCATGATTTTTTTGCAAAGTTAACACAAAT
>Ga0209454_1001575_pt1 | contig 14495 bp, 9 predicted proteins | sample WorMetHERISLAND1_2_FD_187400 | JGI IMG/M metagenome (GOLD analysis project Ga0209454, IMG submission 187400) | Marine gutless worms symbiont microbial communities from Max Planck institute for Marine Microbiology, Germany - Olavius geniculatus... | ecosystem: Host-associated > Annelida >...
CAGCATCGGTGACGGCGTTCAGACCCAGGTAGCGGCCGCTGTCGCTGAACAAATAGCACTTCACATCGGTCAGGGGCGTGGCGGTATCTTTTTTCACCGTGAAGGCAAAAACACCGCCGCCGGTGGAAAGCTCAACCGTGTTCACCTGCCCGGCGGCCAGGGACTGCTCCGCGCTCCAGTGCTGACTGCCCTGGTGGTCGGCCCGGAACTTGTAATCGCCGGCAGGCAGGCGATAGGTGGCGAGGCCGTCGCTACCGGTGGCCTCGACAATGCCTAAGTATTTGCCGGCCGCATTGAACACATAGACCTTGACGCCTGCCAGGGGTGCCCCCGCGCCGGTCACCGCAACCGCGGCCTCGGCCAGGGGCACTGAAACGGCGGCGTCCTGCCAGGTGACTTCGCCCGACCAGTATTTTTGGGAAAGGTAGTCAGCCCGGAATTTATAGGACTGCCCGGGCAGGTTGAAGACCGCACGTCCGGCTGCGTCGGTCGTAAGCTTTTGGCCATGGTAGGCCCCGGCGGCCGTAAACAGGTACACCGGCACGTTCGCCAGAAACTCAGCACCCTGATAATCGCCGGTCACCGTAACCGTTACATCCTGGTGCGCGATGGTAAGCTCCGCGCTCAGGGTGGCGGGAATTGTGTAGGCCGGACTCCAGAACTGATAGCCCAGGTAGTCCACGCGCACCTTGTAGCTGCCGTCGGCCAGATTGAAGGAAACCTGTCCGCCGGCATCGGTGGTATCGTTCAGACCCAGGTAGCTGCCGCTGTCGCTGAAAAGGTAGCACTTAACATCGCTCAAAGGGGCGTTTGCGCCTTTCAAAACCGTAAACGCAAAAACGCCGCCGCCGGTGGACAGCTCAACCGTGTTCACCTGCCCGGCGGCCAGGGACTGCTCCTCGCTCCAGTGCTGACTGCCCTGGTGGTCGGCCCGGAACTTGTAATCGCCGGCAGGCAGGCGATAGGTGGCGAGGCCGTCGCTGCCGGTGGCCCCGACAATGTTTAGGTATTTGCCGGCCGCATTGAACACATAGACTTTGACGCCTGCCAGGGGGGCGCCCGCACCGGTCACCGCAACCGCGGCCTCGGCCATGGGCACTGAAACGGCGGCATCCTGCCAGGTGACTTCGCCCGACCAGTATTTTTGGGAAAGGTAGTCGGCCCGGAATTTATAGGACTGCCCGGGCAGGTTGAAGACCGCACGTCCGGCTGCGTCGGTCGTAAGCTTTTGGCCCTGGTAGGCGCCGGCGGCCGTAAACAGGTAGACCGGCAAGTTCTCCAAGGGCTGACTGCCCTGATAATCGCCGGTCACCGTAACCGCTACATCCTGGTGCGCGATGGTAAGCTCCGCGCTCAGGGTGGCGGGAATTGTGTAGACCGGACTCCAGAACTGATAGCCCAGGTAGTCCACGCGCACCTTGTAGCTGCCGTCGGCCAGATTGAAGGAAACCCGTCCGCCGGCATCGGTTGTATCGTTCAGGCCCAGGTAGCGACCGCTGTCGCTGAACAGGTAGCATTTGACATCGACCAGAGCCGTGTTGGCATCTTTTTTCACCGTAAAGGTAAAAACACCGCCGCCGGTGGAAAGCGCAATTTCATTTTGCTGCCCGGCGGCCAGGGACTGCTCCTCGCTCCAGTGCTGACTGCCCTGGTGGTCGGCCCGGAACTTGTAATCGCCGGCAGGCAGGCGATAGGTGGCGAGGCCGTCGCTACCGGTGACCCCGACAATGCCTAAGTATTTGCCGGCCGCATTGAACACATAGACCTTGACGCCTGCCAGGGGGGCGCCCGCACCGGTCACCGCCACCGCGGCCTCGGCCAGGGGCACTGAAACGGCCGCGTCCTGCCAGGTGACTTCGCCCGACCAGTATTTTTGGGAAAGGTAGTCGGCCCGGAATTTATAGGACTGCCCGGGCAGGCTGAAGACCGCACGTCCGGCTGCGTCGGTCGTAAGCTTCTGGCCCTGGTAGGCGCCGGCGGCCGTAAACAGGTAGACCGGCACGTTCTCCAGGTCCTGGCTGCCCTGATAATCGCCGGTCACCGTGACGGTCACATTTTGATGGGCTATGGTAAGATCGATATCGTTATCGCCGTCGACCGTCGTATCCTGGCTCCAGAACCGGTGGCCCAGGTAATCGGCCCGTATCTTGTAGTCGCCTGCGGGAACATCGAAGCTTACGCGGCCGAGCGAATCGGATACCCGGTACTGGCCGAGATACCGTCCGGCCTCACTGAAAAGGTAGGTCTTTATCCCCGCCATGGGACTGGCCGGGTCTTTGCCGACGATCACCTGCAAACGTCCCCCGCCGGCATCCAGACCGATCAGGTTAATGCCTCCGGCGGATACGGTCGCCGGGTTGCTCCAGTAGCGGTTGCCCAGAAGATCGGCCCTGAATTTAAACGTCCCGCCGACCGGCAGCACAAAGGAAACCTTCCCGCCATCATCGGCAACCTGATAGGTACCCAGATAACCGCCGCCGGCGCTAAAAAGATATACTTTGCTGCCCGCAGCCGGACCGCCGCCGGCACTGACAGCGACGTCAACGGTCTCCACGGCGATGATCACGTCTAGCCGGTAGGTGCCGGGCAATTCGAGCGCACCCGACCAGAACTGCTGTCCCAGGTAATCCACCCGAAACAGGTAGCTGCCGTCGGCAAGGTCAACGGCGGCAAAGACGGCCCCGCCGCCGGCATCCGTGACGGCATTTTTGCCGGTGTAGGAACCGGCCTGGGTGAAGGCGTAAACCTTAACGTCCGCCAGCGCTCCCCCGGCGCTTGTGGCGACGTTGACGGTTATTTCATCGGATGTAGCCTCGGCCAAAGAAATGGCCGGATACATCAACAGCAGTACGGCCACCAGAATCAGATACACCCCTGTCCGACCTTTTGAAACAGATCCTTTCCCCATTTCCCCCCCCCCGATGTCGGAAAACAGACAACAGATGTCAGACGACTGATGACAGATGGCCCGTCTTCGCCTGAAGGCTCCGCCGCGGCATGCAGATGACCAAGGACAGAATGGATCCGATTGCTGCATCCCGGCTTCCGGCCCTTCCCCTTTGAAGCGGAAGCGATAACTAAATCTCAGCGAGCTTGCCCGGGATTACCGGGCTATCTGCATGGCCATATCATCTGTCTGTCCCTTTTCTTATTCTGCAGGTCGATTATTTCCCGGAATCCGCTTTTTTGGAAAGCGACCCGGCGGACACAACCGCACGAACTCCAACAAACAACCTGCGGGCTGTTCCACCCGCCGGAGGCAGATGTCCCTGAGACGGCAACTCTTGTCCCCGGCGGATCGACATATTTTAAAACGGCGACATTTGATTGATGTATGCGGCGGGCATTAAACCGATTGTTTTTTAAGGGTGGCGGCGGGCAATTCGTTTCAAATGACCGGCAGGCAGTCCTGAACAGTTCATGAAAGCCGGTGCCGGGCATTGTCTTAAAACGGTGTTTCATCCATCTCATCTCTAGTTCAGTTTGAATCTCGCAGTGGTGCCTTTACTTACAGATGATGGTCGGACGGAATCTGACTTTTATATCAATATCAGTTCCGTTGGAAAAAACAAGCAAAAATGATTAATTTTTACAGTATTTTACACCATTTTACAGTATTTGACGCATTTTGACAGCAGTTGCCATCCCGGTGAATCCTTTGGGTTCGGGGGCGGGATGTAAATTTATCTACAGGCGCTATTATTGACTCTTGCAGATGGCAAACGCAGTGCTGCAAGAGCTATAAACCATCGACTAAAGCATGTCAATATTTAATTGCTTTAAATGCAAAAAATAATTGCTTGGGCAGAAACGAGACAAAGGTCGCATTCCAATTAGTGTTCGCCTCCCGCAATCTGCCCCATGATGTGCGGCCCCGGTTGTTTTGCGGCAACGGACCGCTTCAGCAGGCCTGGTCCATTTTGAAGGTTTTCATCAGGATGCTGGAGCCGATCATGTTGGTGGCGTGGGCCATGGCATCCATGATGTCGTTGTCGGTCCAGTCCAGTTCGTGCAGCCGGTCGATATCTTCCGCGGCGACAGCCTCTGGGGTCTTGACCGCCTTTATCACGAAGGCCACCATGGCCTGGTCCCGGTCGTCCAGGGGCACCTGGAGGGGGTCTTCCTCCATCCGGGCGATATCCTCCTCGGTCAGCCCCTGCATCTTCAGCAGGTTTTTGTTGAAGCCGGTGCAAAAAAGGTAATCGTACTGCTGGGCCACCAGATAGCGAATGGCGGACAGCAGACCGAATCCCAGATTCGGATGGCTGGAGTAATACCGGATCGACTGCCAGAACATGTCCAACATCCACGGGCTGGCGCTGGCCATCTTCAGCGGGGCCGGAATGGTGCCGGCCGTTTTCAGCATGGTGTCGTAAATCTCCCGGGTTTGACCGGTGGCCTGGTCGGGTTCGACGGTTTTAATCAAAGCCATGGTTGTCGTCTCCTTAGATGCCGTTGAGGTTGTTAGAAGTGGTTTCAAAATCCCATCTAACGCCCAAATACGGCGTTGTCACGCAAAGCCTGATTCAACACCCATATAGATGTCTAGCGGTGTATCATGGGTTTCTTCGAAATGCTCACATACTACTCTGTGTATCTGTATGCTGCGCGTTCTCATCAACCCACGCCTGGTCTTTGAACGTAATCTGAGATTTTGAAACCACTTCCGGGATCATAAATGAGTGGGGGTCTCGTCACCAGTTCCTATCACATGTCCGGCCGATAATAAAGGCGTCGGCCTGGACATCTGCAGGCACACGGTGTAAAGGATCTCCGATACCTGCCGCCGGTTTTTTTGCGCAACCCGGCAGACTATGATATGAAAAATGGAGCATTTCTTTATCAAATCAGGTTTATGCTCAAGTCTAAAGGAAACCGTGAACTATGAATCTGCTGGCGATCGTAGGAAGCCCGCGCAAGGGCAAGGCCACCGACACGCTGGTCGACCGCGCCATAGCAGGGGTGAGATCCGCAAGCCCCGACTGCCGGGTCAAAAAGCTGCACCTGGCCGATTGTGACATTCAGTACTGCAAAAACTGTCTGACCTGCCGGGACAGCCGCACGAAGGCGCCCTTCGCCAGGTGCGTTATCCGGGACGATATGGACGCTGTTAGTGAGGACGTCCTCGCGTCCGATACTCTTATTTTCGGCACCCCGGTCCACATGGGCTACGCGACCGCCATCATGATGACCTTCCTCGAGAGAATCTGCTGGACCTTTGCCAAACCGGAGGGAAGGATTCTCACCATCCAGGGATGCCCGGTGCCCCGTTCGGATAAATCCCGCAAGTCGATTATCATTGTCACATCCGGCATCGTCCCGCCGCTGTTCAGAAGGTTCTGCGACGACGCCACCGCCCTGATCCGACAGACGGCCAAAGATTCGCTCAATGCAGTGACCGTGGGCACGCTGTATGCCGGGGACATCGAACACCGGGGGGTGGACCCCTACCTCGACCGGGCCTATGGTCTGGGCCGGAAGCTGGTTTAGTTTCCGGTTGACTTGCCAAATTCGACCTGATAAAAGAGCCCTTTTAAAAATAGGTGCAGGTTTTAGTAACGGAATCCGGTGAAACTCCGGGACGGTCCCGCCGCTGTAATCGGGGACGCACTTCATGGGCCCGCCACTGTTTTGAGCAGACATGTCTTATCAAAATGGGAAGGCAATGGATGTGCGGCTGATCCGCAAGTCAGAAGACGACTGAAACCGAAGCATTGCATGAATCCGATGGTAAAGGGTTCTGATGGCCGCAGACGGCCATCGGGACCCTTTTTTTTTGGATTTTTCATTCTGAAAACAACCAAGGAGGTTAAGCGGATGGAAATGAAATGTGTCCAGGTGCCCGAAATCGGCAGATTTCAACTCACAACCACGCCGGTGCACAAACCCCGCCGCCATGAAGTCGTCGTCAAGGTGGCGGTCACCGGCTTGTGCCGCACGGATCTCAAACTGATCCGCGTGGGCCACCGCGATCTGGTCCTGCCCCGCATTCCGGGGGAGGAGGTCGTGGGAACGGTGTCCGAAACCGGATCGGCGGTGACCGGGATCCAGCCCGGCGACCTGGTGTATGTCTATCCGGGATCGTGGTGCGGCCAATGCGCGGCCTGTGCCGCCGGCGCCGAAAACCTGTGCCGCGAAATGCAGATCATGGGCTTTCACCGGGACGGCGGATTTGCCGAGTATGTCAGCGTGGCGGGCCATCGTGGAATTGGACACTACCCCGGTGGCCAGAGAATTCGAGGCCCCGCTGGTGGAAAACTCGGGAACCGGCATGGACCGGCTCAAAACCTTCAACGTCAGCTCGGCGGCGGCGATTGTGGCGGCGGCCGGCGGTGTGCGTTTGGCTCGCCATGGCGCCCGCGCCCTCACCTCGACCTGCGGCACCGTCGATCTGCTGGAGGCCGTCGGAATCGACGTCGAGTGCGATGTGCCAACCGTCGCAGACAGCATCGAGCAGGCAGGTTTGAAAACCGAGGTCGAATCGATCCTTCACTAGCCGCAGCCCAAACCGACGCTAAAAGGACGGGCGGTTCAGCCTCGCTGCCCGTTCTTTCCCTCCTGCAATCCCGCCCGGCAGTTGATCAAAGGTTGACAACAGTCGGGATGATGACCAGCATATTTTTATACCGCTTCGGATTTCCAGAGCGGTTGTCAAAAAAACGTCCGCTGTCCAAACGTATGCGGACGTTTCCGAAAGTTTTTTCGCTGCAACCGCTGAGTCCACCCTTTCAGTATCTCGGAACATTTTTTAAAGCGGCATAAACCCAAAAAAACCATTTTCCAGGCGCATCCAAGGAAGGTGTTACGATGGATAAAAGATTAATGGTATTTTATATCATTGTTTCGCTGGCAATGTTGAGCATGACTGTCTTTCTTGAGTTCGGCTATGAAGAAAGCGCAAACCGTTCCTTCGGCTTGATTCAGATGCCGGAGGCCGAGGGGCTAAACAAAGTTGACGCCGACCCTCGCTATTTAGCCGGGCCCCATTTAATCGCCGGCATCTGCGCGCTGATGCTCGTGGGCTGCCTGTTTTGGTCCATTTTTCGCAAATCCCAGCTAGACAGCCGGGCCGAGCTGATGGCCAAGAGAAATTCTTTGTACGATATATCCCTGGCAACCGGTCGGACCGAATATGACCTGTTCTACAAGTCCGCCGAACGATGGTCCCTTTCCGGTGATCGAGTGGATCGGGATTTCAATCGTTATTTGATCGATCAGGTCATGCCGCACTACGTCAAGGACTTTGTCAGAAAAAATCAAATCCATCTGGACGAATCCCTCGTAATCAAGAAAAGGGCCGAACGCACTTCATGGCTGGATTGGGCCAAAGCATTGCTGGTTTTTCCAGGCAGTATTCTGGCGCTGTTTTCAATGACGGCCTTGCTGCTGAGCTAGACGGACAAAAGGGCAAGGGTCGGCCGTCAAAAGGCGCTTGCGCCGATTCAAAAGTGCTCAGCACGGCGCCGCGCAAAAAGGCAGCCTTCGCTTCGACCTGCCCGGCCGGTATCACCGTGATCGAGCCATTTTTCAGCCATATTTTTAGCAAGATCTCGCAAAGTAATAGTGTCGATACCCCGGGGCGCATCTACCAGGCAGCAATCCTGTCTTCTTGACCGACACCTTTAACTAGACTGATAGCGGCCCGCCCGCCGCGAGGTTATCCCGGCACCTTCCGGATCCCGGGGTGATCCTGAGACGCCCCCCTGAAAGATAACTGTTGCATAAAAGTGCACAATTGGATATGTGTACGTAGACTCGAGCTGAAATTACGATGATCCAGTTATCGCTGCCTTTCCAAGAAATTTCCGTTTGACAGATTTCGTCGACTGCACCCAATCGCGGGGATTCCCTGCAGCAGGAGAGTAGTTCATCCTGACGATGGAAAAAAAATATTCCGACAATATTAATTTTAAATACTAAGCGCATTTGTTCAGCTCGATGACTCTGGTTGTGTACTAGCTTGTTTGGCAAATTCATGCTGAAAAAGGACATCATCCTTTCCAGAGGTCATAAACCATGCATTGCCCGGAATGTCAGCTTGAGAATTCGGATGGCGCCAATTTCTGCATCGAGTGCGGCCTGAAACTCGCCCCTGCATCAAAACCAGCCTCCGCGGTTCTCTCCTATGATGAAAAGCTCGCCAACATTCAACGCTACCTCCCCCAAGGTCTCACCGAAAAGATTCTCAATCAAAAGGAGAAACTCGAAGGTGAACGCCGCCAGGTCACGGTTATGTTTTGTGATATGGAGGGCTACACCGAGTTCGCCGAACGATTAGGCCCGGAAAAAGCCTACCAGATCATGGATAAGATCTATGAAATCCTGATTCACAGTGTCAACGATTTCGGCGGAACCGTCAACGAGATGACCGGGGACGGGATCATGGCTCTTTTCGGCGCCCCCATTGCACTGGAAGACGCCCCTCAAAGGGCTCTTTGGTCGGCCCTGTCCATTCACCGCGACATCACTGAATACAACGCCCAGCAAAAAGAAACAGCACCCATCAAAATGCGGATCGGGATTCACACCGGCCCGGTGGTCGTCGGAACCCTGGGCAACGATCTGCGGGTGGAATTCAAGGCCGTCGGCAATACCGTCAACCTGGCCGCCCGCATGGAGGAATTGGCCGAAGCCGGGACGACTTTTATCACCGACGAGACCTATCGGCTGATCCGGAACATTTTCGAGGTCGAAGCCCTGGGGCAGATGTCGGTCAAGGGTGTCAAGAAAGCGATCCCGGTCTACAAGGTTCTGACCGGTAAGAAGAAAGGATACCGCCCCCAACTGGGCTCCGAGCGCATGATCTACTGCGAGATGGTCGGCCGGGAGCAGGAGCTAAACCGCCTGGAACTCCAGGTCATGAAGCTGATCAACGGCGAGGGTTCCGTCGTCAACATCGTCGGGGAGGCCGGCATCGGCAAATCAAGGCTGGTTGCGGAACTGAAAAGACGGGAAGCCATTAAGCGGGTAAGTCTCTTCGAATGCCGGGCGATCTCCATGGGGCGCAACCTGGGCTATTACCCGATCATCGATCTACTGAAGCAATGGGCGCGCATCAGGGAAGATGACGGCGAGGCCATGGCCTTCGGCAAATTGGAGGCCGCCGTCAGAAGGCTGTATCCCCATACGTTCATTGATGTCCTGCCGTTTATCGGGATCCTCATGGGAATGAAGCCATCGGGCAGGTATGCGGACAGGACCAAGGGCATCGAAGGCGAAGCCCTGGAAAAGCTGATCCTGAAAAACATCAGGGAGCTGTTGATCAAAGCAAGTTCGCTGACCCCGCTGGTGATCGTCACCGAGGACCTTCACTGGGCGGATACAAGCTCCATCGAGCTGCTGGAGTCTTTGTTCCGGTTGACGGAGACGGAAAGGATCCTTTTCATCAACGTGTTTCGTCCCGGCTACAGCGAAACCGGAGAACGGCTTTCAGAAAACTTAAAAACCAAGCCTGAAGTCTACCATGTGGGAATCGATATCGAACCACTGGATGATAATTTATGTGAGATCCTGATCAGCAGTATGCTGAACATCAGTGAATTCGATCATGCCATTTACGGAAAAATCCTCCAACGGGCGGGGGGCAACCCCTTTTTTATCGAGGAGGTTGTGCGCTCCCTGATCGATGAACGGGCCGTCACCTTAAAAAACGGGAGATTTCATACAACCGACAAGATGGGAACAATCGCGATCCCCAATACCATCAGCGATGTTCTCATGGTCCGGGTTGACCGCCTGGAGGAAGAAACGCGCAACCTGGTTAAAATCGCCTCGGTCATCGGCCGAACCTTTTTCTACAGGGTTCTTTCCGAAGTAGCGAACTCAGGCGAGGACTTGGACCGCAGATTGACCTATTTGAAGGAAATACAGCTTTTCCGCGAACGCCGCAGGATGGGCGAAGTGGAATACTTGTTCAAACATGCCCTTGCCCAGGAGGCCGCATATAATTCAATTCTGCCCCGCAGCCGCAGGAATCTGCACCTGAAGGTTGCAGCGGCCATCGAGCGGATCTTCGCCGAAAGGCTCCACGAGTTCTACGGCACACTGGCCTACCATTACAGCCGGACGGAAATTCTGGAGAAGGCCGAGGCCTACCTGATTAAGGCCGGCGAGGAGGCCTTGAAATCCTCGGCATCTATGGAGGCCCTTAATCTCTACCAGGAGGCGCTGGACCTCTATCTAAAGAATTATGGTGCCGCATCTGATCCCGGGAAAATTGCCTTATTGGAGAAAAACATAGCCCTTGCCTTATACAACAAGGGCCTTTACGCTGAATCTGTCGAGCATTTTGACAAAGCCCTCGATCAGCTCTGGGGGCGGCTGCCAAAACATGCGATATCTGCAGCAATTCAATTTATATCCGGTTTCCTGCACCTGCTTGTGAGTCTATATCTCCCCTCGCTGAAGTTTAGAAAAATCCCAACCCAAGACGATAAGGAAGCGGTAGATTTATTCTTCAAAAAACTCAAAGCCCTGGCAATTATAAATCCTAAAAAATTCTTTATTGAATCGTTTCACTTCTACAAAAGATTTACCAATTATGGTTTAGCAAATTTTGAATCAGGAATCGGAATGTTCGTGGGTGCCAGCACCTTTTTCTCATTTACCGGCATCTCCTTCCGATTAAGCAGAAAAATTCTTGATCTAGTCAAAGATAAAATTCATACCAATGATATAAGATCCTTTACCATATATGATTTCTCGGAAACGCTGCATAATTATTTCGAAGGCAGCTGGAATGCAATCAAGGATTATGATGCAGATTTGGTCGAGAGAAACCTGAATATAGGGGAGACGTACTGGGCATCCCAGCATATATTCTGGCACATTCTACCCAAGATATATCAAGGTTATCCGGAAAATCCGAAATCGTTGATGAATAAATTAAATGAAATTTATAAAGTCTACGAAAATGACCTTTCTATTATTCTCGAATACTATGCGGATATCAGTTTGTCGTTGGAATACCGGAAACTACAAGAATCCTTGGATATTGCCGAACAGTGCATGGAATTTATACAAAATAAGAGCCAGCCTCAAACTCTGATTCATATGCTGTCATGCAAGGCTCAAATACAAATTTTATTGGGAGATATCGAAGGGGCCAAAGGCTGCTTAAAACATGCCGATAAAATCAGGCAAGAAGTCAATACGGTCCCCTGGCAGTTATCCGGTTTTTTCAGAAGCCGATTTGAATATGATCTCCATCGCTTGAGAGAATCGCTTATGGCGGGAAACAAAGCACTGGCATATGATTACCGTCTGAAGGCCGCCAGGTCGCGCAAGAGACTGTTAAAAGTGGCCCGAAAAGCGGCTCAGCATCGCACGGAGTCTTATAAACAGGTGGGCGTGTACTACTGGATCATCGACAAACAGCGTCGAGCGCTCAAGTGGTGGCATAAAGCTGTTGAGGAAGGCGAACGTCTTGGCGCCCGCAGCGAACTGTCAAGGGTCTACTTTGAAGTCGGAAAGAGCCTGCTTGAGGCCAAGAGCAGGTATGCCAAGCTAAATGGCATCGAAGCAAAAGAATATCTGCAAAAAGCAAGGCGAATGTATGTGGAAATGGATCTTCAGTGGGATTTAAACGAACTGAACCGATTGGACTTAAACTAATGCAAGATCGGATTGAAGGTTTGCTCTCGTTCTGTTCTGAATTTGACTTCGGCCCTGTCGACATTTCAGCAGGAGCAAAGGAGTTTTGTCGTCAGCTGGACCAGGAAGTAATCTCACTGTGCAAAAGCCTGCCGGAATCCACTCAAACAAACGCACTGCTTTTTCTTATGCACTGTTTCAGAATAGCGCTTGGTCAGGAGTTCTCGATTTTCACCAAATACTACCCTCCTGCCTGGTCGATTGTCCACTGGCTCACTCAAAACGATTCGCACTCCGGTAAAAAGGAAACGATGGATGCGCGCGATGCAAAACGCGCCCATTCAATGGCCCTTTTGCTTCACCCCCTTGACGACCATCTCAACGACGGTGAGTTGGCAGCTACACACCTCGCGTTGCTGCTGAGAAGTCAGTCCTGGCTGATCATGCACGATGCCTTGAATCGGCTGATCTCCCGAACTGATGGAGGAAAAGATATTGTTCGCAGTTACCTGGACAATTATTATCGCGGGATCTGCGGATCGGAAGCGCTTGATTCTCTGGACAGCTATTGCAGCCATTTCAGAAAACAAATGGCAACCTGGTTGATCGTCCCCTTTCTTGCGGCCCAAAAAAAATTTTCCGACACGCAAACCTGTGATGCCGTTAAAGCCGCCTACGAATCATTTGGTATTGCCTGGAGACTGCTCGACGACATCAACGACATTAAAAGTGACATGATACAGGGATCACATTCATCGATTTACTGCTGCCTCCCTGAAGACATCAGGGAGTATTGGGCAAGGCCAAAGGAGAGGAGGCGGCGGCGGACAACACCCTTATTAGGAATATTTTGGACTACATCCTGAGAAACAGGATCATTGAAATTTTAGTTGAGAGGATTGTCGTTGAGTTGAATTCCGCCGCATCGATCGCGGATGATTGCAATCTGAAAAGCTGGGCGGAAGAACTCCGCGGGCTTTTAAAACCGATCCAAATTCCAAAGTTTGGCTATGAAGGGCACGGCTGATAAAACCAAATACACCGGCGTCGATAAAAAAAGACTGGGCATCGAAGTGACAACCCGTTGCAACATCGACTGTTCTCATTGCTTTGCGCGGGCAGGGATTTCGAAGCCGGCCAGCTTGTCCCTGCGGGTTGCCAAAGAGATAATAGACGAGGGCTATGCGGTGGGATACCGCCACCTTCATATTACCGGCGGTGAGCCATTGCTCTGGGACGGCTTGCCGGATATTCTGGACCATGCCTTTTTGCTGGGCTATAAAACGGTGTTTCTGAATAGCAACGGAACGCTGCTTACCGAAAAGATCAATGGTCAGCTCGCTGAATATGATGGTCTTTCCGTATCGGTAAGCCTGGAGGGGACTGCTGAGCTTCACGGCACATTACGGGGAAACGGGTCCTACGCCCAAACGCTTTTGGGTATCGAAAAGGCCTTGAGCGCGGACATCGAGCTATCGGTATTTACCGTCGCCTGCAAGAGCCTGATTACGGAGTTGCCGCGTTTTGCCGATGATATACACACAAGGTTTCCCGGGGTTCATGAACTGGTTCTCATACAGCTTTTTCCCCCGCAGGACAGCGGTTTTTCACTAGCACAAGAGCTTCTTGAACCGCAAGACTTCCTGCAGCTTGTCGATATAGTTTCGCTGCTGAACCTCTTGGGTCTTAAAACCGGATTTCTCAATAACCCCCTGGCTTTTGCGGCATCAAAACTGCTCGAGACACACTGGGTGCCACCTTCGGCACCACTATATGCCGAAGGCAGCATGTTCGTCACTGCAAGCCAGGATATGTGCCTTTCGCACTCCAGCAGGGACAGTTTCGCTGTCTACGAAGCGGGCATGATCCAAAAAGTATTGGATTCTGAGCAGTACAGAAAAAAGGTCGCACCTGATCAAACCACATGTCCATCGTGCCGATATACTGAACTATGCCTGAACAGCGGCATGCTGCGTCCATCGGAATTTTCGTGGGGCAGCCGGCCGGATTTACCGTACTGTCAAATGGTATTGGATTGTATCGCGCATTGAATCAAGTATTATGCCAAGGTATTCGTCGCGAGAAGCCGCCAGCGTCGACTACCTCATTAGGAGGGCCGAAAGAATAAAATCAATCTTAGAAGTTCGAATTTCTTTGCGTGCGGATTGAAAGCGATTGGTTGGCGTTCTTCCGGTATTACTATCACCCCACATTATCTTGAAAGGAGGTTATCATGGAACACGCAGCACTGAACTTTATTTTAAGAGCGAGGAAATGACCGTTGGGAGGAACTCTCGCCACCGCCGTGGGCACGGCGGCAGATGAAATGGACGGTGTCGCACAGGTAGAAAAGCTGATGGTCGAGGACGGGGTCGACGCCAAGCTGGCGAAGACGCACGCTCCCGATATATACAAGGCTGTCAAAGAGTTTATGGAGAACACCGAATTTAGATTCAAACCAGGTCCCAATTATTAGGGGGATGAATCCGCAACGTCTGCCGGGAGGTCCGAACGGGTGGTATTTAATTTCCCCGTTCAGCTTCCCGGCGGAGCCATATCGACAAGATGGGAATGTCAAACAGGCATTGCCGGCAAGGTAGATAGGGCCAAAGCGGCAGGGGCGCTGCAGACGAAAACAGCAGCAATTTCATACATGAAAACCGCATTAGTTACGCCATTTCTTGGTCAGTTGCCATTATATCCAAGCTCCTATTTAGGCTATGGGGCCGCATTACTTAAAAACAGGGTCGAATTGGATATTATGGATTTAAACGCCGAGTTGGACGAAGCCGCTACGCGGCAGAAAAAAAATTAAAATAGTGTATACTCCTTTATCTGTCCAATTTCGGGCACACGTAAAAAGGGAGTATACCATGGACCCTACAGAACAAAAACGATTTGGC
>Ga0209454_1001582_pt1 | contig 14480 bp, 9 predicted proteins | sample WorMetHERISLAND1_2_FD_187400 | JGI IMG/M metagenome (GOLD analysis project Ga0209454, IMG submission 187400) | Marine gutless worms symbiont microbial communities from Max Planck institute for Marine Microbiology, Germany - Olavius geniculatus... | ecosystem: Host-associated > Annelida >...
ATCAGTAAACATTGGGCAAGTAGGCCTAATACTACAAATAACATCAAATGAAGAAGGCTTTAGACTATGTTAGTGATTACCAACTAAAGTCAGCTTGTAAGGACGCCATATGCATAGCCCCATCTAGGGTTACCCAAATGATTTTTGCTGTTTTAGAGGACTGATATCATCACATCGTCCTTACACACAGTTGTAAACTGTTAAGTTTTTTACATATATTAGTGATTAATAGTAACCTAGGCCCTATCTCGCACCGTTACTGAGATACAGCGACTTATTGGCCAAAAATCGCAAATTTGCCCACCCCCTCTCATTTAGCGCCTTCGTTCTGGGTGATTTCCTTCAAATTTATGGAAAAGCTTTACGGTTCCTGAAACTAGAGTCTTCCAGGCAGCTGATGGTAAAGATTTGGTGATCCTAACTTGGACCGTTTTTGCCTGATCCACCCGTGTGACGGACGGACAGACGGACGGACGGACGGACAGAATTGCGATGGCTAAAACGCGCTGAAAGCAGTAGCTGCTTTCGCGCGTAAAAATGCTTTTTTGTGTTATTAGCAATATTGCAAATAACCTCATCACAAAACATTTTAGTATTGTTATAAAGTAAGCTTACTGAAATGAACACGAAATTGTCAGCAGCGGAATGAATAATTTGCGGCTGCGAAATAAATGTGATAGCGACGATAACGTCACGTTAGTCCTATGCTGCTTTGAGGCGGTCAAAGTCGACATAGTGACTTTGCTTTTACGAGCGGCAGTTTGCTTTGCGCTCAGATTCTGCTGCTGTTTCTGTCATTGCTGTGGTTAGCTGGTGGAGTGGTGGGGTTAGCTTATATTGATGCGTCATTTCCACTGCAGTTGACGGCAAAATGGGCGGCACGAATTGCAATCGACGGCATCATTACAGTCGTTATTGCGACGATCTCTGTCTCTCTGTGTCTGTCTGTCTGTCTCTGTCTGTTGGCGACGGCCGACCAGCAAAACGGCAGCAATGTGCAAATGACGGCGGTCGGCGATGCCGTTATGGCCGCTGGACGGAATGTAATATCGCAGAATGATATCAACAGCACACAATCATAATATACCGTACACGCCTGCGTACACTCGATGCTAATACTACTACTGGGGTGGCGTGGCGTACACACATTATCGATCCAACAGGCCGGATGGACACTGGCGTGGATACAGCGGCAGTAGTAGACAGTGCAGAGTGATGACACTGCATCAGACTATATACCAGACCCTCTCCCATACGGTGCTAACTATACGCAGCCTACTCTGACGTTAAATCAATGCTTTCCTCTCGTCGCCCGCCGACATTTGCCCGCCATTTGCCTCGCCTCGCTGCTGCCGAGTATTGATCGCTGTGATGGAGCTACTGAGTCAGACGCTGTCGCTGCTGCTGCTGCTGGTGGTGCCGCGTGGGTTGATGGAAAGACTGATGGTAGGCCTACGTAGAAAGTGTCACATTCATGATCATGACGCCGCGCACCCGTCAACAGTCAATTATCTGTCTGTCCGTCTACAAGTCGCTTTACGTCGCAGTCTTATGCTGCCGATTCTTTCCGACACGTTTATTAGCTTGTTTTAAACGGCAGGCGCTATATCATAACATGAGTTTGCAAATAAAAGTGAAACAAAAACTAAAAACTAAATCATATGCGACACGCAAGCGTGTTTGTTTCAGTTTTCCTTTAGTCATATTGCACATTAAACGCCGCAAAGTAGCTCAGTAACCTCTGCACTGCATCGGAGATTTCACGATGATGCGACGTGAAAACAGCAACGTGCGCCTAAAAAACTATAGAATAGGCCTAATAGGCCTCTACTGTACTAGAAGTCTGTTTACGATACGATGCCAAGCAAAAAACTGTCAAATAAAAACTTAAACGAGATGTGATGAACCTGAAAATCTCATACACAGTCCAGCAATTTATTCCACATTAAGTGATATGCACGACGAGCTATACTACACACGATTCTACTGCATGCGAACGTGAGAAATGACGATGTAGCTACAAGAAAAAAGTTAATAGGTGTTTGTTGACAAAAACAATAGCTTGCTTTTGGTACTGCTATGCGAGTATAAACGCGTAACAAATGTGTAAAATTTCGCGTTAAAATTGTACGCGGTTGCTCAGAAAATAGCAAAAAACCTTTATGGGATAATTTTTTGTTGCCGCTCGCTGTAAAGACTACAGTCATGCCAGGCATAAGACATAAATGACTATGTAATGTCGTGGTACTGAGCAAATGTGTCCAAAATATCAGTCAGGACTAAGTCAAAATTGCTAAAAACAATTGGTTAGACAACAATTATATAGTGAGCTGGCGAAACTGTCGATCCATTTTAGATCTTTCGGTAAAGGTCAGAGGTTGTTAGCAAAAATGTGTTTCATGCGCCAAAATTACAAACACGACAAAACATGTTTGTTTTGTAGCCGAAAAAATTAGAAACTATGCACCCGACCGCGCTACAGTATGACTAACTCCTGGTATACCGGTAAGCTCTATCAATAGCCGTAACGATGTGATGTTCGCATGCCCATGAAAACAAGCACACAAGACCAGCGGAGCTAGCAAAAAGATTATCTCGCTCGCTTGAAAGCGACCTTGCGTAACTGTACTGTACACAGCGACTTGGTGGGCGTAAACAGCAACAACAGTTAGTCATGGCTGATTAGTGACAACAAGTAGAAATGATATGACAAGGTATTTAAATGCATAGAACTCACCTGTACTAGGCTGAACGCCAACAGCACGCAGACGCCCGGTGATCTGTACATGGCGCCGTCAAGTCAGTCTTTCTCGTCAGAAAGACGACGACAGAGAACGTTAATGCGAGTGCGATGTTGTTCTGCGGCGCCGCTGTCCACTACGAGCACTGCTATTATTACTGCTGCTGCTGCTGCTCGATAAATGCTAATGACTTCAGCAGCAGCTAGTCGCAGCTGACGTCACTGACACTGGCTGTCGTGTCCACTCTGATAGCAAATCACGTCTGTCCGCCGCTTCAGTTCAGTCAAATAGCATCATCCGTCTACACTATACAAGCAAGATGAACAACGTTTAGCTTTTTATAGGCCTAACTCGCTCACGCATTCAATTTCGATTAAAATTATTCCATCTTACGGTGTTTTTCGACCTAATGCCCTCCTATCGGTTTTGTTTTTTTGTACTCATCTCTGTCCGCTTATCGAAGTTAAATCCACTCTTCGTACAGTGACGGATGAATGGTCGAGCGGTAAGCGGAATGTGCAGAGAAAACAAGAACTCGTATCCCGGCAATCCGACATAAATGAACGTAAATTGGGTAATAAAATCTAAACATACTCTGCGTATTGTTTACTTAACTTTAGTCATTGTATGTTTAATTGTTTCATAGGCCTAATTGTTTTAGCCTCCTATAGTATATCGTGCGTATAGGGCCTACAAAACAGCCTAACGCCTGTGCTAGAGGCGGCTCGACTTTAGTAGGCCTATAAGAAGTAAAATTGAAATAATAAAATTTTAAAAAAGTCGGCGCAAGAAAGTTAGGGCCTACTATTATAAAAAAATAAGTCTCAGCTTGTCGGATCACATTCTGCGGGCGCCCATAATTCACCATCCTTCTAGCAGCCGAACGAAGAATTACCAGACAAGGCAGACTTAACTGACAGATCAATATTGTACGTACACGCGACGATAAATCAAATGCAGCACAAACGAACTCAACGTAACCTTTAATATCACATTAACCACATAATTTAACAGCCAGCAATATTATTTAAGAACACCATCAAATTAACATCACTGAAAAAATATTAAGTTAAATAGACCATAATTATAGGTATACTGACACAACTGTGCCACTAGAAAATTGATAATACAATGTACGTACGCAGTAGTACTGTATTACCACAATGTCTGTCAATCATCTGTCTGTCGGTCACATTCGTTTACTCCTCGACCACTCTATTCTTATTATATCAAATATCATAGCATAAACACAGACCACGTGTAAAAATTGCTCATCACAAAAATTGCTTATTCTTCAAAAATGATACAGAAAAGCTATACATCGACATTAAACATTCTTTATAATAAACAGATAAACAATTAATGAGCACAAACAATACACAAACATTAAATCATTTTCTATTGTGCTGCAGCAGTGTCATAGTACCACGAATGTTTTCATAATGCATATTTTCCATCAGTATTTCTTTTTTCATGATACACTGCATCTGATATTTTGCAAGTACTCCACCAGTTACAAATTCCATATACACGAATGATACAGCTTACAACGTGCTGGCACAATTCAGAGTATAAAATTAAGCACAATCGTATACAAAAAGAAAAAGTTCGTTTCAAAATTGCAACATAAACGTTCGCCTTCCACAAATGCAGCACAGATGAGATGCAAAACATATATACACCAATAACTCTTGCTAATACAAAATATATGCACCACAATAAAAAGTTAAGAATACGAAAAAGTACTCGAGATAAAAACCAACTGAAGTGGGGGGTATGTCTTCATGCTGCACACCGCGTTCATCAGTGCAGAAATGAACAGCTAAACAGTACCAGGCTGCAATATCACGGACTCATGCAAATCAGATGTCACTTTACTATTACTTTTAATCTGTTACTTAACTACATTATTCTCTGAGTTATGGGTCGTTAGTTAAAGGTTAAAGGGGTTCACAGCTCTAGGCTGGAACACACGTAAGAACTACTAAGATCCATACAGGATCAGACAGTTTTACCTGCCTCCCGGTGAATACGCCCCAAGCAGATATGAAGACCAGTACTCGATTTAACAACCTCAGAAGGATGAAAGGCTGAGTTGACCTTGGTGACTTTGGTGCTGGTTACATATCTGTCCACACACCCACTTAAACGTTAACTGGGTCCAGTGTTGAGCAACTTCGTTGATCAAGTCTTGGCACTGGCGTTAACCACTTACCAAGCCACAGCGTAAGTTTAGGTTCTGAGAAATAATCGTCATATTTTTCTGCAACAGAGTCTGTATGTGCACTGAAGGAAAAGCAGCTGGAACTTTCTAAGACGTAAAAAAAGCCTAAACCACTGTGATGCAGCCGTCGGATTTCTATCCATTGCAGTCTTACTGATTAAGTCCCGTTTTGCTGTAATTGGCATGAACTATCACACGCGATCTAATTGATCATCTCACATTAACGTGTAAAATCCTAGACGAGATGTGCTTTATGCTCATACATGGCAGCTGACTTCTCGTGACTTTCGTCTCCTGCTCTACTAAATACTAGTACAGTAGTTAGCCTTTACAAACTGAGGTAATGCTACGACGGTAGATGTAATTATTGCAACAACAGCAAACGACAGCAAACGACGGTCTTCCTCGTCACTTTGGTGAGCAATTAAAGCATTTCCAGACAAACACATCGAGGAATTACCACAGAATTGCACAGAATTGGCACGCAGAGCTGACAATAATTTATTTTTATCGTGAAATTATGAGGGCGCGGGAATACTGCATTACGACCCTGCTATACAGAGCTGAGGTACGACAAAAAGACCTTCATGTGTGCTTTAAAACCAGATTAGATCCGTTTAGCAGCTTCAGCTAAAACGCTTTTACGCACTGGCTATCGCCGCATATTTTACAGAAACTGCTTTGCATGCCACGCATCTATCTCACGTTCCTTGATACGGTGAATTGGTCAAAAATTCTCGTGCGTAGCCTATGTCATCCTATGTCATTGTTTCGTTTTCTTTCCGGGCGTCAGAAGCCAGCAGCTGCCAGCACTTCGCAGCAACAAGTGGGGATCGAAAGACAATAAGATCAGGCCGCCCGAAGCTGATTTGAAAGCACTTACTTAGCACTGGAAGTGGAATGCAGAAAATTATTTTATTCACAACAATTCAGCACACAGTAGGGTATGGTAATAATTTATGACAGAGGGGAGTCGTACGGAGGGGAAGGCTTGTCTGTGGTACCCCAAAAAAAGATGCAACAGTAACGCGCCTAAACCAGGTCAGCTGGTCAATCAGGAGGTTGATCCTGATTAATCACGGGTGGTGGTTGATCAGCGGACTGGTGTGATCGTTGACGTCGTGGTGTAACGGCGCGAGGTGGCGCGCGGGGCGTCACTGGTGGTTCGTGACCGTCGTCGTCGTCGTCGTCGTCAGGTTTTCGGTTCAACTCCTGCAGGCCGGACACGATCCCGTATGGTCGTAGGTGATAAACGTAGAAGTCCAAGTTATACAGCTGTTCGACGCTCACGTAATGGAATGTTATCGCATAGTCACTAATGCTCTCGACGCCCTGCCCACAGTAAACACAGACAGACGTCTTAAAGCGCATTTTCACTATGGCTGCGCCTAGAAACGCCAACAGTGTTTATTTTTCGACGGAGAGCGCAAGCGATTTCGCCCATTCGTAGGGTGGTCTGTCTGTCTGTCGTCTGTCTGTCACATTCGTGCACGGTGCTTAAACTGTTCAACGGCTGTAGATGCCATTTGGCAGGTGTCCAACGACACGTTGTGTTAGATAACGATCCCTGACCTAGGGCAAAGGGCGACTTGTTGAGATTGAACCCTTAATTTAGCCGAAACATGCAACTGCAAATTGCTGCTGTCACCCGGCAAATAGAAACGAAAAACGGTTCCGCCTTTCATCAAATTACTCTGGTGCTCGTTTCGCCTGCTGTCTGAGCGACAGTAATTGAATGCATCAACACGTTTTATTTTCAGTGCAGTATCTGAATGCTGTATTAATTAAACCTTGGTTCAATCCATCATACAGCACAACGAAGAAACTAAGATGTTAAATAGGAGCATAAAAGGAAGCTGGAAGTTTTGAGATGTCTGTTCTGCAAAAAAAATCCCATGGTGATTCACTCAGAAGAAGAAGACGAAACGTGGAGACTGAAACGAGTTGGTATCAAGCTGAGCAAAGTAAGTAAGTAAGTAAGGATACAAAAAAGAAAGCTGTCCTACTCCGGTCATATAGTGCGAATGATGAGAAAAGGTACAAAAATTAATATACTCCTATATGGACAAGTCCGGGAACCAGACCGAAAAGGAAAGACCTAGAAAAAACTGGATCGACAATATCCAAGAAGACTGCTCAGAGATGGGACTAACACCGATCGAAGCAAACAAACATGCACGTGACAGAAACAGATGGAGATTTGTTGTAGCCTACAAGAGTTTGGCTGCCACCGCGCGTCGACTACGTCTTGGCATTAAGTAGATAAGCCATTAAAAACGGCAGATTTTTCCGTATAAAGCATCATTCCAACCAATTAAACGTGCGCGTTGAAGCAACAGAAATACTTCTGCGCACCTTGTGGGCGCCGTACTTGTCATATTTGTAGTACCAGTCCGGGTAGCCGCCGTGGATGTGTGTCTCGGGGTTGAAGCAGTGAAAACGACTTCGCCCGAGCGAGTCACGCGAGTCGCCGGTCTTGACGCCCAGTCTCTCCATGCAGTGACCCATCTCGGCATCCTCGGCGCCGAAGTCCTCACGACACTCGCCCTTGCCGCGATTAGCAAACCTCCGCAGTGCTTCCTTGCTCAGCACGTACCCAGCGCCGCCGCTGAAATATCCCTACACAAACAGCGACAGGCATCGATTCTTTACTTATTTATTACATGCATGTTTAAACACGTCGAGTATCTCGCGGTAATAGTGAAGACTCGCAATTCGCAAGTGCAGGGAAAATCGAGTGGCACTGCATATAAAGATGTAGATATGCTGTCTAGATTTTTTTTTCTTTTTTCTCTACGAATGTCGTTCACTGGTGCCAAAGAAGAACGATTTGCTGTTATTATTTCTAACCAAGCCGAATGACGTAAGGCAACTCTGATGAATGACCCAAGACCATCAAGTTCTCGTGCCTTAGGTATGCTGGTCCAGCCTGCTGGAACGCTCTACCGGACTACCTGAAGTCACCAGACATTTCTTTTGACACCTTTAGGCAACAGTTAAAAACATTCTTACTTTGCAGATTGACTTAAGCCTTGTTCATAGCTTGTTCAAACTCAACTCAACTCAACTGACCCAGTTTTCCATTCCAGTGCATGGAATTTGGTGATGAAATGAGTGATGGTTACTAAACCTAAATCATAATGCCAGCATCTAAGCGTTCGCAATTCGCAACTCTTCGCGCGTAATTAAACGCAGGCCTACACGATCCTATATAAGCCTACAGGTATGCCTATCTTGTTCTCAATGCCGCATATGAAAAAAATTTCTCTGGCATGTCCTCCGTGTGTTTTTTTTCTTATGAAGTTTGACAAAATAATTAATGCAATTTCCGCAACGGCTTTCCTTTTTCGTAAAGTGCATAGGCCTATTGGCCTCATATTGGCGCTATAATGTTTGCAATGCTTAGCGTGGGAAATCTCCAAGCGTAGCACGCTGCCACTGGTCCAGTGTGAGTCACTCCAGTTGAGTTGAGTTTGTCGCTATGAACACGGCTTTACTTACACTACTGTAGCGAATTAAGAGACTGCGAGCAAATGCGCTCTACAAATGCATTTTGCATTTGTACCAGGTTATCATTCAGCCAAATGCCAAACCACCACAGTCACTTCACATATCTGATGTAAGCTGTCACTTTATTTCAACTGCATGCCAGGAAAAGTCGGTGCAAGACAAACGTCACATATGCGAACCTGTCTGACAATTGTCTTGAAGTGGTGTCCGAACCAGACGGGTTCGCTCGGATCGTGCGATGACAGAAAGTAGCGAAGATTTTCCACGATCACGAACGTGTCGTCGTCCGCCTGCACACACGCGGTCTGCGCTCAGCACTGAGAAGAATGGCGGAGACAATTGTGATGACATCAGTTCAGCGTGAACTGCCACAGTGTGTACTGTCAATGAATATTAGCAGCGGCGTCGTGGGTTCAGAAAGTAAGAGACACAGGAAGTTGTAATCTTCCCACAGACAGCTGCAAATTTTCGGCAGATACTATGAGTGCTCATTATTCTGCCCTTCAATTCCACTAAAATAGGAAATAAGTTTTCAGCCCCAAATTTAGTATTTCTGGGCGAAACCTTTTCATCCTGCCTTCTGCTACGATACCAGCGATATTAGCAAACAAAACACAACGTGATCGTAATAGTAATCAAAATCTACGATCTCGGCTTATTTACAACCTAGAGACGTGTTCTGTGTTACAAGCGGTAGAAGCGACGTTTGGAGAGCGCGCCTTCAGCGTGGCTGCCCTCAAGGCGTGAAACGAGCGGCCACTGCCATTGCATGCACGTGCGCGCCATCAATAACACCGATACATTTAAGCGACGATTAAAAACTTATCTGTTTGGTAAATTTTATGACTTGGCGTATTTGAGCGATAATAAGTAGGCCTATAGTAGTATAGTTATTTATAGCACCCTATTGGATTTTACTGCATTGCTGAACCGGTAAGCTCCGTTTTAAGTCATCCCTGTCTGATATTATCATTTTGTTGTAATCAACGTTGAAAAAAAAACTTTAAAACGCATCTTTTATGGAAGAAACGTTTGCAAAGTAAATACAAAACAGTCACCACTTGTTTATTTGTTTTGATACAGTGACATTAATTAAATTGCAGAAGTAAGCTGTTACGACGCTGTTTTTAGTATTTTGCTCTTTTTATTTGGCGTTTCCAACAGACAGCTGCAAAATTCAGAAAAAGAAAATTACTCAAAATTTCAATTTTGCCCTCAAAATTTCAATTTTGCCCCCAAAATTTCCGAAAATGGGAATTTTTAGTCCCAAATTTTCGATTTTTGGACGGAAGTTTTTGGACAAGAAGATTTTCCGACAATTTTCCCACAGCCCGAGCGGGAATTTAGAGCGGGCAAATGCCACCCTGTCCCCCTGGCGGCGGCGATGAGAAACCGACCTTGAGGAACCAATCCGCCTCGTCTCGGTGATGTTCGTAGAGATGGTCGAATGCAGACATCGTCTTGGCAGTGAGATGTTCACGTCCAGTCTCCACGTCCACTGTCATCACTGACAACGCTCCTATACAGCACACGCCGCATCTGCAGCATGCAGCACGGTGTGTATTTTTACCAACCATAATGTGCAGCCCAAACAGAAATATACTGAGCCCAAATTTCAAAAACGTAGCCTCCTGACACTTGCAGGATTGATGAAATAAATTACATTCCAAATTGTCTTCATTATTACAGCATTTTGCTCATAATGTCCTCCTCCACCACGAACGCAGGCGATGGACGATGACGCCACTCGCAGCTCGCTCGTTCAATAACCGCGTGACTCAGAGCGGCTCACTCGCTGGTGTTGCGTCATTTCAGTTCTTCGACATACAAATAATATGATCTCAAAATGAATACGATTAACGTTGTCGTTAACTAAGTAACAAGTTTTCAATGATTTTGTTGTCTGAATGATTTTCTGAGCCGACGGAGGCACTCCCCAGTATGCACTTAGCACTTAGATCCTCCGGTCCTTGACAGGACAATGGGCAGCAAGAGTTCGCCATCTGCTTCTGCATGTTTGTAGCCAATAGTTTAGCCAATTGTTCTGCTACTGTCTCCTTGCCATGTTTGAGCATCTCAGCAGATATCTCATCCACGCCTGGTGCCTTGTTGTTCTTTAGGCTATCGACTGCACGTTGGACTTCTTCAAGGTTGATGTTTCCCTCGTAGACCTCGAGGGAGTCCGCCATAACAGTGTCCCCGAAGTCTGGTGTGGAGTGTGGACAAGGGTTCGGGCTGGTTCAACATCTCTTCAAAGTGCTCATTGTTATAAACGGCCAAACTACTTATGCATTTCACAAGGGAGTGTAGCAACAGTACTAAAGTAAGGCGGGCAGAATTAGAGTCATTTACGTCAAGTTTTTTCCTAATGTTGCATGGCAAAAATTAGCAAAATCGGCAATGTTTCACGGAGCTATTCAAAAAATAAACGTGGCTTGATTTGAGATACGGTGTAGTTATTACCGTAGACATATTCCAGAGTTTCCTTGTGGGATGAGTCTTACCTACATCGTCCTTCTCGCTGACAAAAAGCAAGACGTTACAGCGGCGCCCCCATGTGGCCTGTACGTGAACCGCTCGTGACATGTGATTCTCTGGCTGGGTCATTACCCAACAAAGCACACGCACGTTCCGCCGTAAAGACTCCGCTATTGTGTCGTCGTCCAAACCTACATACATAGCAAGTACTGTAAGTAAATAGTAATTGAATTTTTTTTATAAAAAACGTCAATTTATATACACTGCGTCCACAAAAAGTGAGCGCCCTAAATAACCAGAGAAAACCTGCACCTCTTGGCGTTCGGTAGCGTTATTTAAAATTTGATATAACCGCAAATACGAGATAAGATTTCTGTGAAACTACAGTGTAGTGTTCAAAATAAATGTCGTTTCATGTGTGCAAAATTTTAAAATCGGCGCAGATTTTTGCTTGTTGTTGCAAAATGTTTAGAGGGGCTCACTTTTTGTGGACACAGTGTAGAGCACCAACGCCTGCAGAAAAGCCCCGAATGCGCTGCTTACTAATGAAGGAAAAGACAAATGTCACTGGCCCCCGTATGGAAACTCATATGACATAACACAGAATTAAAATAAAAATGGGAAAGGGCCAAAAAAAAGAAGAAAAGAAAAAAGTGTTCCTCAGCAGTAGAGCAAAATACTGACAACGCTATTATGTACTTGTATTACTGTATACAGTGTAACATGTAATGGCAGAATCAATACTGCAATTTGCAATAGGTATGGTTTCAGCGACATTCATTTTAATTAGCTGCGTGAATGAAAGTCAGTGAAAAACAAATTATCTCCAGGCAGAATAATGACATTATACATTGACATAGTAGTCAACTGCCGAAGTCGTCAGTACTGTTCATGTTTAGGATTAACTTGGTATTTTTGTAAGAGAATGTGTTAACTACCAGTGTTAAACCTTTTTCTTGACGAAACATAAACTTGACGTACGGTGTGAACACGTACATGCGCACATAGCTTACACTGTATCTACAGTCAGTCGGCTCTCGGTAAACTGTAAGTGAAAGAAGTGTTACAGTTCAACATACTGTAAAATATATGGAGTAACTCTATCGTAATTATTTATTCATATTTAGTTCTAAATTATATTGAAAACATCATTAGATGTCAAACTTGCGTAGTGTGGCACCTGGTCTTTCTGAAGTTTTTAGAAGTTCAATCTGTAGACTCTACATTAGGTCTTGAGTAATACAAGAAGACTAGTGTTGACAGGCAGGCTACAAACCGGCGCCGCACGTGCGCTTGAGATTGAAATGGACGCATCCTTTCTCCTCCTCCTCATGCTTGTCCTCGTCTTCGCCGATGACGATGGCCATTCCCTGGCCGGGAAGTCCGGCCTGGATGATGTAGCACTGGTGGTCGTTGTTGAAGTCGACGCCGACACAACTGGTGTCGTTAATGCAGGCCGCCTGACAGTCTGCGATGGACACGGCAGAATGACGCAGTCCACCGGACACGTGCCGGTGCGCCACCGCCTTCCAGACATACGTGCAACCGCTGCCACCGACACCTGCACACAGCCATCGATTTGTGTTTAAACCACCACACTCAGCCCAGCTCGCACTGGTAGGCTACTGTTTTTTTTTCTCACAATTTTCGGCTGCAGTCTCACGTCATAAAGCAAACGGCGGTGTACACTATGTGATCTGAGCGTGGTTGTTAAAGTACGACACCATACTGTCTAGAGTGGTATAATGTTTTACTGCATACTCGTATACCTAGACCAGCAGTGCGGTATATCAAATACAGACATACACACCCAGTGCACCATCACAGCATGCGACTATGACCATGGTTTAATGGCGTAACAGTTAAAACGTTAGACTTGCGATCGACATATCATGGGTTCAACTCTCGGTACGGTCGCTATCAAATGGTGGTTACTACCTGCGGACAGATATAACCAACCACAAAGGTCAACTCAGCCTTCCATCCCTCCGAGGTATAGGTTATTAATCGAAGTCTGCCTAGCTGAGGTTAAAACGAAGCACGTTCACCACTTCACCTGGGTCGGGTGTCACGGGGGTGTGAAATCCAAGCAGCTTTGAGATGAGTTACCACTATAAAAAAACCTTTACTTTTGAACCCTTGTCTCAGTGGGATCAGAAATAAGTACATGTAGTAGCACACAGGGAATACGGGCTACGGGGTGAAGGTGAAAACCTAAATATGTGACTGGTTGGGGCAGTGGTATGTCTGCTAGCTGCAAAACGCGGGTCCAACTGTTCGCTGACGCGTGCAATAGATGGCCGCATTGCGCGATGCGGTATCTTTAGCTCACGCTGCCACTCCCGAGATTGTAACGTAAACAAGAAATTTGAGCTAATGCTCACGGGACGCGCGAAAGCCTATAGCAGTTCCTGCCCGCAGGCAGTCACACATCGCAGTACTAACCGGGCTCGGAGTAGAGTAACTTCGTTTCAGCCGAAACGCGTTACCAACGACGCCACGCCACCAATGTCAGCACCGTGGCGCCGCCTTGTGAATGATTTTGTGTCGCAGTCTGAAATCGCCCAAAAAATCCATAAAAAATCCCTATTTTGGCGTTCAAGGTCATCCAAGGTCATTGAATGACGCCAATCGAAAGCCAGTATACGATTTCCTATTAGTGATTAATAGTAACCTAGGTCTTATCTCGCACCGTTACTGAGATACAACGAGTTATAGGCCAAAAATCGCAAATTTTGCCTACCCTCCTTTCATTTAGGGCCCTCGTTCGGGGTGACCCCCTTCGAATTTATGAAAAAGCTTTACGGTTCCTGAAACTAGAGTCTTCCGGGCAGCCGTCGGTAAAAATTTGGTGATCCTAGCTTGCTCCGTTTTTGCCTGATCCACACGTGTGACGGACAGACGGACGGACAGACGGACAGACGGACGGACAGACGGACAGAATTGCGATGGCTAAGACGCGCTGAAAGCATAGCTGCTTTCGCGCGTAAAAACGCTTCTGGTCACGACTCACGAGTGTGTTTCATGCAAAACAGTCACCAGTTTACGATTACCGGCTGACGTGTCAGTAATACCCCGTTTACACGACCAAGCAAACATCGAGCAAACATCGAGCCAGCTCGTGGAGCCAGCTTCATCGTGCAAACGGGGTAAGCGACTGTCAGCAAAGCATTGATTAGCAATGAATTGAATCGGCGTGCACGTACGCTGGCGAAAAGTCTGCACTGAACCAGCTACTTGTTATCGATCAGCGACGCCACCGTAGAACAACGTTGTGGAGTCTTAAAAGCTGCCGAGTAAAATATTCCTTACCGCGCTCTACTCGTTGACTTGAATAGGAATAACGTGCTACCCGACGATTCCGCAGATCAGCCGACATGCGTCGTGTGTTAATAACTACACGATAACCAGGCTTGCCGTCATCATCATCATCATCGACAACCGTGGGCTCAATGCCCGTTGGTGTCTGACGCCATTCTTACTATCGCTGCCCACCGCTGCCTATCTAGGGCAGCGTGGCTTAACTC
>Ga0209454_1001585_pt1 | contig 14475 bp, 7 predicted proteins | sample WorMetHERISLAND1_2_FD_187400 | JGI IMG/M metagenome (GOLD analysis project Ga0209454, IMG submission 187400) | Marine gutless worms symbiont microbial communities from Max Planck institute for Marine Microbiology, Germany - Olavius geniculatus... | ecosystem: Host-associated > Annelida >...
AACCCGCAGTTAACTTACGGTAGCGATGCTGAAGTTCGCGTACCGATCGCCGTCAACGTCGACTCAGCCGGGCGGCACAGCAACAACCGATTCCAGACGAGCAAAAGACGCAAAACAAGTCACTGTACGACCGGCGGCGGCGGCGGCGTCAACAGGATGCGAGTCGGGAATCAACGAGTGCTCGGCGAGGCAGCGGTGGCGTTGTGTGCGACGGCGCAAGATGAGGTGCCACCTCGACACAGAAACCGACGCCGCCGCGAACGACGTCAAGCGTTACATTCAGACCGACGATGATTCTGGTGAGCACAGACCACTAATTATTTGTTCCATTGCTATGGCATATCATGGGACAGATTATGAAATTATTTGCGTCAAACTGTCCAATTCTGTCTTTCTGTATGTACGCACTTCTACTGTCCTACAGCCGCAATTGTGATTCGATTTTAATAAAATTTTGCATAGTGGTTCGGGTCCTCAAAAGTAAAATTGAGTTTATTTGGGGTGAAAATCCAATCTTTTTTCCTATGTTGCTCCAATTTTACCCCACTTTTTAACACCGTAATGCATTTTAGTGTAGGGATTCTGATACCACAGAATGAAGGGCCCATGACCTACAGTGACGACTAATAGCTCAAAAGACGTCGCCTGAACAGAACGTAACAGAACAGAACAGAACAGAACGAAGCTGTTGCTTCTTACATACGAGTACACGGTGTTTCATAAAAAAGAACCTCTTTTTGTTTTTTTCATAATTCACTCAAATGATGAGCAATTTGCATGAAATTTTTATCAGTTGTAGCTGAATAAATACTAATTCGAAATGTTATAACGAAACATGGCAGTTGACTAAATATTCTTTGCTAATTGTGATGTAACGCTGACATTACTAGAAGCTTGCCCATTAAACAAAGCTGCTCTCAACTCACTGGATTTTGTTATTAATAGGTTTTTTATGAAACTCTTCAAAAGTAATAATATCTATATTGTCAGGAAATGTCAGGAAGAATTTGAGTTTTCATTGCCAAGTGCTTTACTTGCACATCGGAGTCAGCTTTTCTTAGTTAAGTACAAGCATTGTGATAATGCTTTTTGTAAATCGCTATTAATTTAGTCTGAAACATCATAGATAAAATGCTGTTGTGACACTGTTGTGGACTATTGTATATGTTATGGTATATGTTTTTTTCGCTGTTGCTATTGTATTATTTTTGTGTGTTTTTTTCTACCATGATCGGTGAATTAAAGATTATCATTTGCATCGATTGTGCTTTAGCGTACCACAGGTTCAAGTTGCGACATTTGAACTGCAAGATCATCATGATATGAGGTACCTTACATCAGCCGAGATGTACTTGGCTGTGGTATATGGCTTGGTCACTTGAGACTATCCAGAGAGTTCGTATCGTTGGGTCATATTGCCTCAGGGAATTCTAGTCCATAATAGGTCTATATCTCGGTAAGCAAACAATCGCACCGAGAGGCCCGGTCGTTCGCCGTCAAACATCGACGCGTTCAATTTTTACCGAGAACGAAAAATTACTAATTATAACTACACACGAGAATCCACTGGCTTGAAGACTGAAGTCAAGAGATTATCCGCGCGATAAGTTGATACGATATGTTCTTTTACGATTTCAATGCACCATGCACGTTCTGATTAGGCTATATGGCGCAAAAACTGTTACATGGTCATGAACCATCATCATCTTTATCATTGGAAGTCTAACTGGCCTAGATAACGAAAATATTTCTAGGACCACGTCAGTACAATGTCAGAGAAGTAGGCCCAGATATGAATAACAAAACAGAAAAGTCTTGAAACGCTGTCTTAAGACCGACAGTGACGCTGCAGAGGTGACGTCTGATAGAAGCTCGTTCTATGAGTTCGCAACAAACCCCGGAAATGCCCGTTTGAAACAAGTCAATATCAAACAGTCAAACCGTCTAATAATATTCGCTTGTTCTCAGTGGGCCATGAAACAAAAAAATACTTAAATCTTTTTTTCAAAGTATTCAAATGATGTAGCGACAATAAGATTATTTGGCAATCTAAGCTTACATGCAACAAATGAAATCTAACTCCTATAGAACCCCATAAAACTTCGACAAAAGCTGACAGCACCATCTGTACAGGTGAGCAGAAACAAATAATTATTGTCATCGCTCGCACCTGTTGCGCATGCGTGTAGGCGTGTTTTAGTGTAGTGTGTAGGCCTATGATGTCGACAGCAGTCAACTCAGTCTCAACATGATACCGACTTCTTTGTCATAAGCTCGCTGACCCGAAACACGCTCACCGATGACCCCAAGTCTTCCGCATCACGAACAAACGAAATGAACAGTCACAATCTGGCATAAATAAAGGCGGGCAATGCTCAATCTAAAAGTCATTGTGTAGGCCTATGCGTCGTGCAAGAGTATTATTATACGGACCTGTAGTCCTGCACAGTATTTTGTCGCGCAATTTGCACGATGAAGAAATCAGTTGTGAAAATTCAACAAGCAAAAGTGTAGGCGCCGGGTGCCGTCATGTCTGCGGCCGTCCGTTCAGTTGCCGAGAGTCCTTAGTGCCGACAGTAAACTAAGCCTGATGACAGCGGGTAGGCGTATAGTTCATGCAGTGTCGGGCTCAAACAACAACGCAAAGTTTTACTAAATTCTATAAGAAAATTGCGAGCAAAAAAGAAACATTTACCAGTAATCTAGCAATGCGTCTCATGCTGGCCTATGACAATAAGACAGACAAAAACATTTGTAAAACTGAAATCGGCGAACATCTGACGTAGCAAGGCGGTGCACGGCCGCGACGAGAGGCAAAAATAGCGCAGATGTCGTCGACCTTTGGGTTACACAGCTGAACCAGCGGCAGAAGTGCGTACGGTTGATAGATGAAGGAAGGAAGATGCAAAGCACTGCTGCTTCTGCTGCTGCGGCTACTGATGAATGCAACGCGTCATTAACAGTTACCTTGTCGGCCAACTGTGATGCTGTAACGTACTGGCGACTGGCTCTAACGCCTGGGTTGTGACGCTTTGGAGATAGTCACGTGACAGGAAAACGTGGCTGGCTAGATGAATGAACAGACGTTACGTTTATCAGTGTGATGTAATAAAATTTTTGTGCGAATACACTGTGTCGCAAAAAATATCCTCGACATTTTCGATTGTCACTTGAAAGATTTCGATAATTTTTGGTACAATTATTTCTGACCTAACTTGCCATGAAGTGACCGTTCAGTTTTCCACCTCACCCATTGTCTGCTTCTGCACTACCTAGAAAAAGCAAATCAAGCGAAATATACTTTGAAATAAACAGAAAATCTTTAAAAAAATCTCTGATATCATTGACTTTTTCTGTAACTCGAAGAACGATTAGGAGATTTTTTTAATTTTGGGCAAAAAATATTTCTGATACAACCGGCTATTAAATCGTTGTTTAAGTTCCCACCGCACCTAACGTCTTCTTCTGCACTACCTGGGGAAAACAGACCAAGCATAATACATGTTGGAATAAATGAAAAACGTCAATAAATTTCATCTATCCAGATCTGTGGGATCCAACATGCAGCAGTGCCTCTACCAGATGACGTTCAGGAATGATTATCAATTCAAGAAGCGACTGGTAAAGCCTGGATTGGTCTGAAGCAGAAATTAGCGATACTGCTGTGAAGGAATGGTGAAAGCGTCTTCATGCCTATGTTCGCATAATGGGTCGACATTTCGAGCAACTGTGGACAGTTAAAAATAGACAGCTAGATAAAATGTCAGCCAAAGTGTCAAAAATGTGAACAAAATGTGTTTCTATGTTGATTAAGTAATCATACCACATTGGTAAAAAAGTAATATATTTGTTGTTTTTGTTTTCCCCAGGTAGTGCAAAAACAGACATTAAATGAGATGGGAAACTGAAAAAATATTTGATGGCTAGTTGTCTCAGAAATATTCGGACCAAAAATTATTGAAATTTGATTACCCTTCTTAAAGTTACAATTAAAAATGTTCCGGATGTTTTTGAGACACAGTGCATAAAATTTCGAAAGCTTCGCACAACACTGTGCGTCAATTTTACTGCATTTGACAGTCTTTTTTTATTTGTTCTCCTGGTCAACAAAACACACAAGCTGTCTCCATTGTATTCTGTCTTTCTTCAACATCACCGCGCTCAACTGCGATCTTTCTTCCATTACTCCCCAAGAAAACTTTTGTCCAGCATGTACGGCTTATGTTTTGCACTCGGTTCCACACTAGTATACAGCGCAGAAAGTTGCCGACATTTTGGCGCCTCTCACAAATGAGATTTCCAGCTGAGACGTTCACATGTCATCGATCAGTACAGGTATTTCCGCGCAGCCTTATTAGCGTCTTTAGCAAGCGGTATTAAGCGACTGGACAAGGTGCGCAAATATTATGCAGTCTATAGCGTAGGTCTCCAGGAATGAGGTTTAACACACAGCATATGAGCGTAAACTGTTGTGCTTTCTTGATCACAAGCTTCAAACGATGCACTCTCCACAAGTACGTTATCCCGCAGCCAACCCACGGCAGTACAAAAAGGGGTCGCCCTCGAACAAACTACGCGGATTAAATCCAGAAGCTGCATGCCGGGTTTGCGAATCAACGAACTTGTGGAAATGTCACAAGATCGAGACCTGGCACGAACGTGTGGTCGTGTGTGTTGACCCACGAACACTCGACAAGACAGAGACAGAGATATACAGAAAAAAGAAAGAGAGAGACAACGTCCATACTGCGCTAAATCTCCTCTCACTTCGACCGAGGCTATGAAGAGTTTCGCTAATTACTTCATTAATCCAATGTTGTCTTTGGTTGCCTAAGGGCTTCAATTGCGGTAGAATCCACTACAGTTTCCTGCTGCACTGTCGGTCGTGCGCCAAGGTCAGCCGTGCACCGTAGCGTCTCAGTCTGTAATCTGTATTGAGAGATGCTACTGCAGAATAGAAACCTTCAACACGCTCGTCAGCAGCACTGTGCCCTACAGACCTTCGTGTATAAGCGCCACCAAGGCTTCCCGACTGACGAACGAATGCAGACTGTAATGGATTCGCCACGAAGTATAGAGGCAGGTGTACAATGCTGCAACTTTGTAGACCAAACCAAACTCCACTACTTCGATTTGTTGAGGACAAGCTGGAAGACAAGTCGTATATAGTGTACAACAAAGTGTACAACATCTTGACACGTCACAGTGTTGTGGACCTGTTGTATGCCTCTGGTGATTTGTTTATTATGGACTTGTTATACATGTTCTGGACCTCTTGTACACTTTCAATTTGTCGTGATTTTTTATACGACTTGCTGTACCAAACAAAATCCACAATAATTAAAGAAAGTGGACTTCGGACTTCGGTTTATGCGGAAATATTTTACACTCGTCCACTTAACGTCACTCAAAGACGTACATGTATGCAGAGAATGCATGATCGAGCACGCCGATCCACCTGCGACGCTCGTCATGAATAACAATCGAATCTTATCTCCACAGCTAATGCTGAAGACGAACTGATTACATAGTTACGGATAACGCAATGAAATTATGTGCTGCATAACAAAAGATACCAGGCATTGATGCGTGTAGCCAGAACATAGCTCAGGTTTTCCTGCACGAAGTTATAGGAGATAATGCAGCTATATGAGATAGAGACGAGATATACGGCGGCGACTGGTACGACAGAAGCTACTGAAAATAATCAATCTCCACCCATTCAGCTATCAATCAAACAACGTGCGCATCAACACAGACTGTGCTGTTAAACCAGTGCTGGCCACAGCAGGTGACAAGCAGGATGATCCATATGGACCATGTGAAGGGGGAACAAAACCCCGCCCCCAACATAACCCCTCCTAGGTCGTACCCCTCTAGCGCCAAGGCAAAATCATACCTCCTTTACAACCGTACTGATATATATAGCTAGCTCCCAGACCTTAACGGCATAATTTAGCTTACCGCATTTTCTGACCAGCAACACAATCAATAACGGGGAGATCTATTAAAGGGGATTTAAACGGTTAGTTTTGTCTTGTCGGTGGAGGGAAACTTGGTCCCAGGAGGTGAGGGAATATGTTCCAAACCATCAAGGCTGCAGCAACAATTTAGACCTCCGGTCTTTCCTATGACAGGTACGTAACGTTTACCTCTGACAATTATTGCCAGCCTTTATAAAAGCACTTAATTTTTGTACAGCAGAATCAACAGTTCCGAACAGTTTTCTAATAGTTTCTGTATCACGACTTATAATATCGCACTAAACCGCGTTAACTGTAGGCAAATCGCAGAAAAATATGTTATCATTTTTGACTAAAATTTTCACTAATAATTTCACTAAGTTTCATTAAAATCATTAACAAGCTAAAAATTTCTGACGTCGTCGCATTTCTTTTGAGTTTTAAGATTATTTACAAGATAGCCTAATTCTGACGCTTCTAAAAACACCTTGTTGAAAACTTCAAACATATTACACAATTTTCCAAAGCTTCAAGCATAAAGTTTTCACTAACCATCTCTGCATAAATCAAACAGCGGACAATTAATGAACGTTAGTACTGAATAAGAGCCGAAAGTATACACTAAAATGTTATGATTTGCGCATCACTAATAGTAAAATTAACCCTCGATCAATAGGCGAAGCCCTTCTTTGCATAAAGCGAGGTTGGAACGCATATATAACTCCGTGTATACAGGACCATAGTCGACTGAAGTCGTTTTATACACAGTATAATTATAGCATATATTTATTACTACGCAAAGTCAGACTGTCGCAACACGTTTCTATGCTAAGCTATACATTATAATTACTAACACCAAGCGACTCCGAGCTCGTATAGGCTTGTATAATGGATAGATAAAAGCCTTAAAATGATTAAGTATTTTACTATATGAAAATATCCTTAAAAGCTAATCGCAGGTTAATCGCCAGGCTTTTCGAAAGTTGTCACTTGCAGCACGGAAAAACGAGCTTGGTGAACATCATTTTGAACTAACAATAAAATTACTGGGCAGTATAAACAGCATGTTTAACCCATAATACAGTGATCATCAACTATGCACGCAGCTATATTCGCGCAAGTTTTTGTCACATATACTATTATGAACATATCAGAAGAAAAAATCCCTCTCATGTACTTAAATAAATTCTGCAGTAGGGGTTATCGGCAGATATCATACGCATTATGGCATCGTCATGAAACAGCTGTTTCTGGGACCACACAATTTGCCAATAATGTCAGTGTAAACAGCGAAAAGAATGAACGATAAAACGGCAATATGTATGACACCAGAGCAAATGAACATGCGAAACATTCTAGCTGCATATGAATACGACCATAAACTACAAATGATAAACATCGATAAATAAAACGAGTTGGAGGTCGCAGCGTAGCGTTGCATGGTTGGACGTCAGTTGTGACATTCAGTTTGCGAGAAATAATATATTTGAGTTCTTATTAACTCAAAATTATTAACATTTTATACGTTTTCGTACCAGTCTAAGCTTTCTATTTCTGTTTCCCAAAAAGGAAAAACGGCGAAATGAACGCAATTTAGCCTCTCTAAAATTTATATTTTCAATCTATGGTTGAAAGAAGCAAAAAGAACGGTCTATCATAGTGTATGGCAAACACTTTTCACCCCACACTGTTTAGGCGGCAGCACTAGATAAATCAAACAGCGGACAATGGACGTTAGTACTGAATAAGAACCTAAAGTATACGCTAAAATCTTATGATTTGCGCATCACTAATAGTAAAATTAACGGTACGTCTCGACGCGCGTATATATGATGAATCGATGATACGTTCGTTTGCTTTTCGACGTTCGTTCTGAGCCTGGTTTTAATAAGACATTGAGCACACTTTTAGTTCACATTTAGTTGTCGGTCGCAAAGTCAATTTCGTTTCAGTCCTAATTCTCGAACACGAAAGTCCCGTGGAGTAAGCAAACTGAGGTTCAAACTTCAAACGCTAATGAGGATGGATTCAGTCTGTCGCAACACATAACAAAATTATACTAAGGCTTTCGTTTTCGTCTTCCTCTCGTTATCGAAAACTGTTGCTGCAGGCTTCTAGGGCTCAGCTGCTGGTGACATTAGTTTACTGCTGTAATTAGCTGCGTATGTATGTCGCCGACGCCGACGTTACTATGTTGCATACCGCAGCATAGGCCTACATACAAGCGACAAGCAACTTTCTCATCTTAAACATGTGACTGCGGGTTTACTCTGAAGTGACCAGAGCCTCTGTGTCGGTATTTATGACATAAACCTACGTAGTAGCAGCGAGATGGGAGTGTGGGAGAGAAGGGACTTTGCAGTGGCCGCATTTGAGACACGCAATTTTCTAGAACAGCGATCGAAAAAGTTCCTTTCTTGATGTGGGCAGTTCTGTCTAATGCTCTTCTCCTTGTGATCTCACTGTCTTAGGTGATTGGCATTGCAAAGCTATCGTTCTTTGCTGCATGTCTACTGTAGCCTATGTTGTATAGTTCGGCAAGATCTGTCGGTCGACACAGCTGAATGTCTATATAGAATTAGAAGCTGTGCATAAAAACAAAATTTGGACAGCGCGGCTTCCACTTTGTCGAACCTGCTTCCTCGAACAGTCGTATTGATCATCTGCACAATATAGGCCTAAATGCCAGTGTCGGTCTCTTCAGGTGTCAGCTGAAAATAAACTACTTCATAGAGCATATTAAGGTCACAGTTGTCTGCGCTCCTGAACACGTCTCCATAACTGACGCTCTAGAAATAGAAACGATTTTACTTTATTGTATCGAGACGGTAGACCACCGACCTGCGTAGCACGTGAGAAATGCCGGAAGTAGTAAGTAGAGCGAGAGTCTGAACGCAGCTGTAGCGTCGACGATCTGTTGCCGCATTCTCCGCGGAGACCACCCGAGTGACCCGACTACTAGTACCACACCCGACCACTTCCTTCCAACCCACCTGTTGGCGAACTGTCTGTCTATCCGTCTATCGGCGACCACGCACGACGAGCGCCGGCGCGCTACTGCCAGGCACTCTCACCACAGCACGTGAATGAAACGAGTTCAATATCGACCGCTCACTGCTCAGCCCTGGCATCACTTCGGGCTCGAGACACGCTTTGCTCGGCCGCCGCCGCTAGGCCTATGTATTGCTGCTGGGCCTCCGAGCAGTGCGGCCAAGCAAGCGTAGAGATGCACGTACGCGTCTCGGCAAAAATTAACCAACAGTTTGCCGACGCAGGCCTATTATATACCGCGGTATTTCGCACGCAACGATATCAGCTGATAGTTTTTATGCCGTAGCGGGGCTTTCTTGCGTTCGCGGTTCGGCCGTCGGGCCTTCGTTGTTGGGGGTCCGATGGCCTGGAACTTATTACCGGACAATCTCCGTGATCCATTGCCCTGCAGCAGTATCTTTAGGCGCGGCTTAAAAAACTGCACTTTTCGCGAGATACCAGTGTATTCAGCGCAATAGAAAGGCTTTTTGATATTGTGCTATATAAATCGAATGTTCACATTGACACTGTTATGACAAGTTGCACTGTAATAAGCGATTATGATGATAATGAATGACAACGATGATGTACAGCTTGCACATCTCCAGCATGAAGCCGATCGCTGTGGAGTGTGGAGACTGGAGATGCGTCGCTGTCATGCAGGCCTATGAACTAGGCCTTCCATAATTGCGTTTGTTGCCTGGGACAGCACCAGTCCTGGCCTTATACACGGCTGGACCAGTGCGCCCACCCAGCACGCGACCTTTTGAGGTGGCCTTACAAGATTTGAACGAATAAAAAGCTACAAAAAAGAAAATCAACGACCTTAATATAGCCCAATCATGCATAAAACGTCACAAGCGTATAGAGTACAAAGCTGATGGTGGTCTCAATGAAAAGTCCGACTCGCAAAGCCTACATATGCTATATAACTGTGTTATTCGTCCATCGAATTTGACGGAAAGCTGAATATTTTATAACTGAATAGCAACGGATGAATGACCAAGGTGGACTCTACCGCATTTCTACGAGTATTTCTTAATCCAACTGGAGCCGGATTTATGGTCTACTGCCGTAAATTATAAATTCGATGCACGTTTATCCGTGCTGTGCATTTCTATCGTAATGAGGTATATAATTAGCAATAATTTATTGATACTTGCAGACAATAAACACAGTTAAGCAAAAAGTTTTCAACTTCTTTGTACACTGTAATACAGCTCATTATCTAAGCATTCTGATTAAAGTTTACGTAGGCCCCTAGGCCTACACAAATCTACTAAACACCAGTCAACGAGTTCGCTCTTTAGTAAACTTCGGCTGATGAAATACGAGCGTATGCAAATACGAAAGTGATTTTTTGGCCAGATTAAGCACAGATCCGATGTTCAGATTAGGCCAAATATGAATTTGTGTAAAACATATCCAGATTTCGGCCGGAGACTTATGACCCCTGCAGCGGCGTTGTGAGTTAAAAAGTAGGCGTGGCAGGAAGTAGCAAATTTCCGACAGAGTAGATTATGGGTACACAGAATTCAAATTTTGCCCCTAATTTCCCGAAAACAGCTGTTTTCGGTCCTAAATTTTGCGCTTTGGGACAAAAATTTTCCGGCAAGAAGAAAACCTTTCGACAATTTTCCGACAGCTAAAAATTTAGGGGAGGAGAAGCAGTTGCAACCTGCCACGACGCCACAAAAAATATCCGAATTTTGGCCGGAGACAGAGGTCTACGACGATTTAGTCGTCAGATGGTATAGCCGAGCAGAGTGTGGTAGCAAACAGGAGTGAGGCTGGCGTAGCTGGCACAGACGAAGAGCTTCGACTCTCGACCGATGAACTCGCTTAAGTCGACCTCCCCCTCCCAGACCGTCGACGGACTGCCGTCCTGCTGCTGGCGCTCCAAGTGTGTCCACTCGTCACCAAGCACCACCGTCACCGCACTCGCCGCGGGCACATCCAACTGTACGACGTATACAGATCGATTACTATGTAGTTGAATAATTAAATAATATAGCTCCTTTTAGGAAACCCGTTACAGAGCCACGAGCGTCATCTGCCATATAAGATCACGCAGTGTCATCTGGCATCTGCCACTTGACACAGATAAACGCGCCCCGCCATAACTCTAGCCAGACAGGCCGTACGCGATTTACCTGCTCCAGGGGGATGAAAGGCTGAGTTGACCTTGGTGCTGGTTATATACTGAGACAGACAGTCACCCGTACAAGTACTAATAGCAACCCGACAAGGAGTCGAACCAACGACCTTGCGATCGCAAATCCATTGAGTCGCAACCATTAGATCTACACTATACCAAGCTAATGTCGTCTCGAGGCCGAGTGTGACCACGGTCTTGGTCTTGGGACCGAGAAAATGTGGTCTTGATGCTGGCTTGTCACCGGCCTTTTACTGTTGGCGTGGTAAATTCGAAACTTATTGGCCAGAACCACATTTTAACATATTTCATTTACTGTGTTTAAAATGTGACGCATTATTTATTATTAATATCATAATTACATGCATTTCTATTGTTAGAAGTCACAGAATTGTCGATCTCAATCTCGGTCTAGTCTCGAAGTGCTTCACGTACTTATCATGAGATCATGATCATGAGATTTTGGTTTTATTTATATGCCCCTGTTAGGCCTACTTCCAACCAAAGTCAACCACCTTGTCGCGGTGGTAGGGCTTCGCACCGACGACCCGAAACATTTCTAAAATCTGGACGGTAGGAGCTAACTAAGAGCTGACCAAACCCGTGAGAGCAGATTTGCTACACGTTACCAGTGCTTTTGTGCTGGTTTTGCCTTCACAGCCGACTACGGCTTTTCAGCCGTTTATTTACGGCTTCACAGCCGTCCACAGCTTTATAGCTGTTACCTGTAACCTTGCGGTTACATTCGGGGATCCGCATTGGGCCGAACTGATACGGCGTCAGCGCTGGGCAGGTGTAACAGCCTACCCACCCCGGAGGTAAAGTAAGGTAAGCTAAGGCCCCTATTACTGTATTAGTATAGGCCCAAACTTGTCGCCCAAGTGTACACAAACTACTGAAACTATAGTCACAAAGGAACTTTTTAGGCCGGGAGTGAAATAGTGCAAGGTTTAATTTACCTTGAAATAGACGAGGTTGGAACTAGAAATAAATCGGTCGTCGGTGAGGTAGGGGCGTAAGTTAGCGCTGATTGGTTCATAGATAAAGCAGCCGTCCTTCCACTTCGAGAACTGTTTCGGGAACGTCGCACTCGACGCCGCGACGGAATCAGTTGGTCGTCGGTTGCAACAGTGGATCAGACCGTTGTAAACGTTGGGAAGACTCTCTCCGGCCTCAGACAGCGGCAGCGCGTACACCTGCACGTACCGGCAGACAAACTCAGGTGTCATTTAGCGTTCACGTTAGGCCTAACTACAGCCGTATAGCCTACAATGAAATAAAACAGAAATAAAACAACAAAGTGCAAAACGTCGCAATTTGTTTTACCGCAGTGCATGCAAACCACGGCGATAAAATAAAATACAACTTATCGGCAATGGCCTTATAACATTTATATGTATAAGGGTCTCTTCGTTTACTTGTTTATTTGTCGACTGGATTACTTCAAAAAGTAAAAGTTATGAACGAATTTTGACGAACTAAGGAGGAATTAGTTAGACTTTGGAGGCAATCCAAATTTTCTTTCGTGGATTTTTTTGGATATTTAGGGTTTGTTACCTTTAAGAGAAAAGCACAGAGAAAGGCACAAAGTGACAATTTGTTGAGTACTTCATCAGCGTTATTAAATAACAGATTCTAATGACACTCCGAACCCTCTTGCTTATCGAAAAAAAACTAATCTCAAAAGGTATGCACGATAATACCGGTAATACTAAAACACTTTATTGAGCCCATATCATGAGTATACTAACTTATCGCGTGCTGAGTCGCGAAAACTTGCCAGTATTTTACTGTTTTATGGCATCAGTTAAACACGCAAACACTAAAAAAGTGTTTTAACAAAAAGAAACCTGAAAACAGCTTTATATGACTTGTTGTAATACTATTTTCTGCAAAAAAACATTTCTTAGGATTCAGATTCACCTCAGATTCAACTGGTTTTCCCGCTGACATTGTGCGCTATACAAAATTACTTACTTATTTACTTAAAATATTCGTTTTCGCGATTAACGCGATTAGGCTCAAAACAATCGTGAGACAAATATTTTTCAGAACCGCTTGGGTATTGTCTGCATCGATTGTATGAACGGCACTCAAAAGTCTCGGAAATTGGGTGCGGATAACTAGCCGATTTGAGTAGACTCCGTAAATTCAATAAACTTAATTGAGTACAGATTTGATTGGCGTTCGTAGTAGTTGTAAAATCACCCCCTAAATGAGCGAGCGGTTAATTGTAGAATCACCTGGAATCGGTAGAAGCCTGGTTGTGGCAGGCGGATGACGAAGACGACTGAGTCACGGGCCGTGCATTGCTGAAGCACGTACTCCGTACAGTCTGTCAGTTCAGTACCGGCAACGTACAGCAGCTGTGACGTCATTCTCACCAATGACGTCATTATAAACGTCATCTGACAACAGCATCCCAAGCGTTTACGCTTAAATTGTAAAGAATAGAATTTGGGCGTAACAATTTTAGGACACAAATTATTATGGCATTATACTGCTCCATACACGGCCCAATTCTGAATCACAAACTTTCTAGGCATCATTCCGTATATGTACCCGCTTAAAATTAAGGTAAAACAATTATTTTCGATTTTTAACTGTAAAAGTTGCGATGACAACTATTGCGACACACGTTACTGCAACCTAGTCTGTCTGTCTGTTTGTCTGTCCGTCTGTCATACTTGTGCACTCTGCTAAAGCCGTTGGACAAATGAGACAGATATCGTGTGGTGGGACACTCGTGTGACCCAGAATAACACATTTACCACAAAGCTAAGCCCGGTTCCTCTACTTGATAACAAGAACTTTGATCAGCTGTTGGCGTACTTAATTATCTATGATCACGGGATAACAATCATCATACCTTTATGTCACCTGCATGCAGCAGCAGCAGCAACTGCATGTAGTGCAAGTGTCTAGTGGTTGGTGTTGACTCGTAACTTTCAGGATACGGTTCGATTCTCACCGCGGGTCATTTGCAAGAAATCTTGAAGAAGTTGCTAACCTTCTGTGTATTAAGATCAACTCAGGTTTCTAAACTAAGTGCCATGGAAAAGGTATAGTAGCTTATGGGCTATGGGCGTGAAGGCCTAGTGTGGCTGACAGGAGCACAGGTATGTCTGCTAGCTGCAAACCGCGAATCCAATAATTATTGTTCGCTGATGAAGGGAACAAATAGATGCGTAGTACGCAGGGATGTGGTCTCGGTCGAGACGTCTCGGTCTCGAGACGGTCTCGAGACGTACTAATGTCTCGTCTCGGTCTCGTCTCGGACAAAATCCTCAACGTTTCGGTCTCGTCTCGGTATCGGAGCAATATGTC
>Ga0209454_1001586_pt1 | contig 14474 bp, 14 predicted proteins | sample WorMetHERISLAND1_2_FD_187400 | JGI IMG/M metagenome (GOLD analysis project Ga0209454, IMG submission 187400) | Marine gutless worms symbiont microbial communities from Max Planck institute for Marine Microbiology, Germany - Olavius geniculatus... | ecosystem: Host-associated > Annelida >...
GTTATTCGACAGCCCAAAATTTAGGGGAATAGTCAATAGGCCGCTCCTGGCACGACACCACTGTTTAGGCGCTGCACTGTCCAAAGGAGGCCGATGGAGAGATGCGAGCATAAATTCGTTGTGTTTGTGTTTGTGATCCGATTGTGCAGCTGGCGACGCTGAAGCGTTGAAAACATCGACATCAACGTCTGTGATGCTGCTGCTACTGCTGCTGCTGCTAATGATGACGACTTGTAACGTTAGCGTTTAATCTGTAGTCGATTAGATGATGGTGCATACGTGATTCGAAACGTAGTTGTAATGATTGTTTAGGTTAGACGTTTTATTATTTTTTTTAATAAAACGCGTCTTTGATTTTGTTTTTAATTTCTAGAACGTTTTTAATGCTTAATGTACGTTAAACGCTCAGTGTAACAATGACGAAAATTTTATTTGTTTCAGTATTTATGAATTAAACAAAAATTCAAGCGTCTCTAAATAATAAAATAATGACAGATTTTGTATTTAGATATATTAACTTATAAATGCTAGCAGAAATTTGGTAAATAAAATACTATCTTAAAACAATTACTGTAGGGACTGGGCAGGAGTTGTATGCATTTTTATGTTCAGAGCATTTCTTATTTTTATATGCAAGTAATGGTCATAGGCTTCAAAAATTGGGTTTTCGCTGAAAATCTTTATCGATTTTGTGCATAGGGCCCCAAAGTTTGCCCATGGGCGCGAATCCATATCGATCATATCGCAGCCATTTAATTTTTTCACAATTTATCACGTAGAGTGTTTTTCAATCCACTTAAATCCACTAAATATTGTTTTAAACATGTTACTCTGGACATAAAAATGCATACAACTCCTGCCCAGCCCCAGGAGTACATGCATTTGAGCAATGTGCCAAGTAAGAATAATTTTTTTTCTATTCATTGTGTAAAAAAATAAAACACGCGTCTTAACTAGTTAAATTTTTTTTTGTAACGTTTATTGCATTCATGACTTGAGAGCAATTTTACAGCATCAAACCTGAACGCACACAATGTCGACGTGGCATATTTTTTCATCATTTAAATACTCGTCAACTGACAGCCAATCCGTAGCTCACGAAAATATGACATTGTGTTAGCAACGGTTGTTGTTTCGTCAGTAGTTCATTATTTTAATAATTTACGATGCAATAAAATAGGGTGTGCGCGTTTGAATCTGATGTGCGTTTGTTGCTTATTTTAAAAAAATGCTTTTGCTCGCAGATGGAAATGTCAGATTTAGACCGGAATTTAGCCGTACACGCTGCTGCATCTCTTCCAACAATTAACAATTTTGTTTTGTTTTACTTGATGATAAATTACCAATAAATTTGTTAACACTCTTATGTTAATGTCTCGCAGATGAAGATATTGGTAAAACATTTAAATACTTTAGTATTTTAAGTACTTAAAAATCAGTTTTTCAAAATATAAAGTACTTCATTTTTGTCTTTTTATACGTCTTACATTGTACGTTGATTTCGGGCTATGAAATACTATAGTGTTTGCATTCTTTCCGGGTATATGGATCGGTAAAACAAAACAACATTGTTATGAAAAACACGTAAGTTGAAACAAAATCTAGGATAGTATAATTATTTAACAGGGACTACACACTACTGCCATGTAAAATAAAACGAAAGCTTCACCGCATTTTTCGATCTAAGGCAAGTAGGCTACAACATTACAAACAATTCCAGTTTTTTTCTTTCAATCAACACCACAAAAATGGTCGATGCGAAGACTAAAAACTATTTACAAACTAAACGTTTATGGGTGTTAAACAAAAACAAAACGCGAACGAAATCGTCTACAACGGAGTTGTTGTTTCTTTTTTATTTCGAAAAGATGTAGTACAGTTCTAACAATTCTGTGCAAATTCAATCGTGACGCTACTTCATTCTAGGTTACCGGTAATCCCAAGGTGACTGTCGCTAAGATATTATGACACCTGCAAGATCTGAATCACGGACAAAAGGCCACTAAAAAGGCCACCAAACTGGTTTTTCACTATGCGTAATTTAACTCGCCAAAGCAGAACACTGTCTCACGGTGTATTTGAGCCGTTTGCATTCGACGTAAAGCCCGCGACGATATACAGCAGCATCTTCTGATGACTCTCTCCGCTGAGTACAGAAAGATACAGAAAAATGGGTTTAATAAAAATTAAAGATGGTGTCATAGCTCTTATTGAAAACCTATTCCAGCGCTACGAGGCGTCACCTGCCGTATGGGATCCCACAGTGTTACCTGCCACCGGACACAGGTGAACGCGCCTCGACTTAACCCCAGCTAGATAGGTCGGTACTAGATTTACCTATCCCGGAAGAATGGAAAGCTGAGTTGACCTAGACGGCTGGTTAAATATCGAGATGTTTGATCTGCCTGCAGTCAGTCACCCATCAAAGTACTAACCCGGCCCGGCGTAGAGTAACTTCGTTGATCGAGTGAAACGCGTTACCGCTAAGCCACGCCATTAACCCAAGATGTCAATAATCTACAGCAACAACAAATGTCAATTTATTTTATAGTAAGTAGCCTGGCTCGGTAGTCTAACGGTAACGTGCCGGACTTGTAATCCTGAGGTCACTCAGGGGCGCAGGTTCTACTCCACACCAGGACACTGTCGGGTAACGACCTTAGGCAAGTTGTTCACACACATGTGCCTCTGTCACCAAGCAGTATAATTTGGTACCGGTCAAAAGGCGGTGATGCCCAGCGGCTGGAAAGGTAACCGCAGGTTTGGCGTTGCACTGTCCATGCGTCACGGACTCGAGTGGTCTATCCACCTACGGGCTCAACGGCCAACGTATGAAAGGTGAGGACCCCGCCTATGCTCCTGATGGGGCACGGCCTGGTTTGCCTTTGACGTAGCGTGACGACTTGAATTACATTTTAAAAAGATGTGCACTTCATTTGGAAGAACAATTACACTGAAAACGAACTCAGTCGCCTTCTCTTCTGTCCGGTGGCCTTTTGTCCGTACACCCCAATATCCATTCACTCGCCACACGCTCAAGAAGACACGGACGAACGGGCTGATTGCATTTCTACTCAAACACCGGCGCGCACAAAAAAAAACAGAAAAAAGAGATAAGATCGACGAATGACGGAAAGAAAACAACGATACACAGCTGTATTATGTATGAGTGTGATGATGACGTAACTAATGACAGGAGCTTAGTCATATGCAGCGGGCGGCCCTTCGTCCTTTCTTTACACGCACACACGCACACGAACAAAACCGAGATGAAAATGAAGAAAGAACCAACAACAACAACAACATCAACGTCAACAAACTGAGTGTAAACACGTAGTAACTGTAAAACCTTCGCGACCGCGTACGAAAACCAACAGAAACTAAAAAAGAAGAAAATAAATAAAGAAACATTGCGATCGACTTGAGCCGAGCGGAGAAGAAACACGCGGGAAATACGTGAGTGACTGAGTGAGTAAGTAACAGCAAGTAAGTTGAGTTACAAGCAGCGGCAGCGGCAAAAATCACACACACCACGCATTATGTCGTATAGAAAAGTCAAGTCTCTGATAGAGTCGTATTAAACAAGTGCGTCGCAGGGTGGACCGACTCTACAGGGTGTGAGCGGTACGTCAGAAGGGATCGATCGCCCAAGCGTCATAATATCACAAACTATTTTTCGCACTGGAGACTGAGCAGCGAAACCCAGTGGCTTTCATCCCTATAGGGCCTACCTGGTGAACGCAACTTGCGCCCAGTGAAAATAAGAGAAAAGTTCTGTTTTAAGTTGTAAATCAAAACTTCTCCCCTTATTTTTCACTGGGCGATCTACACTCTTAACTAAACTCCCCCCATTTTTTTACTTCTACCTATTTTTCAATCTACACCTTTAACAAAATTTTCTCCCTAGAGAAGAGAAACCCAAAATATAGGGGAAAACTTGAGCCAAAAATGGGGAAACCTAAGCCAAAAACTGGGGAAAAGTTGCGCCCAATTTCGATTCCAAATTTCGGGAGATAGAAGCCACTGGCGAATCTCCCTCCTCCCCCGACACGACTGCGGCCGGGTACAGACAGAGTCATAAAGTCTGGATGATGGACAGACGAACAGACAGACAGACAGACAGATGTACTAGTAGAGACCTAGTCGAAAAACGCAAGAAGCGATGTAGTCTTGCGTTTCGACACGGTAGCGGCGGTGGCGGCGCGCTGCGGCGGTGAAAGTAACTACGGCTAAAGAGTTGAGTGAACGAGAGAAACTGCATGGCGTAACGTTGGCATGCTTGCGTGAAGCAGAATGAGTCGCTAGTCACTGATCACTGATCATAGTTGTCTGCTTTTCAGTGACGAGAGTCTACTTCTTGTCGGTCATGACGTCGACTGTCGGAGCCACTACAACAGCAACACACCGGCAGATCGTACAGACAATGTTATAACAGTGAACTGGCGCCAATCCACACATACGACGCGACTGAATTCAACTCAACTGTCGTGACTGTAGGCGACAATGCAACGACGTCATTAGCATTGTGACGTCACGCTGCTGTGCACAGACCACCCGTTGTCTGCTAGTCTAGCTGAGCAGCTGAGTTGAGTTGAGTTGCGTAGACAATTAGAATTCACAACTACGACGCGACTGTTGAGTTATACCCCGTTTACTCGATCAAGCTGTCTCGACGAGCTGGCTATATGTTAGCTGGACGAGCCAGCTCGATGTTTGCTCGATCGTGAAAACGGGGTATTAAGTCGCGTCGGCGTTGTAGATGTGAATTGGCCATATAGCGCAATTTCATGCGGCATTCGCGGCAACAGTGTCGATCATCACAGATCTAAGTAGCCTACTAGATCTACTTCCACTGTAAGTCGGCTGACACACCACTTAATTTTTTTGGCTGCGTTCAATCACCACGTGCCGCAGTACCATGCAGAACATATTCAAAACCTCCTGCTCACTTTTTGCTAGGTAAAAGAGCAACGAATGCAAGATGCAAATCGTCTACTTCGGTTTTTTGTTCGACGCTGCGTTAGGTTACACTTAATATACACTCAATATATTCAATAAACAAATATTCGATGACGCACGAACCTTCAGTGATTTTGCGCGCTACGACTTTGAGCACTTCGTCTATGAGGATGACCGGGAACGATATTTTCAATACAGAGAACCATTCCTCGAGGTTCAGCGGCGTGATCTGGAACACCGCCTGCATACAGACAAATCAACCTTCCGCTGTCAACACTGCTCATCTTATTCACCAAAACAGCACTAGCGCCAAGTACATGCATACTCTAATTATAGCATTTAGATTGGTAAATTAACCGCAAACTTTTACCGGCTTACAATAAGCCTACCGGTATACTAATGTGACTGGTCAGGTTGAAATCGTCATTATCGTGCATTACCTCTTTGGCTAAACGTGCGTATATCAAATTGGTGCAAATACTAACCAATACATTCTGCTTTGAATGAATGAATAAAATCGAACAAAAACCGAAACATTTAAAGTTGTGGCAGCCAAAAGCAGCAACTAACAATCACGCCGAATGACGGAACCAAACGTTCGTGGCACAAGAGTGTCGAACGAGAGTAAAATCACGAGGTCATGTATGCAAAGTTTACAAACCGAGAGGAAGTCGATTTCAAGAATCATGAAGTGGAGACCCATCGACAGAGCGATGGCGCCAAGCAACCACTTGTTGCAGTACGGAGGCATTACGAGCAGAGACTGGTTCTCCGAGATGCTACAACATGCACGCGATACGATACAATTAAAACTATGACTTGCACTGCGAAAACGACAGGAAGACACCCATTGCGTCAGTTCACAAGTCCCCCATGACGTCGGTTAAGTCTTTCACCTACACAGAGTCTATTCAACTAAAAATGCACAAACGTCAATCTCAATACCAACTGATGAAAACATATACTGCCATTGCTCAAAATTCAGTGGAGTGATTTGATTACGTCATGGCGTTTGGTAAACATAAAAGCTGTGTCTAATTTCTTGTGCAAACGCCCTCGACGCCATTAAATGTTACAGGTTTTCGGCAGTCTTTGAAAACCTTTGTTGGCGATATCGGTCTGTCCCGACGATGCTCGAAAATAATAGATCGAGCCAATAATTCACAACTGCAAATTTCTCTGCTGCCTCATGTGATGAAGTTTAGCAAGCGCACTTGCACTTTTCGATTATTTGGAAACATCGGAATCTCGATAATCTTAAACAGATTTTCCACCAGTTCATTGTGCCTATTCTTACGGCAATTTTGTTTTGTTGTGTTGACAGCACTTTACATTACATCCTATAGCCTACATGCTGCATATCAAACTTTCTAATTATAAGTAAACAGTTATAGAAACGTCTAGGCAATGCTAATGTGAAACTGACTAAACGTCCATTACACGGAATCAAAATAGGACGTATCCAAATAGTTTAAAATTTTAAACGTCATTACTTCAGCTGTAACAACAATACGTTATTTGTTGTCTAGCACATTTCGCACTGTTAGCTCAGAACAGCTGAAAAACGCAACGACGCATGTTAAAAAAGAAATAAACCAAGTCAACACTGCACTGCAAACGACAGCAACAAAGTCTCAGAAAACGATTTCGTTCCTGGACCTGTTACATTTGTTGTTATACGCGATAAGTATATTGTTTTTGTTCATTAAATATGTCACCAAAGACGTTTTAAAATGAAAATAAGCGTGAAAATTAATAATGTGTCTCGAAATCAGTTAAATCTGCTAAAACATTTTCAGCTAGCGTATATCTTCCACCAATGACGACGCGTAGCCCACAAATGCTAAAAGCTTAAGCTTTGTTGTGCGATGGTCTCGTCAGATATTTTAAGGGTTATACAATTTTTAATTTACTGCTGAAGACAGCGTAAATGTTTCACACGAATAGCAACGAAATTCGGTGACATGCACGGCGTTAGTAGTAAGGTCGTTTTACTTTACATAAACCTATCTGTATTATTTGCTGCGTTAAATCCGACATTGTGGCCTTGCTAAACACCGCTGTTTGAAACAGAATTAGTTAGGTTCAACTAGGTTAGAAACACGTCACACTCACATCAAACTCTACAGTAATTAATAAACACGTAAAACACATTCAAATTCAAACGCGTTAGTAGAACACGACGCCGTTGACTGGCTCTTCGAGTAAAGGAGTGTACTAAACAGTGAACTGGTGCAGTTGAGTTGAATTCAATTCAGTAAGTTTCGTTCGCTCTGTACCCGCCGTATCAATAGTGTAAGAGGCGCCTTTGTCGGTCAGTCCGATAATTGGCGTCAGTGGCGGATCCAGAAGTTTGGAATAAAGTAGTAGAAGGGTAAGGGTGGGGCCTAGGCAGGGGACGGTGCCCCCTCCGCAAAATTTTTTTTCAAAGAAAACTTCGCGCAAAAAATAATGCACTTTTGTGCAAATTTTGTACTTGTTTTAAGATGCATCCAGTCAATAGGGAAAGAGCGGGAAGGGAAGGGCGGTCGCTCCCCCCGTCCTTTCCCCTTTAAATCCGCCACTGGTTGTCGCGCATGTCGCGTGTGAAGCATGCAGTGTAATCAGACAAACACAGCAAGTCATGCCACAGGCGTCGGACACGGTGTCGCCCTGGTGCAGCACTGTTTACTGGTCGTTTCAATCAACCAACTTCTGGTAGGTAAGTTCGATAATTTGTCGCTCGTTTTCTCGACCGTTTCAACCCGAGCGTGTTTTATCCAGCGCTCGGATCAGCAGCAGTCAACAGCTTTCGACGCAGTTGTTGTTGCTATAAGCGGCGACGACGACGCAGTCTCGAAGACTGGAAATAATAGTTATAGCAGAAAAGTCTACACACAATGGCAGAAAAGTTACAGCGTTGAGCGATTTCGTGATTTAAGTCTGTTGTGTCATCGAAGTCGTGCATGTCACCACAAGCTGAACAGAAGATGAAATTCTTGCTGCAGGTTTATATAAGTTGATAAATGCTGGGGGCAAGTGACGTAGCTTACCTGACGCCAATTGTCCACATTTTGCAGCAGCTTCTTACTTCACCGAAGCGTCAACTGCATTTGAAGCGAAGAACTTCACTAGCGACTTACTGTGAACAATTCGCTAATGCAGTAAGCGTGGTCATAAAATACGTGTCACGTGGTAGAGAAAAAATTATCTTCCTGTTCTACACAATATAAGTTACGCCTTTACAAACCCACCACTGCCAGAAACCTACATGTATCGCATGGAACGCATCGGATAAATCGGCGGTACACGGCAACTCGCACTTTTATATAAAACAACGAAGTTTTCATTCAATTGGCACAAACGACAAAAAGCCGTCCACATTACGTCCTGTGTATAATATAAATAATACGGTATAATTTTAAGTAATTATTTTATCTGAGTGCGGCGCGTGAACTGCGACTTCGTTGCCTGCTGCTGATTCTGTCGAGTAACACGGAAAAGCAAAGCAACACGACGCTAGATCTAGATACAGACTATGACTAGACGACTAGCATTGAGTGCAACACCAGGGCGACTTAGTCCGTCGACACACGTCTAAAAGCTGTTGACTGCGTACTGGTAGTGATGGTCGGGCTGTGAACGAGTGGCAGAGTTTTAAAACGCGTAAAAACTCCACAGGTTTGCGCTAAACAACGACCGAGCTCTCGACCGACCACTGAAATAAGTCGGGTCGGCGATTAGTAGTACCAGAGACGGCACACGGTCAAACGCGAGCGACAACAAGCTGCGCAGTCCGTTACACAGCACGCTTCCTGCACGCATGCGCAGACGGGCCTCACTTTCGCCCCCAGCAACGCCTCGTCTACCCCTTTCCCGCACACGTTTTCTCCAGTATTCATTGGTTTGCTTTGTAATTAGCTGGACAAAAATGTAGTCACTGTCTCAAAAGTGGAATGTTACGAGTCGTGAGAAAAAAATTGTAACAATGACGGTAGAATAACAAAACAGGACAGTCGACGTAGTAATTAAGAATGTTTAATATTGTGATCAATTGCGTAAATGTTGCACTGTTTTCAAATAAATGAATCAAATAAACGAATAAGAGTTTTTCTCCCACGGAAACTGCTTCATAAACGTTGTAATTTCAAGTTTTGTAACAAAATCTCAGACTCTCCAAAAAGCAATGTCACTTACTGTGTTGTTTAACTCCTCTCGTTTCACTCTAGTCTCCAAATTTATTTTTTTTCTTTGAATGCTTTCTTATAAGCTTATTATACTGATTCGCTAACTTGAATCTGAATATAACAGACAACTCACTTAACTGTTTTGCACAAACCACTATTTGGCACTAAATCTTTGGAGTAAAAAATCTGTCATTCGGACTTCCTAGTTCGAACGAGCGTTGCTGGGTCGAAAGCAAAAACCAAGCACTACCGGACCTACCTGGCAGCGGGCGCCTCTTACCTGTTGAGAGCATTACAGATCTCAATCACGACAAGAACGGACAGAGCCATCGTTTTGGGATGAGGATCGTCGAATATTTCGCAATCGACGCCCTTAAAGCGCTCGTCTTGTACAAGGCACTGCATGTGATGTGTCTGCGCAAGTCCAGCACCAGACGGGCATCAGTCAAAGCTACGTCGTAGTGAAATTATAATCTTTGTTTTATTCCCTGATTAATGTATATAGTACAAAAACTTGACGGTATTTAGTTCTCGAAAAAAACTAATAGTGTTGCATTATTTTAAAAAAACACTATAGTTGCGCGCACTTGGAGTATCTCGTATTAATCTATTATCAATTCATTATTTTTACGTAAGGTTATAAGATGATGAAATGCGGTAAAACTTATAAAAACGGTTTAATAGATAGTGTAGAATCAGTATATTATCGTACTGGTTTAAATGCCAAATGTGCATCGTCGTTGTTCAGTAGCTACAAATTGTACATTTGAAAAAAACATGTTTTCATGTTTCCGTTAGTAACTATACGTCGTGGCTTGCAGCTGTCGTGTTAGAGTCGCGCGAACGCCAACCAATGAGCAAACAGCAATTCGGTCACGTGAACCAACATGGCGGCCGCCGCTGGCTTTTTACCTGTTGAGCGCGTTACAGATTTCAATAACTACGAGAACGGACAGCGCCATCGTCTTCGGATGAGGATCGTCGAAGATTTTACAGTCGATGCTTGGGAACATTCTCGGCTCCGCCGGGCACTGCATATGATGGGTCTGACAGACCGGACCATCAATATATAGCCACTTCACTTATACACTGACTGAAACGGTAACTGATAAGTATGTAAATTTACTACATTTATGCACGTGGCTCAAGAAAAAAATACGCCGCATCAGAAAAGAACAAAACAAGTTAATGAAACGTAAGATGAGGAGTCCTACCAAGTTCCTCATATCTATGACCATTTTTGGTCGTCGCAGCGACGTCCAGCGGCGAGCAGTCGATTCGACGAATGCAGCAACGCTTGCCGAAACGTGGACAAATCACTCAAAACAGCTTAATTTCACGACTTCATTATAGATCGTTAGTCACTTACACTAGTAACCATAATAATCAAAGCACTATATTAATTTATTAATAAATTTAACACATGTTACTGAATAAACTGGAACAAAAGTTTACCACAGCAGAAAACAATAAACTGGTCATTTCGATAATTTTTTTACGTACATTACACCCAAGCCTACTCACTCTGGTCATACTTCCGTGGGTAGGTGCAGAGGGACGTAAACAGACACACCGCGCAATGCACTCGTACCGCACTTATCCTTGGTCTTGCAATGCAAACTGGTGTCTGGCTGAAGGTTAAGAGAACGGAGATCAACGCCGCTCTATAGACATTATGGCCTTAGCAAAACTTGATGCTTTTTGCGAGTAGACAGAAAAAGAAAAATCGGACTAACCAGCTGATAGTAGTTGAGCTGCGGTCCTCGGTCGTACATAGTGAACCACCACGCGGCCGACCCGACGGTCGCCGCGCCGACGTAGCCGCCAATCGCCATGTAGCGGAAGAACAGCCAGTTGCTGATGAGCGGTTCCTTGGAGCTGCGAGGAGGCCTGTTCATGATCTCCAAATCAGGAGGGTTGAAGCCGAGCGCCGTGGCAGGCAGACCGTCGGTGACGAGATTGACCCAGAGCAGCTGGACAGGGATCAGAGCCTCGGGCATGCCTAGAGCAGCAGTCAGGAAGATGCAGACAACCTGCAACCATTTACCACACGTATGCACTGCTTGATGATAGCAATTTGCTTTAAGCACTAAACACAGTTTGCCATGCTGTAGGCTCCTATTTATACTAGTAAAGTATTCATGTGGTTCATTCGTTAATTCATAAACAAAACCTGTTAAAATTGAAACTGCAAAATTCCGGTTATACAACAGTGCTTACGTTACGTCCTTGATTCGAACGTAACGTATGGCAACAGGTAAAATCTGATTAAGCTAAATGCTTGAAGGTCTGATTGTCGCTTGTAAAAGTGTTCGTGATTTACCAGAAAGAAAGAAAAATATGCAAAATTGCATGCAAAGTTGCAAGCAAATACGGCACTGGTGAATAGTAGCAAATGGCAAAGACCACGTGTATACGGACCTCGCCGATGTTGGAAGAGATGAGATATCGGATGAACTGTTTCATGTTGTTGTAGATGGCGCGCCCTTCCTCGACCGCAGCGACGATCGTCGAGAAGTTGTCATCAGCAAGCACCATCTCCGAGGCTGACTTGGCGACCGCCGTGCCCGAACCCATCGCAATGCCGATCTCGGCCTTCTTCAGAGCCGGAGCATCATTCACCCCGTCGCCTGTCTGCAGCGCGACCACCGTATACCGTGTAAAGACAAACGTTATTGTCAAGACTAACTAGTAGGTCACTTAGTCCAGGATACACCCACCCAACGCCCCATCAAGAGAACTATTTATAACAGCCGGAGTATGGATTTTACGGGACGAACGCTGTTTCTTTCGCCCACCCAACAGCTCACTTCTATTACGTCGTACTTTGGGTTGGTGGCGTGGCGTAGCGGTAACGCGTTTCATCCGATTAACGATGTTACTCTACGCCGGGCCGGGTTTAGTACTCGGATGGGTGACTGCCTGCAGACAGGGAAGCCATTTCGGTATGTAACCAGTCGCCTAGGTAAACTCAGCCTTCCATCCCTCCGGGGTAGATAAATCGAATGCCGGTTTATCTGACTGGGGCTAAGACGAGGCGCGTTCACCTGTGTGATCCCATACGGCAGGTGACGCTCCGTAACTTTGAAATGGGTTTTTATTAAGAGCTATAACACTATCTTTAACCTTTTAACCTTTTACTTTAACTATTTCCTCAATTACGCCTAAATGAAATGTACGGTTTCAAATATTCGACAGGCAGTAAATGTTGCGAGATGCATGATATGCAGTATTAAGATTGTAACTGGCTAAATGTTTATCAACGTTTGACAGAAACACTCACGCTTTGGTCACTACTGTCAACTGCCGCCGCCACTACCATTACCACCTCTACCACAATTACCAGCGGCGTGGTGGGTTAAAAAAAGTACACAGGGCAAAAAGTTGCAATTTTTCCACATAATTCCGACAGCTGCAAATTTCCGCTAAAGAATATTATGAGTGTTCAAATTTCCAAATTTGCCCTTCAATTTTCCCAAAATTGCAATTTTTAACCCGAAACTTTGCATTTATGGACAAAAATTTTCACGTTCAACAATCTTTGTATCTTACCATGGCCGAGATCTCTCCGTCGGCCTGCAGATACTCGACGATCTTGCTCTTGTGCGCCGGCTCGACACGAGCGAACAGTCGTGAGTTCCTGGCGGCCTTGGCTTGATCGTCGGGGCTCAGGTCATCGAACTCGCGACCAGTAAAAGCCTTTCCCTCGGTACTTTCCGTCTCCGAGAACACGCCGATACGACGGCAGATTGCCTCGGCCGTCGCCTGCCGCCACACAAACAAACAAACAAAAAAAACAATTCCAAACATCTTTGCTTTGATTTTAACGACGTAACGTAGCACAAGTAAAAATTCCGCGTTGATCTCTCTACGCGCGCTTTTGGAGTGACTAATGCAGTTGTCTCCCAACAGAATTTGGCATAAGGTTTGTTTATTTTTCTAATGCCACATTGCCAACTTACCATCTTTTAAATTGGTTTTAGCGATTAGAATATCAGCGTTTAAAGCATTTAATTTGATCACGCACTCAAGTCCAGTTCAACAACCAGTAGTTTTGCTTTGCTCCAGAGTCCAGACTACTAAAGAGCAAGCCATAGGACGCTCGCCTCAAGACCCTATAAGAGGTTCCCACTGAAAAAGGTTAAATGTTGCTAAACGGCTCGGCATAGCTATCTGTATGCAAGAGAAAGAGGAAGAGTAAGACAGAAAACGATAGAAGAAACCTTGTTGTCTCCAGTGATGACAATGACACGTATGCCGGCATAGCGACAGTTTTTGATGGCGTCGATGACTTCTTTGCGTGGCGGATCCAGCATTCCAACGACTCCAACGAACGTACAGTTCGTCTACACACGCAAACTCTACATTTTACACTCGTCCATACACTCGTAAATCAGCAACCCTGTTTTACTGACGACTGAGACAATACCACATGAATGTGAAATGTTTGCGTTTAAACAACATTACGGTTTTGGCTCTGGCCACGGTTATTACTGAAATCCACCAAAAACATAAAAAAACAGAACAAGCTTAAGAAGCAAGACTAAGAAATAGTCAAAGTGTACAAAGATAGTCCAAAAGTATAAATTGTATTTTTTGTAACAAGTGGTAAAAAAGACAGCAAGAAAAAATACCTAATTTGTCTTTGTAGTAGGCTACATATGATAGTATACGATAGCAATGTTATTGAAAAAATGTTATACATAATGCTTAAACTAGATCTTAAAAATATTGAACATGATATGCAAATTAGAAGGTTTATTTAACAAAGTGTTTACGGCACAGAAAGCAAATCAACTGCTCCTCGACTACTAATTTTTTTCAATTTATGGAAATTCGAGTTGTTGGAAGAAAAAACAAGTAAACAAAACTACGAGTACCGTAAGAATCACGCAGGAGGAGACTAACTCCACCTGTCAGAATACATCGTTTAATATATAAACCTCGTATTTGGCGAATTTTGTCGAATCTTCTAGGTTCATTTCTTCTTTCTTCATTGGCTGGTCGATGGTCGCAAGGGCGAGACAACGAAGCGTGTCACGTCCTGCCATCATACAGAGTACAGTGTACGAGAAAATATCAGAGCTTACAAACTTACGCTACGGTGTCGGCGCTGCCACAGAAATGACATTCATCCAATTAAGCTAATGCTCTAAAATTTTTATTATCTTTCGCAGAAAACTTACAAAACAAGAAAGCCTAGCAAAGGGAATGCGCGACAGCAGTGCATGTATGAAGGCCCAGTGCCCACTGGGGAGTTAACGCTAAGTTAATATACAAATAGCAAATCTCCATTTGCATTGCATAACGAGTTAGTTGCGTGGCGACATTTTGCGAACGCTATAGAGT
>Ga0209454_1001587_pt1 | contig 14472 bp, 8 predicted proteins | sample WorMetHERISLAND1_2_FD_187400 | JGI IMG/M metagenome (GOLD analysis project Ga0209454, IMG submission 187400) | Marine gutless worms symbiont microbial communities from Max Planck institute for Marine Microbiology, Germany - Olavius geniculatus... | ecosystem: Host-associated > Annelida >...
CCCCGGTGGGGGGTGCGCTAGTAAGACTTGGTCATTCTCTAGCGCGTGTAAAAATTTGGGGGCGCAGCACCCCCTAGGGGCCGAAATACGGTCTTCCGAAAAATGCGCTTTCGGTGGATACAAACTCACATCTAGATCTCCAAGGTTACTGGACCGATCTTCACCGGACTTGTTTCGCCTAACGCGGGAGGAATCGCTGTCGAACGAGTAACTCAACGATTTTTAATATCTTCATCCGTTCCGGAGATATTCGCCGCCAAACTTCGAAGTCGACCGAAATTGGGCCAAATTTTGCCTGTTTTTGGCCCCTAAAAATTTTTGGGGGAGGCTCTCCCAAAATTTTGGACCGGAATTATAAAATTGAACGCGGCATCGAGCATCGTGCAAAATTTCGCGCCGATCGGCCGACGGAGCTCGGAGATTACGCGGCGAGAAAAAAAAGGAAAAAAAACACAGCAAAACAGAAGTCCTTCCGAAAACTATCGTTTTCGGGCGGACTAAACAGCTCACCACGATCGACGTCGACTTGGGGATTTTGAGCTAAGTCAGTTTGCTTTGTACAAGACTATTAGTAACGTTTTGTACGTTTACTGGAATCGGTATCACGTAACAAAAACATGCAAAAACGAAAAGGTAAATGATTTACCATTAAAATAAAACTAACAATTGCAACTAGTTACTACTAATCTGAGACTTCGCCTACTCGTTCTCTTGTTCATGTGCGTAAACCACAGAGAACTGGCATAATCTGTCGTGGAATGTTTCAACAACAGAACAAATGCGAGACAAAACTGCAAACAATCCCTTAAAACTTTCCTGATTTTTAATTGTATAAATGTACAGTCACCAAAACTGTTTATGATCAGCTTTTCATCACGTAGCAGTGTATAATCCAAACACTTTGACGCCGCAGCCACTCAGCCTAGTTTATGTTACTGACATCCTCTAGTGTGCATGCGTTGATTAAAATGATTTCGCAGGTAAACTGCTCTAAACACAACTTTTATTCACCAAATGTTGGCAGTACAAAAATATAAACAAGAATAATAACAATTAAAAAAAAACCACACAGACATGGGTGGCACGCATGCAACAGAAAGTCAATCAAAGTGATCGTGCAAAAGTGTTAAACTGAGAGCTTACTGCTTCTACGGCGCTTCCGCTTGGCAAACCCTGCTTGCCAATGATAACGTAGTTGTCTCGAAACCCGACCTTTGTTATGATGGCGCTGCCAAGCAGTTCTTTCAGAGTCTTGCGTGCCTCACTCATCAGACTGTACACAATCAGAAAACTGTTTCTTTATTTCGCGCGACAGTACAGTAGGCCTAAATAAATTAATAAAACAAACTAAACGGACAATAAGGAATAGATATAATAAATGCTCGTCGCAGTTTTACACGGAAACCTCGCAATGGTAAAGCATCCTCTCTCGTCTCATCTCCAGTGGTAACAACATCAACGGGACGGATGATGCTGAAACCGTGTTTAATTCGAAACTACACTGTGTCTTAAAAACATCTCGAACATTTTCGATTGTAACTTAAGGAAGAATTAACGGATCATAATAATTTTTGGTAAGAATATTCCTGAGACAACTGGCCATCAAATCATTATGTACATCGTGTCCGAAAAAAACATCCCGGACATTTTCGATTCTAATTTGAAGAAGGATTATCAAATATTAATAGTTTTTGACCCTTGTATTTCCGACACAACTGGCAATCAAATGACTGTCCAATTTTCCACCGCACTCACTGTCTGCTTCTGCACTACCTCTAGCATTTTTATCTAATTCTGCCTGTTCGGGTTTTTTCAGGTAGTGCAGAAACAAACATTCGGTGATGTGGGAACTAAAAAGGTCATTTGATGGAAAGTAGTGTCAAAAATGTTTGCAACAAAAGTTATCAAAATCTGTCAATTCTTTTTCAAGCCACAATCGATAATGTTGGGAATGGTTTTGACGTATTTTTGTTCGTTTCAGCTCATATTTCGTTGGCTCTGCTTTCCCCAGGTAATGCAAAAACAGACATTGTGTGAGGTGAAGTATTGAACGGTCGTATGATGGCCAGCTGTGCCAGAAATATTCGTATCAAAAATTATTGTACAGTAATTGGATATCCCTTCTTCAAGTGACAATCGATAATGTTCGGGAATCGGGATGTTTTTCCGGACACGGTGTAGTTTCCCACCTCACCCAACGTCTGTTTCTGCAATACCTGGGGAAATCAGAACCAATAAAATATTGCATTTTTACCTAACGTGTTATTATTACTCAATTTAAGTAACACACAAAAACACATTTTGTTCACATTCTGACACTTTGGCTGACACCTTATTTAATTGTTTCGTTTTCAGTTGCCTGCAATAAAATTGATCGAAATGGTGGCTCGTTGTGCAAACACAGACAAATATGATTTCTCCATTCATTGACAGCATGTTTCAAGTTACGGTCAGTAATGTTGAAAGTGTTTTTTCACGTTTTTTTGTATATTTCAACGCATAATTCGCTTGGTTTTTTCCCGAGGTAGTGCAGAAGCAGACACTGCGTGAGGTAAAAACCTAAAAGGTCATTTGATGGCAAGTTGTGTCAAAAATATTCACACCATAAATTATGAGAATCTGATAATTTTTGTTCAAGTTAGAATCGAAAATGTCCGAGATGTTTTTGTGACACAGTGTAGTGCACTTTGACACCGTGTGGGCCTAAACGTGAACGGTGCGCGATCGTCCTAATAATTTTTCTACGGTGATGCTATGCTTGACATACCGGTAAGATAAATTGCTTGTAATAACATATTTTGCAGCAAATTTTTACTGCAGCCAAAATTTGTAAAATAAGTGCGTACGAGTAGCTGGCTTCGTCTTGACTAGCAAGAAAGAAGATTTGATCTTCGCGCATGTTTTCTCTCAGGTATTCCATCAACGCGATGTCTGTGTATTCCACACATGCATACATCCGCAAAACTGGTCGCATATGTCAACTGTTATGTATTGTAAAAAAGGTAAAAGTTGCACTAATAAAGATCTATAAAAACATTACTTACCGTTAAAATCGTAAGTCACAAAAAAAACATCACATCATTACTAAATGTTGACATATTTTTAAAATATATTTTTTCAATTTTAACGGGTCAACAATATGTGACAATGTGGTTTACAGTATGATGCAAAGTATGATGTATTTTTTTCTTACTTTTTTCAAGGTAAAAATATATATAACAGCAATAAGAAAAATCACGATAAAATTGCTAGTCCGAAAATTAAACTTATCAAGTTGCTTACCGGTAAAGTAAACGTCGAAAAACTGAATGTCGTCCACGTTGAGTGTTCTTTCTACAACAAAACCACACAAAAAACTATGGCGTGGTGCATCTGTTGGGTGTGGGAAGTTATGGGAAGTTATGATGTGGGGAATTATGGAGTTACGACATTATCACAGCGGGAGCGCGCTGCACGGCGACGACGAACGTCCGAGCTAGGCCAACACCCTGAGTGGGGGCGGCCGTTTGATAATGATTGGCAGGTAGCGCGTACAAGAGGAAGCGACAATGCAGATCGGAGTTCTTTGTGACGGCGACCGTACAGGCGCCGTATCTGGGGCCGGGAGTGCTTACGATGTCGAGATGTTACTGCGTGTATAACTGTAATGTACGAGTGCGAACAAACTCGTCTTATTACTCGGCACACACTACCGTTTACTGTGCACAGTAGCATGCACTTCCTAAGCGACAGACTACTTCAGACAAAAAGATCCAAACAAAGTGGTCCGTCGTAACAGCACCATAGTCGTAATAATATTGTATAAACTTTAACAACAATAAGCCTACAAAATAATTATCATGCTTTAAGTTTCCTCGTACGTACTGGACCCTACAAATATTGGTGCAGTTTTAGCTTGCTTTCAAAGTTTTATTGAAAACAACTATTTGCATCTAGTCAGCTGAGCTGTAGTATTTTTACTTTACTTTTCGTGGGTACTATTCAGTGCGTCAATTTAATTTTTTATGAGTTGTTATGTAATATTACATGTCATGTCATAAAATAAAAAGTACAACAAAAACTTCGTCTCTCCCCGCTTCCTATTCTCTCGCTAGACTGCAATCAAAAACACGAACATGTTCATGTTAAACATGGGCTGTCGCAATATAATTTAGCTGCAATGAAGGTGCAGCATTAGCAGTGGCGGTTTTAGGCCCGAGCCGGGGGGCATAGGCCCCTCAGTTTTGCTCCAGGCCCCCCAGTTTCGTGGTTACCCATGATTTTTTTGCAAAAATAACACACATAGCTGATGCCTTTGTGTTTCGAGTTTCAAAAGTGGGCAAATTTGCGGCTTCTACTGAACGTCCAAAAACCAAAAATGCTTTAGCTTTAGGGGGGCGAAGCCCCCCTGAGCCCCCTGACCAGAAGCTTTGCCCCTGGACCCCGCTAGGGACTCTGCCTTCAGACTCCCATTATAGGCTCGCGCTACCGCACTCGCCATGGGTCCATGCCCCCCCCAGATTTTGTGGGCTAGAACCGCCAATGAGTATTAGGTTTAATGGGGGGGCATCGCAACTTCCAAACGTTGTGTTTTCTATTCGTTTTTCATTTCTTTCTATGTCTAACTGTATTTTTGCCAGATTCTGTTAAATAAACTTGTGCACAACACGTACCGTTAATAACGACTATGTTCAGACCGCGATGATTTTGCTGTTCTGCGGAAATCAACCTGAATACAACGAAATGCAACATAAATCTCTTGTATCACTTGCATTGTTTCAGTTAAAGCATTATTATTTGTGTAATAATGTGGGCAAAAAACTCCAATGCTACAAAAAAGGAAACAATTTTAACTGCCAGAATAATACGTTTTCGACAAAACAATTTACCGCTTATGACGACACAAATAAAGCACAATCCATTTTTTGACAGATATGAACAAGTAATTTGAGAAAACCTCACGTGACGCGCGATAGTAGCGGTCCTGTCGCTTTGGCAATCAGTGTACAGCAATAATATATTAATGCGTCTTGAAAAAGTACTTAAATATTAGGCCTCCGTATGGAAGACTCTTCGAATTTAAGAGATCGAAACTTAGATTTTTAAAAATCTACGTTCCATGCTAAAAATGTCATGCTGGTTATCCAAGTCCATCTCCAGCCATTTCGGTGCAATTCACTATTAAAATGTGTGACACAGACGAAAATCGCAAACAATCACTAAAACCCCTATTTTGGGAGTTCAAGGTCATTCAAGGTCATCGACGTTAACACCAATAACAAGTTTGTCACTATTGCTTGTTATGATAAGCAGCATGTTTGTGCCTATCTGCAACCGTTTTTACGCTACATGAGACAATAGCTGCAAAATAGGGGGGTAGCCGTCTTTGACGCCCGTCTGCGCCGGTCTCCTTGAACCTAAAGGGTCGGGACTTAAACTGCTAAAATATACGTTTAGTGCTGAAAATTTTATACGCAGGTTATCTTCGTCTATCTCCAGCCATTTTATCGCAATTCAGTGCTGAAATGTGCGCTGCATCTAAAAATTGCAAAAAATTCACTAAAAACCCCATTTTGGGGATTCAAGATCGTTCAAGGTCATCAATGCTAATAAATCTAGAAAGCCTATCGCCAGTGCTTGTTATGATAAGCAGCATGCATGTACCTATCTGCAACAGTTTTCACACTAAACGAGCCAATAACGGCAAAATGACGTCTTTTTAGGGGGTACCTCTCTTCGACGCCCTCGTTCGAGGGGAACCCCTGCACTCAGTGGCACGAAATTTTGTCACGATAAACTATACACCTTGGGGCAGCCCACGGTAAAGATTTCGTGATCCTAGCTTGCACCGTTTTGATACAGATCACGAGTATGTCAGACAGACGAACAGACTCCTAGACGATGGCTAAGACGAGCAAAGCATTCTGCTATCGCGCGTGGTATGCCTAATAATAACAGTACAAGTAACTTGGTGGCATAACGATAGGGTGTCGGACTTACGATTGAAAGGTTGACTTCCAGTCGGGTCGATATCAGGTGATTAGTTTTAGTACTTGTGTGGGTGACTGTCTGCGGACAGGTGAACTATTGCAGCGTGTAACCACCACCAAGACCAATACAGCTTTTCATTCCTTCGAGGTAGGTAAACCGAGTACCGGCTTGTATGGCTGGGATAAAGGCGGGGCGCGTTCACCTGTGTCAAGTAACGAATAACACTGCGTGATCCCATATGGCAGATGGCGCTCCGTATCTTGCTGCGACGAATTTTCTAGAAATGGCTTTATACAACCGTTAACTGTTAGCAGTTAACAGGAAGGTCTACGCGAAACGAGTCAAAATTGAGAGAGAGAAAAGCGAGACGAAACGTAGCTTACTCGTCGCCGTTGAAGCAAATCTTGGAGGAGCCGTTGCGTCCGTAGCCCGAGCTGACGTAGTAGGCGTAATAGCCGTCAGGACAGACTGTAGTCAGCCCACAGTTTCCATCTGCGTTCAACAACCTCCCACATCAGTGTTTTGGTTTCGTTAACCCATTTTAGCGCTTTGAAAAACTATAGTTACCACCTTGCGACAATATTTCATCTGCGTACATGTTACTGCAACTGCCTCGCCCATTAATGCCCAAAAATTATTGATAATACAAAGTTCACATGCTAGTTCTTAATGGGAGGGTACACTTACCACAGAAAGGAAAGCACCAAACGTGATTCAACCCGATATCTCGATCCCGTCCTTCTAGCATGGGTTCACGAAATACAATAATGACCAACAAAACTAAAACTTAACACAATTTGACAGTTTGACGATATACGTGTAGTATCTTATATCGTGGCATCGCACCATATACAGTCACTTATCATTTTTTAATCACCGGCCATAATAATTAATTACCGCACAAAAGCATCGTCATACTCGTTTTGTAATTCAGTTTTACTATAAGTAGCAGCTAAAATTTTAGTATACGGGTGCAGATAAAGTAACACATAGTCGCAATCATAACCATAATCACAAATGTCATAATGCCTACGTCAGTGAAGACCAGCAAACTGTGCATTACAATGTCTATAGTTCAGAAAACAAAACTCTTAAGCTCTTAACATTTATGTAATAAGTTTTAAGTTTTTAAAGTTTTAAGAGTTTTGTTTTCAAAAAGCCGGAGCAGCATGATGGTTTTCGATGTGTTCAGTGCTTAAACGAATGATTTACATAAACGATGCAGCTCGATTTTTATTACACGGTAAAACAATTTATCGGTTAAGCCTATTGATTGTAAAATGCTAAAGATAGCAACCTAACTAAATATTGCCAAAAAAACTACTGTGAAAAATGTGCAATGCACAAACCAGGATTCACTTTATTAGGAATTTGTTCTCTGTTCTTCTCCTGCTTATTATTGTGCATGTTCTCTTGTATCTCGTTCGGTACTGCGGGTTCAAGCTTTTTATCCTGTGAGTTCGTTGCTTGAGCTTTGTTGTCCTCAATAAGAAAACCGCGGCCTTCCATCAAATCGACTTTAAGTACATCATTGTCTTTTTCTGCAAACGATTAACGTCGAACAACGTTGCAAACTCGCAATTATTAAATACTAAACTACACTGTGTCCAAAAAGTAAAGTCTTAGACATTGTACAACAAAAATGTTAAATTTAAACAAATCTAAATGTAATTTGGTACATTAATTTCCAATAAATTGTTGAAACGACTACCAAATTTTGTTAAAAATATTATTTTAGCGGAGTTACTAATTGTTGAATATCGATAACAAAATATCCACTTTACCAATATTACGTTACATAAGTAAACAAATGTACATCTGCGTAAATCTAACAAACAACACATAATTTTAACAAAATTTTAGATTAACAATGCGCCATTCAAAATGTCAAATTTCGATTAAATCTGTAAACGCAAACGATAGTTACAGCGGCTTTAGTAAGGTCACCCTATAACGTAAAATGTCTGGTATTAAGCAACCGTTTGTTTAATTCTGGCAGTGTCCACGGCTTGCTAAGAAATTTCGCAATAAACTTTTAGCACCATATACCCTTTCTCTTGTTTTAACAGTTCAACTAAACACGATCGTTACTATGCACAAAATACCACTTTGTTATTGTTAATTGCGTTAACGAACGTTACTTCTGATCGAACGACTGCAGTAGGCTATGTAACGCCATGTGAAAATCTTTATCCACCATTACTGGTAGCAGGTCAACAACAAAATAATTAAAAAAATAAACATATACAATGACATTATATTACATTTATAACTACTTCAGTCACACGGCCATTGACAACAAAATCTGTTATTTTATTATCGATACTCAACATTAATAACTCCGCTAAAAATAACATTTTTCAACAAAATTTATCGACTATTTCAGCAATTTATTAAAGATTAAGTGCATAAAAATTATTCAAATTTGTTTAGATTTGACGTTTTTATTGTACAATGTCTAAAAGTCACTTTTTTTCTAGACATAATGTATATTTTATTTATTATTTCAAATATGTTTTAAAATAGTTTTGTACAGATCAACTGCAAATACAAATAACATATCAAACAACTGAACAGACGGCACAATGTTAACAAAAACGGCGTGCTACGTTTTTGAGTAAAAACTGAATATATAAATAGCAAGAAATTCACCAAAACTTAGTCACTGCCAACTAACAGGTATGAGGTCAAGAAAAAACATTTATAACACAAATAACATGACTGTATTGAGTAATATCTTTAGAAAAAACAAACGTCACATTGTTTTTAAGAAACTGACAAAAAGATAAATAAACGACTACGTAGATTTTCTTACTGTTGGCCGTGGATCTTCTGGAGTTGTTTGGTTGGCGGAGGAGGAAATTGTCTAACGCAAAGATGATGAACGTGACGCATGCGATCCATATTAAGAACGGACGAACACCTACACAATCGACACAGCATAAACTACAATACAACTGCGCATCCAGGCAACGCAAGGAACATATAATCCGAGCAATAAGTTACCACGCAAATAATTTTAAACAATCATACCTTCTGCTCAATATCTACGTATCCTGATAAAAGTTTTTTGCACCTGTCAATAAGTTGGATCAGCCCGTGATATGCAGCAACTAAGAAAAACGCTGAAAGTTCAAACGTTCGCCAGAACTGCAGTGTTTTACTCTTGGCTGTGTACAAAAATCCTTAATCAGAATGGCAATCCGTGTTGCCACCAAATCTAATCGATCGGTGCTCCGAACTTTTTATCTAAACATCAATCCTTTAAAAATCCTAAATCATAATCCGGATCTAGCTGTAGAAACAAAATCAATCGATTGATCTATCTTGGACTATCTCCACGGTCCACTCTCCCAAAAATTTATCCAAATTTATTCAATTCATATGATTTTAATTTAGTTTTAAAGACAGACAAATAGACAAACAGACAAATAAACAGAGAGGCAGAGAGACAGAAATAAAGATATAATTTCCTTCCTTTGACGGAGATATCACACTCTGTAAGACAGACGTGCTAAACGACGACGATGCATAAAAAATTAAATTAATTTTTATTTGCATTTTCAACTCTAAAATTTTTAAAAATCACTAAAATAAATTATACAAAACCAAACCAACTTCGTTAATTTTAGACTTTATGCTAATCGGTTTTTACTGCTAACGACGGCTATTAGCCCGCCAGAAGCATGGCTTCGGAGACAAGTGACATTGTTTAGTTTTGTTTTTTGTTCTTGGTACGTATACGGTAGATAAAGCAAACTTTACGTTTATACAGAACATAGTGTATGTTATCCACAATGTAATAATTTTATAAAAAAAATACCATCGTGTCTACAAGCAAAACATCGAAGACGTTTACCACCGAATTGTCGTCGGATCTGACGGTTGAATATAGATATTAAGTACATTCTGCGTGTGGCAGAGAAGCAAAAGCAGTTATCAGCTGAAATAAAATAACACAGACATGTTGGCATTTCGTTAGTCTCGTTGTTTCATCGCTTGGTGATAACATAAAAGAAACCTGTAAAGTCTTTCATCGCTGATGACAAAATCGTCTCCGTTGCTTAAAGACATGGCTTAATAATGCAAAAATGATAGTTTAAACTAAGTAATTTGCTATTTGCGAGGATGTAAAAATACATTTTATCGATGGATCGCTGTACACGTAACTGCACACGTAACGCTACTTGCCCTAGCTGTATCACTGAAAGTTCTATTCGGTATAGTTTGTAGTCGATATAATATTGTTTAAAAATTTGCTGAAATGAATTGATGACGAATTCATGTAGACGTAATCACGGACTTTCAACGTGTAAGCTAATACCATGATTTCACTGCACACATGCTTATTATTGAATCATAACGAATGAAACTACTCGATTAGTCAACGGAATTTACAACAAGAAGCTCAGCTATCGCTAGGATCGCTAATCGCCGACCGCTCTGATTGTCAGTGACCTTCAATGTCATTTAAGGTCGATGATCTTCATTTCCTCTGAAAAGGCATATGTCACTTCCTATTAATGATTAATAGTAACATTGGCCTTATCTCTCACCGTTTCCGAGATATGAATTTCCTACACACCGTCATTCAACCCCAAATTTGAAAATGTTTCCTTGCACTAGATCGTTAAAATTTTGCATGCTCAAGTTTAAGACACATGGCTAATTACTCTTGTAAAAAATTTTTTTTCCTACAATCTAACGCTTAGCCACAATACACCCGTTACGAACGGACAGACGGACGGACGGACAGATGACAACCATACCATAAGCTCGACCTTTACTTAAGTACGGTAGGCTAAAAATCATCGACGTCCATTGCGACATGCACACTTCTGCGTACAACCATCGATCGTGCAGTGAGCAAACGTCGATTGTTGATATCGATCAACCAGTTAATTATTTAAGATTCAGCGGGAGGCGCAGTTATACCCATGCCTTAGGCTTTCAGCTATAAAACGAACGCAAGTGCAGATAGGTATGCTTGCAAGTTTCTCATTGATGTAAATGTAAACCACGTGGTTTACATTGCATTACACAGAACATTTCGTGTTTTGCTTCAGTTTTTGATCGCTTTCGTGCAATATTTTATTTCTCTCCATTATCGTTGCTTGCGTTTTTTTGTGACTGTTCACTTTTAAACTTTTTGCTGCCACTATAACGCAAGTTTTTTTTAAATATCAGCTGCTGCGTTTTATCTGATTTTTACAATACGGCACTTTGCTAACTGTATGTTGCTTAGCAGGTGTCAGTCATTACAGGATTTTTTTGGTTAAATCCGTTAAGCCTACTGCATGTTCGACGTCGAATGTCTGACGTACAGCTAGAGCGCTGCGCAAAGCGAACAGTGTGACGTAATGGAATGTATGCATGCTGCACCGCGCAGGTCCAATATTGGTATAATGCACTGCAGTACTACAGTAATTCATTCCAACCAAACCGCCACTTCCGACATTGTATTTAGACAAGCAACGTTATATGCCTAACAAGCACTACGAAAAACCTCCATGATTTAAGGGCCCATACTTGCTGCTAACTTTTACGTCTACGTTTCTCGCGATGTTTTGCTAAACAACAACTAGGCCTATGTCAAGCTAAGGTTAAAAATGTAATAAACAACAACAATGCAGTGTCAAATTTTGCGCAAATGCGCAGTCATTGCAAAACATGGCAAAACCAGGAAATTGCAGAAAGATTCGTCCACAACTTTTTGAGTTATTTTGCTAACACACAAAGAAACAAACAAACAAACAAAGTCTGGCAAAAACATAACCTCCTTGGCGGAGGTAAATATTATCCGGAATGCTGCTGCACCACGCATTTTCTAGTAGCCTATTTGCTAGCCTATATGTACATCACAGGTCTAAAAGACCATTAAGGTATCTACACTTTTCATCAGCTACTACTCAACACGGCTGTCTATAAGCAGTTAAATCACCGATGTGTCCTGACAGAGTACACTACAGAAAGCGATATGTGACGATCTACAAACTTGTACGTCGTGGGTGGCGAGACACAGCTGCACGGCGCCATGGTCGTCATTCTGCGGCAGTGTATTGCGGACTCGGACGAGATCATCGGCCACCGAGTCTGGACGCTAATCCAACCACGAGTCATGATAATCTGTGTACGTAGACAACACGTCGTCGTCACAGTGTTGTACTGCGCTTTGCGCGTACGCACCAGCGCTCCGGTCGCCAGCTCGTCAATAGCACGTACAGATTGCTGCTTGCTCAGGCAGTTACCTGCTCTGGGGGGGGCCGCCATTCACTGCGCTCATTGGCCGCCGTGTACGAAAGCTCTCTCGAACTCGCAGACTAAATATCAATACGCCTACAGTGCTGTATGGTGGCACTGTGTTTAAGCGAGCACGTTTAGAAACTGCTTTAAAGCGCGTACAGAACGACGTAAGTGAACTGAACTAAACTAGCACAACAGGCAAACAGGGCGAGCCCATTGGTCATTGGTTGACGCATACATGATGATAATGGCGTAGACCATTGACCCCGTTAGACGGTGCCTACTGCAATGCATTACTGTTTGCCCATTAGTCAGTTCGTCAAAAACTAAACCGTGTCAGTTCAGTTCAGTTATGTCGCTCTGTACGCGCCTTCAATAGCATCGTGGTAGTGGTAATTGCCCTCAGCTAACTTTTAGTCTGTCGCAAAATTTGTTTCCAATTGTTTGACTTTTTCCCGAAAAATACAAAATTTGGAGCCAAGAATGCCCAAATTCGGGAAAATTTATGGGTAAAATTAAAATTTTCAGCACCCATAATGTTCTTTCTCGGAAATTTGCAGTTTGTTTGTCAGATATTGCAACTTAACCTAAGAGTCCAGCTACAAATTAACGAAAACAAAAAAAGTAGAATCGATCAAAGTTTTATAAATCTGAACGTAATACGGTCGTACGAAAAGCACTTGCAAACAGAAAGATTTAGCGTTGATTGACCGAGAATGTTCACGTTCGTACATAAACGAACAATACGTTCGTACAAGTAAACACATTTTTCATATCTGTTTTATGGTGACTGTCGTGCACTAGTATCTAATTTTACGAAGCCCTAATATTCCAAACGAACAAGAAAACTATCGAAACCTAATATCGCACATCGTTAATGCTCGCTGTGGCTTTTGTAATAATATTGTCATCTTGCTTGCTTTAAATAATGCCTGATTGTGATAGACCTGATAGATCTGATAGATCTGGTGCATTCAGCTCTCGGCGCCTAAAGGCAATTTCACGCCAATAGCAAACTTCAAGCGTTTACTGTCACTCAGCTATTGATCCAGGCCTTCACCTGGCTAGGCTCCTCATTCATCAATGCACGCAATAATGTAAGCCACATTTTGTACCTCACTACTACCAGCAAATGATAGAGCGGGCATGTAATGGTGTGCCATGTGATCTGTATGACAAAAAACATAGTGTCATTAAAAGCATTAAACTGATAAGACTTTTATTTTGAAAACGCCGAAACAAAGAATAATTAACGCAACATTAATTAAAAAACAATTAAGTGTAAATCCAAGTATGTGAAATCAGTTCAACAATGGAGTACTGACAGTAAAAGCTTTAAAAACTTGTGAAGTTTTGAGTGTAAAGTAAAATAATTTTCAAAATTCACTGAATATGCATGATGAAAATAAATGCTGATCGACACACACATTGCACAACTTTGTCAAAATATAACGAATGTTGGCATACGACACGAGAATAAATGCATAATAATTTATATACGTTACGGCTATTTTAAAACGCTTTAGCGGATCTTCTTTCTGGGCATCGCCTTATCATGTGACCTCACAGGCTGCAGTTTTTGTCGCTATTCAACGATTGTACTGATTAGGCCTAAGTGATAGTACGCCTGAGCTAGCGTGCACGTGAAAACATGCACTGTAGTGTATAAACAGCATTGTACACAACAGTAACAGTGAGCATTTGCGCTGTGTTTGTATGTGCGTATGGCAGACATTTTTGTCTAATAACCTTACAATTCATACTCAACTTTTACTTTGGTAGGCAATAATTGTTCTGGTTATTTTTCTGGTAATTTTTCTGGCCACTCGTATCAACTGAATTCGTTTTAACATAACTTTGTGTAATTTAACTTTGTCAGCTGTTGTTAGCTAGATGCCACACGACTATTCTGAACATGTTTAAAATAATTGAGCAGAGATCGGGAAGTCGAGCGATCTGGAAGTGATTTAGTATTGGTTGAGTTGAGGTTTAATTGATCGGAGAACGATCATGTACATTGTACATGTCTAGTGTGGTCGAGATAATTTTAATCGTTGCCACTCGGTACATATGAGGCACCTGCAGTTACAAAATAGCAAAGGCTGACAGCCAATTTTAGTCCAGGCTCTAGAATTTCTCAATAGTAGAAAAAGCAGAATAAATTATACATCGATTTACTGCAGTGATATGATAAGACTGCAACTCTTTCATTAGGTTGAAGTGATTTAATATGCATTGAAATTGTGTTAGTTCGATTAA
>Ga0209454_1001589_pt1 | contig 14464 bp, 9 predicted proteins | sample WorMetHERISLAND1_2_FD_187400 | JGI IMG/M metagenome (GOLD analysis project Ga0209454, IMG submission 187400) | Marine gutless worms symbiont microbial communities from Max Planck institute for Marine Microbiology, Germany - Olavius geniculatus... | ecosystem: Host-associated > Annelida >...
GGGCAGCGATAGTAAGAATGGCGTCAGACACCAACGGGCATTGAGCCCACGGTTGTCGATGATGATGATGATGAGCTAATGTAGCAACAGTATTAAGGTAAAGTGGACAAAACTATACGGGTCTATTTACGCAGAGTTTACTCATGCCAAAAGTTATCAGAGGCGGCCAGTGACAGTGTATAATGAACTTATTAAAGTAACACTGGCAGTTCTACGCTTTTTTTCTGAGACACGATGTAGATTCTTCTTCCTGAGCGTCTTATAACCCCCAGGTCGCTAGTCATTGTCACCACGGCTGCACAATGCACCTCGCACGGGCTTCTTTTCTTATTAGGAAAATGAGTATTCACAGCACGTACCCTTTTGACTAAAATTTAAAGCAAGAAATACGGAGAACGATTGAGATGCGCTATCACTGAGACTTCGAAATTTTGCGAGTTTAATTTTTTTTTGCATTGGGTTAATTTATGAGAAATTATTTTGCCTATGGGCTATACTCCAGGGACGTATATCGCGACGGTGTTGTCTCATTTCGCCTAATCTCATTTCGTTACAGACGACAGTCAGGGTTAGGGTTAGGGTTAGGGTTAGGCGAAATGAGATTAGGCGAAATGAGACCCAACCATCGCGACGGGGGTATATCGGTATGCACCACCTTTCCACCAAATCAGGTCAATACAATTTTTCATTTCTTCGTCCGGCTGCTTTGCCGATGTAAACAAGTTCGGTTGTTGAGCAAACAAATTGTAATTTTGTCATGATGGTTGGATTCATGCCCAATTCACACGTGCGACGGCGAAGTGAATCAACAGTCTTGAGTTCAGTCGCGTCGACGTTGCAGTGTTTGTAAGATTTACAATCTGCGTCTGGAAAAACAATGCATGTGGAAAATACTGGTAGGGTTCAGACAGATTTGTGTTAGGCTTATGAAAATGTTTGAAGTAGCCTAGCCTAATTACTTTAGCACAATTAAACCACAAATTGAATAGCTAATATCAAATGTTTTATTTCGTACAAAGCCCTATAAATTATGTGGAGTATTGCAGTTTAGACATTTTCCAAAAATATGAGTTTTCAGCCGCAAATTTTGCATTTTGACAAAAATTTTCCGACAAGAGAAAAATTTGCTGACTATTTACCCACTGCCAAAAATCTGGGCGCGCAATTGCCCTTCCCCTGCCACAACGCCGCTGATTTAGCCCCTGGCGTAGCGATAGGGGCACTGGAGACACGTGCCTTCTAGAAGCCTACTCAGTTACTCAAAATAGTGCCAAAATGCATAAAAACACGTCATAAAAATTTTCTGGCGAGGGGCACGGCTTCCTCACAGACACCTTCGATTCCGTTGGGAGGGGACACCCCTTTTCATATCCCACCCCTCAAGTGCCCACTAGATTCTGGCTATGCCACCCTATTAAGCAATCTACAGAGTAGCTTAAATTAGTAGACTAAATGAATAGAACAACTTTCATGATGCGTTGATCTCGCGCTATATTGCGATTCATCAGATGTCAGCACGATATGCGGATGAACCGCGTCGAGTGACGACCGTGAACTAAACGCAATAGGCCTAATGGGCATCAACATTACTGAAATAATGAAGCTGTTTTTTTTGTTTGTCAGATTTTTTTCTCATTTTTAAGACTCTGGGCTCAGACCCACTGGACTAGGACTCAGTGATGTGTGTCTAATAATAATTGGGAGTAACTGCGTAGCACAGGGTTGAAATCTACTTTTTTGCTGAAAAAAAATTCCACACGTCGGTTTATTTCTGCTCTGTCTCCAGTAATTTCGGTGCAATTCAGGCTGAAATATGCTCCACAGTCTAAAATTGCGAATAATCACTAAACTTGTTTTGTTAGATTTCAAGCTCGTTTAAGGTCGTCAATGTTGGTACCGCCTGAAAGATCGTCGGCAGTGCTTGTTACGGCAGCAAGTCTGTGTAGGGCCTATGTCTGCAATCGTTTTACGCTAAATTAGGTCCTAGTGAATAGTAGCAGAAAATGCCAGAAACCACGAAGTTAGAAGACGTACCCGAATTTGACGCCCCCCGCATTAAGGACTCTGAGCATATGGCGGCCGAAATCTAAAGTTCTGAAATCTACATTCAATACAGAAAATTTTATATGCAGGTTTTCTTGGTCTACACATCTCCAGCCATTTCGACGCACTTCACTCTTAAAATGTGCACCAAGAAAATCACTACTTTCTTTTGTTTTGGGGGCTGAAGGTCGTATAAAGTCAATGATGTTGGTACCCTCCAGAAACCTTGTCACCAGTGTTTGCCACGATAATCTGCAATTGTGCCTATTTGTAACCGGTTTCACGCTAGATGAGTCGCACGGTAAAATAACGCTTTCTTTGGGGGATACCCCTATGTGACGCTTTCGTTCAAGGGGAATCTCTACCCAGCGGCACAGGATTTTGTTACAAACAAACTAAAGTTTATATCACAGCCAACAGCAAAGTTTTTGTGATACTTACGCTGTACAGTGTGACAGAAGGGCAGACACACAGAGGGATAGCTAAGACGCGCTTAGCATTATGTGCTGTCGTGCATAAAATGGTTCTGCTTTCTGAAAATTCTGGCAGTCACAATTCAATATTTTTATTCGTTTTGTTCAACAAGTCAACCGACGTTGCAATATCACTTAAAATTTTGTTAGTCCTAATTATTTAACTAGACTACAACATTATTCTTGTTAATTGTACTTTTTGCTGGTAGAATAGGCCTATAACAAACTGCGCGACAGTTACTTTGGTTCACCAATCGTTTGTGATTGCAGTTTTGATACTAAATTTGTAAGTAATGTATTTTAAATTAAAACGTGGTATAACTGCTGGTATTGCTGGTTTGACATCTGCGCATTTATTGTACAGTAATCCGATTCTGCATTTCACAAGGTAATGTAGCAACAGTAATAAGGTTTTTAAGATGGGCAAAAGTATATAATCATTTACATCAAGTTTTTTTCATAATGCTGTATGCCAAAGATTATTATAATCGATCAACGTTTCATGATCGAATTATTAAAAAATAACACTGATACAGCTTTTTTGGAGGGGGACACAGTGTATTTTGCGACAATCGAGATGATTCGATCTTCTCAGGACGTGACCAAAAATGTGCACGTAGTTTAACGCCACAGTCATCCCTCCAACCGCCTAGATACCACTCGTATTAGTTTTTGACCACGTGGGGGCGTCGAATATATTATTCATGATCTAAAGACGCCTACGCGTTCATAGATTATACTCGGCATTCCTCAGTGACGTAGATTGTTATGCCGAGAACGCCATGCACGCCGTCTCTAGAATAAGGCCTGTATGCTAGTTGTGACTCATTGTCCGATATTTGGCAGACGCCGTTGTCTACGTAATAATTTTATTACGTTTTTGTTCCAAAATAAAAGTGCATCATTAACCATTTTGTTTAACTGTAGACGTCGAAAATTGACGGAAACTTAATTATTTTTGCACAAAATATGGGCATATACACGGTGTTTCATAAAAGACCCCTTTTTATTTTTTCATAACTCACTCAAATGATAACCAATGTACACAAAATTTGTATCACTTATAGCTGAAGAAACAACAATTCAAACTATTGCAACCAAATATGGCAGTTATTAGTCGTGATGTAATGCTGACGTCATAATGTGTCACGGGTACAAACGTGCCAGTCTCAACTGGTGCTGTCAGTTGCTACCCTGCTTCGACGGTGAACTTAATCTGGTTCGCTAATGAAAAACGTTTATCGTGTCAGCACGAAGCAACATGGGGACATGAAAAAGTTATCATGCGATTCAAAAACGCAACCATTTTGCAAGCTCAGTGTGCTAGTGCACTGTCTTGCTCGAACATGTGAAAGTCCAACTATCCCCACAAACATGTAAAAATGCGATTGCTTTGCATGTTTTTGTGGCTGCAACTGATGTGCCGTTAAGAAACTACTCACTCACTCACATTTATGCAGATTAATGATCACCACGTAGGCCTACGTCAGTAGGATTCAGCGTCAACCAGTTTATTATAGTCTATAAGCCTAGTGTATTTTCTCGGTTTTTACGCGCGACAGCACGTAATGCTTTGCGCGTCTTAGCAGTGATCGAGACGTCCGTTTGCGTGTCTGTCCGTCTGTGTGTCACACTCTGCAATTGTATCAAAACGGTGCAAGCTAGGATCACGAAGTCTTTACCATGGACTGCCACGAAAACTCTAGTTTTAGGATCTGTCGAGCTTATTCCGAAATTCGAAAAGGGTCACCCCGATCGAGGGCGCTAAATGAGAGTACAAAAACTGGCGATTTTTATTTTTAAACCATTAAGTCGCAGAAACGGTGGAGATATGGCTAAGGTTACTATTAATCACTAATAGAAAATCCCATACGTCCTTTCGATTGACATCAGGACCAACGATCTTAATCGACTTTGAACCCCCCAAATAAGGTTTTTTTCGTTTTTTTGCGATTTTGGGCAAGAGTAATTTGCACCGAAATGGCTTGAGGCTTGAGATAAACCAAGCCAACCTGCATATAGAATTTTCAGCATTGAACGATATTTTAGCAGTCCAAGTCCCGACCTTCAAGTTCAAATTCAATGAGGCCTCCGCACACGGGCGTCAAGAGGGCTACTCCCTTAAAAGGCATTATTTTACCGCTGTTGGCTCGTCTAGCGCTTGCAGATAGACATAGACTTGCTGCTTACCGTAACAATAACTGCCGACAAGCTTTTAAGTGGTTTAACACTGATGACTTTGAACGACATTGAACCAAAATAGGGGGTTTTAGTAATTTTTTGCAATTGTTGGCTGCAGCGCACACTTCAAGCGTGAACTGCAACGAAATGGATGGAGATAGACTAGGACAACCTGCGAACAGGAATTGCTATAAACTGTCGCGTGTCTCATGAGCTTTGCTCAAATAACTTGTATTTTTCAAGGTCAATTTTTTTGTTTTCATCATTTAATGAAGAATAAACAATTTTAAATTCGCTCATGACGTCGTTCCAAAGTTAGGAGACTTGATTTAACAACATTAGATTATATTAATCGACTAATCGTACTATAACAATGTCATCATAGTTGCCGTGGTTGCATGCGCTTGCGTCAATGCTTATTAATAGACCTAGGTCTACAATGCACGTGCAGCGCAACACGTGGGAAAGTATGCCTACCCGCATCAATGACTTAGTACGACCTCCAGAGGCGCACGCGAAGTAGGCCTACGTATTTTTGCACTCAATTTCCGCCCTGCCGCCGAGTGCGCAAACCGTGGGTGGGTAGAAGTATCGAGTCGCTTTTTTAAGGTCTTTTTTCTTCTAAATGCCTTTTCTGACTATTTCCAGGACTGCACTCCAATTAGACCTAATCTCTCTCTAGTCTAGCTACCAGTAGGCCAGTTTGTATTACTTAAGCCATTTTAAAAATTCCGAATAGATCGATTGACTGATAATTTGTACATTCTCTGCCCCAAATCTTGCAAGGCGGCAAGTTTCGATTACTTTAGAAATCGATTAATCCATGAAAATACTCGATTATGAACGATTAATCGACTCAGTAAATAATTAATGAGAAGAAAAATAAGAAAGTAACTGTCATTCACAACATTGAATACTTAGCGTTTTTAAACCTAAATAAAAAAATTACTGTCATCGATTTGAGAATATGGAGATGTTCCCAATAAATTATCTGCTTGCTTGAAACTCTGAAACAATTATGTCGATCCGGCTACAAGCTATTATTGAATTGTCAACGAATGTGTCTCGTCTCGCACTTTCCGCATTTACGCTGTACTGACGCAATTTCGAGTAATCGTCAGATTATCTCAATGATGAATCGTTTTCAAATCGACTCATGGATTGGGCTACAATCGATTGGAGCCTAATCGTTGCCGGGCCGCTCTATTGCCAAGTCAGTCACGATAAAGTTATTTCTCGAAACCGCAGTGAATGAACGGAACGAGCACCTGTTGAGCGCGTGATTTGTGGGATAGGAATGTGACGATGTGGATTGCTAGGCAACGTTCCATGCACGTGAGAGTCATGGAGACAACGTCTATAAGCTTACGCTGTAGCCAAGCGTAGATCGATCACTGATTGACTGCAACCCGTTAAGCGTGACTTCCATTCAACGCAGCAAGCGCAGCGAACGCAAGAAAAGTACGCAACGGACGCAGCTGACGCAACGGCCAAAACGCAAGAACAGAAGCGGACGTTGCGTCCCTTGCCTCAGCTTGCGTTGCGTAAGTTGCTTGCCTTGGAAATCACGCTTTAGTTGCGCGGCACACTGTAACGCTGTATTCATGGTGGTGGCGTTATTTTCCGTGCGTGGACGTCTACTCGTCGCATATTGATGGAAAACATGAACGCCTTTTTCGGCATTTTCCATCTTTTCATTTTTATGCAAACTGTCAACGACTGTCAACGAAATCAAAATCTAAGTGACAACATTATGTATGCCTAAAATGAAAATTAAGAAATATTGAGTACACTCCTGTGTTGTAGTTTTTTTTGTTGGGTGTAAGCCTATATTTATTGGTTGCACATTTAGCAATATATTGGGCTATTATTACTATGGGATTAGCAATCGATCTTCAACGATGGCGCTATAGGCCTACTTAGTAGTGTGACATGACTATGCAGCTGTGCAACTTTTGAATTATTGTGTAGTTTACTCCTATTATAGCACTATAGGCCAATGTAACATGTCTGAGAAAAATAATGCTTACAATTAAAAAAAAATAAAATTGAACTGAACTCGTCGGAAATGACCATTTATGAAGCTTCGGGACACTTCGCTAGATACCTACCATATACATAATGTTTCAGTGCGTTGCATGTTGCGGAATGAGGGCGAAAAGTTTTTTTTGTGGCGAACGGTTAAGGGCATACTGAGAGATAAGAAAAGTGGCGAAACGTCCATAATCTTTTTAAAACAAACTGTTATTTGAAGCGTAAATGACATTTCTTGATAGAAAGTTCCAAAACTGCACATTTTTTGAAAACAGGGACGCAATCCCCCGCTTCAGTACCGCCACCGCAGCAGGACGGAACCAACCAAGTGAAGGAATTTTCACGAAGTCGTGGACGGAAAATAACACTGAGCCTACTAGACGACTGCTGACGGTGCATTGCGCGTCGTGACGACCGCTGCCTGCTGAGCCGATCGAACGACCTTATCATTCTCACGGCGCCCAGCATACACCTGTCTTACGTCAGTTGCTAAAAATAGCCCTTATCACTGTATATAAGCCGGCAAGTACAGAGCGACTGGCAAACGAACTGAAGACTTACTGACAGAGAAATAGCGATAATAGTACCGTTGAATTACCTTTGAGATTGTTATTATCTGCAGTGCCAGAAGAGAATCGAAGAGCAATGGCTAAACATTCGAGCAGCAGCAACTCATCAGTCGTCATCGACTCTACGCAATACGACTATCCGATCTACATCCCAGATCACGGTTTGTACTAGCACATTTCTTATATTATTGTTATATTATTCTTTGTTTGAAGTTATGGCGAAAATTATTATTGATTAGGCCTAACGTGAGCTTAACAACATGCGGCATCATTTTAGATCTGTTAAATGTTATTTGAACATTAAAATCTCGGTTAATTTGGCTGTTTTCGTTTATTCTGTTTTAAGAAAAACATAATTTGGTTTATTAGAATTGGCGTTTTGATGAATGACAACGCCTTTATTTTGCTGCATGTATATCTAATTTTTTATTTTTATTTTTCACCAGATGGGTCGTTCATTTTATTTTCACTGCCAGTAACTGCCTCCTTGCTTAATTTTGCTTGCTGCTGCAATAGCGCACCTTTCAAATGGAATAAACAGTCGATATGTGACTCTCACCGTTTACAATTTTATGCCGGTTTGAAAAAACAGCAGTTTTGTGAGGCTATACGAATTATCAGCAAATTAGCTGTTGTACTAAAGATGATGCTGTGATTGTATGTTGTTACAGACATACCGTTTCCACTGGTCGACCTGGTCTATCAGAATCGTCCGTGCAATATCTTCGACTGACGACTGAACAATTCGTTCACGATGATCAGTTACTACCACAGTCACTGAGGTCACCAGCTGATGGTCCAGTGATCACCAGGGACCGCAAGGACCTGGTACATAGACAACGATGTCGTCAAAGCAAGCTTCAAAGCGACTTCCATAGTGTAGGCTTTTCACGAAGTTGCTCAGGGTTCAAGGCGACTGCATGCAGGTTCAAATCCAGCTCCGTATATACACGGAAAAAACTCTGGATAATGTAAAGACTTTACGCGCCACCATCCGCCCCGTCGTCGAAAACAGTTCACAGACGATCTATTTAGATTTTTTTTATGAACGAACGTTTTGTTATAGGTCATATACGCGCGCACGCCGTACACGTACTCGCGTCCGGCGTCGGCTTTGTTTCGTACCAAAGTCTCGTTTTCATTTGCGTCTTAACTACGAGAGTGTACATATCACCTACAACTGCCGCAGCTGCCGTGATTGAAACTTTATCGCGCTTTATTTGATATTTATTTAAAGACATTAGTTTTACTGTTGACGTTGTTTGTAATTTATTACGCGCTCAATCGTGCTTTATGGACGCGGTGCTGATTGTTGGCACTTTAATAATATTGTCATGATCAGGAACGGTGACATATCATGTTTATCGTGTACTTTACTTATTCACTTTTACATGTCGGCTTCTGTTGCGTATTTATTTAGTATTGATCGCGTATTTTTGCACACGTTTGAGCTGATATTGCGTAAATAATTAAACTGCATTAAAGCGCATTTGTTATCCGATGTGTCTCTTCAGAGTCCAGACCCGAAACTGTTCAAATTATTTTAGAACAAAAAACACCAAACAAACAAAAGAGTTAACTGAGAGCTCAAGTTGCGTAGTCTCATTTATGACTCTCAGTGGCGTCGTGGCACGAGACAGCCTAAATTTTTGGCTGTCGATAAATTGTCGAAAAATCTTTTTATCGGAAAATTTTCGTCCAGAAATTTCTAATTTTAGGGAAAATTTAGGGACAAAATTGAAATTGTAAGCATCCATGTTTCATAACCTCCTGTGTCAAAAATTTGCAGTGTCTGCCAAAGAGACTGAAATTTTCTTTCCGTTTAATTAAATTTTTAACCCACGACGTTACTGACAAGTGTGACATTAACAATCAATCAATCATAAAGCAGTCAGTTAACAAGCAAACAATTAAACAGGTTGCATGGCTAACATTAAATCCATACCGGTAATGAAATGGAAAAAACACATTTATTTATTTACCTATTCAATGATACAGCAGGTCAAACTCAGAACCTAGTTATAAGCAAAGCGGAAATTAAGGAAAGTACGAGAAAGTCATTTTAACAACACTAGGTATTAACTAATTTACGAATGAACTACATAAATGCACAAAAAATTTAATCGTGAAAAGATCTAAACGTTAAAACGAATAGGCAAAACTTTAGATAACTTCAGTAATATTATGAAGTGATTTTGATTTAATATGATAAATGATTTGCACTGGAAAAATGTCAGACAAACTGCATGTTTAATCTGGTACATAAACTAAATAAACTAACTCTGTTTTAAACGAAACTAAAATAGGAAAAATTGAAATTAAGTGTAAGACGTGAAAAATTTACAAAGAGACAATAGTGGAAGAGAAAAAAGTCCGAAATCAAAAAAACAAAAAAAACAACTATAACTAAAACTTTTAAAAACTGTAAAAAAAATCCTGATATTCGTGAAATAAGGACTGTTCTTTAGGTCTGCATATATCATCAAATCACAAAAAATAGAAAAAAAACATACAGTGCTGAAAAGCCTAACAAGCAAATAAAAGCAACTTTACGTAGAAAACGAATACTATAAAAACTTAAAAAGTATGGTTGTAGAAAAAGTTAACGATTGCCTGTTTTCTGCATTTCGACAACTGTAGGCATAAAAAGACTAGAGGGATTATAGATTTTTTAAACAAACGAAAACAATTGGGTTCACCGTGAAATCTCGCTAACTGAAAAGCAGGTCGAACATTTAATTGTTCCATATATTTCTCTCATTTCAGTATCATCTAAAACTTTATAGCTCTTTTAGTTCATCCGCCATAAATTAAGCTGGTACATGTACAAGCCTAGCTTGCATTACAGTGGGCTATTCAAGTTCAGATTATGTAGTCTATCTCGTAGGCCTATCGTATCAATGCCATGACAGTTGGCAAAGCAACGTAGCGGAACAAGGCCAATTGCAGAAAATGGAGGCCAAACATCGTTCAATACTAACCTATAGCAACGCTGCTGTTTACTCCGCGCCGGTCAGTGATTAATAACAGAATGGGAGATGATGGTGATTTTCGGCATCATCAATAATTAAATTCATCAATCATTGTTGTGGTTAGTTGTAGCAGGTAGGCTAGCAACTCTAGATGAGTCACGCGCACGTGCTGCTTGTTGGCACAAATCACCGTCATGTAAGTAAGTAAGTAAGTAATCTTTCATTAAACAACGGTCAAACGCCATTGCAAAACAGAACATAACATAGCAAAATCTGTAGAATGTCGATAAGAAAAATGAAATCAGAATAAAATGAAATGAAATACGGTAGAGCTACAACAGATCTACATGCAAAATCTAATATGCATCACCAAACAAATATCGCAATACAAACGAACGTGATGATGATGACTTGTGACTATCTGTCACTGTAGGCCTAGGCTTTTTTATAACTCTATGTAATTCCTATCACGGGTTTCACGGCACACGTGTGAAGCACGTGGCAGAGACAATGAAGTTATTTTTGAGTTTTTGTCACATAGGCAAAACAGAGCTGTTTTTATCACCTTTGGACCAATGATGTAAAAAAAGAAAGAGAACGGGGACGGAATGTCCCGTCCTCAGTCAATTACAAAATCTGAGGGAGCGTCGTAAGCTTCCCAAATCCGGAAATGGGTTTTGTACATTTCTCAGCTTGAAAGGATACGTTTGATTGCAACAAATTGTTTGGGAGTATGGTATTACCGCCCCTATAATTAATATCCCTCTAGGTTTGGAATGTACGACGTTTGATATTTATTTCCACCACTCGGATGGAATTTGGTTATGATGCCACAGTAAAAAATACATGTTGGTCGCTCGGAGCCCCTTTGGAGTACGTCTCTGCCACGACGCCACTGGCGGGCGCAGACAGACATTTACATCAGACGCTCAGCCAGGTGGGACTTCCATCTCTGAGGACACGGATCGTTTAACACCAACTCTCTGACTATAGTAATTTTTATGACCACGACTACGCGAACTTGCACTACGTCATCTGCTAAAAATAGCCGTCCGACCCTCAGCCGCGTGTTCTAGAAGAAAACTGCGCGCAAGACTCAAGCATCGACATTGTGGAGTGTGGACGACTAGGACTTGGGAAAACAGATAGTCAGTTGATAAGGAAAACAAAGCGTTTTATCTCGTCTGTGACTACTTACCCGGCTGGGAGAGCAGGGTTTATTTTAAGGCTCGAAGTACCAAGCACGGAACGTATGGCGAGCACGCAAAGCGAAGGGGGCAAAACCATCTGAAGCTAACGTGCAAACATGGCAAATTTACCCCACTGACCATAGCCTATTTTCTGCAAACTGCGTGTTTGTGATGCATTCGTATTTGCCACATTGAGCAGTTTCCAAATACTTCTCACTTGAGGACTGGAACATTAATGCAGCTGAGAAAAAGGGCCAACCTGGTGATGATAGAGACGGATTACAGAGAGTGCATTGATATTCTGAGAACATATGTGTGAATGGTTGTAGGACGTCATCATTAGATGCTCATCTAGCATGCCGATATAGGCAACTTCAATTGATATAATTTTATAAGACTATTTTGTAGCCTGTAATCAGTCTAAATATAGTCAACTAGCCAACCGTAAGAAAGTACCGTGTTATTTTTAAAATGACACCATTCTAATCACACGCCCTGCTGTTATACCTATCGTAGGCCTATAGACGTCGGCCTATATTGTGCCCGCAAATCAAGTTCGTGACGCCTAATTGGCCTATAGCTGTCACTGAACGGATACGGAACGCTGAACACTGGGCTACAGTGGTTTGGCTTACATGCAGTCGTCCAAAAATAGTGGCTCCAAAAATAGCTCGTCAGTGAAGTGTTGAGTGCGGTTATTTTTAACTTGCACATTATCCAGTCACGACACGTCTAAAAAGGTAACAGCAGTGTACATAACGAACGATGACACTGCAGGCCTATATGTCAACATGCTAGCTCAACATCTAAATCCAGTTTCAACCGCTTTTTTCTCACGCACGGGAATATTACAATGACAATCCACAGCTTCGAAAGCATCGGAAGATTCCAAAGTTTTCCAGATTATTGTTCACAGACGGGCAGAGAGATAAACCGAAGCAAATACAACGAAACTATATGCAAAATTGTTTTAAACAAAATGTAGCCTATCCTGACACGTTAATCTTGCCGGTTGCTGTAAAGTACGTGTATGCTTTACACGTGACAACAAGTTAAAAAAACAACAACACCTAGTCTTATTAAGGTATACTTATAGTGTTTAGTAGCGTATATTCAACTGGGGGCTAGTCTTCTTTCCCCTCCCCTCCCCTTCCCTCTTCTGTCCCTCCCCTTTTTTGTTTATCTCTCCTCTCTCTTATCCTCTTTTTTTCTTTTCCTCCCTTTCCTTTCCTTAAAAGTAGGACCCCCTAAAATCCAGCTAAGGGGTATGGAAGAGCGGTGTAAGCTCCTCAAGCAGGCCCCAGCCGAAATCAAATTCGGTGCACTTTAGCTTTAAAAGATAAGATCTGGTGGCAACAATTTTAATTATTTTTCCGAGAATAAACTGACCAAATTGGCAAATTTGGTGTAGTTTTGTTTCAGTGCTTATGTTTTGTCTGGGAAATTGGCGGCTGAGCTCCCTGCTTCCCCTTGTCTACGCCATTGAGTGTATTTCGCCTGAGGTGCAAGCATTGTTTTAAAAAATTTTATTAAGTGGCTATACGTTCAATGAATTGTGATTTGTTTAGTCTTAGTTCACTGTAGTCATTATTGAATTAAGTTTTTAATTTGTGATCTGTGTATTGCTTTAATTTTAAACTTCATGCACGTTTGTTGCACAGATCAATAGAATTATCGTTATCGTTACCGACTTATCGTTATATGCTAAACGTGAAAAGAACACCGAGTTAACCGAGTTTACTCTATGCAATGCTTACGACACTGATTTATAGTTTTTCGTCTATAAACATTACAGTAGCTGTTGGATACAGCGATACAACAATTATAGGTTGCCACAGAGCTCGTTGGGTGGTCGTTATAAACAGTGAAATATTAATTCGGTCGTAAAATCGTGATTAGTTGGCTGATAATAGGCCTAGGCCTACTTCTGTTTGTTGGTTGGTTGGTTGCCTGGCTCAGAGCTGTTAACAAAGTCATGATTTAAAGTTGAAAAAAAACTTTCACTGAACAGTCTTAAACTTGTTGCGATGTTTAAAATTTAAGTAATGTTCTAGTTTATTTTTCCCGTCACTCTATCTGATACCCAAGTTGGAATATAGCAACAAGGTGGTTTATAAACGCTTCGGAATTTGTTAACGTTAACTGTATTGAAAACATTTTCAAAGTTCGTTCAATTTTAAAACATGTAGGCCTACAAGAAATTGCAGTAAAGGGATGGGTAAAAATCCTATGCGACACGCAGGTAATTTCAGTAGTTTCAATGCACATCGAATTTTTGGGGTCGCATGCTCCCGTTGTAGTGTGAATATTATTGTCTCGCTTACTGGCTACGTTAATATTTTAGTCACGTAAATTTTGAATTTCTGACAATATATGCTTGTTGCATGGCTGTTACTCTGCGCCAACTCAGCCTGGCCATCCCTTCATGGGTAGGCAGAATGAACGTCCGCGATTGATACAACCACCGCTAGGGAAGAAACGGTGAGTTCTGCCCATAGGGACTGTGATGCATGCAGGACTCGACTGCTGGCATACTGACGTACTGTACAGGGTGCGGCAAAAAGTGGACCCCTAAAGTTTTTCGTCGTTTTCTTAGCAACCGTTTAAGATTTTGATATGAAATTTTAAAGTTTTATTTAAAAGAAACCTTTTACATTTAATTGCCAAGTAAAATGCGATTCTGTTAAAAAGCGACGAAGTTATAGACTTTTCAATATGACTGCCTACCGATTTTTCAGCATTAAAATGTTCAAGCTAAAAATGCTGTTTAATTTTTAAAAACTGGTTACACGTTACTGCCGATGACGTCACAATGACGTTTTGATAAACAGTAATTTATATTGTTTATAAATTATCACTAAATTATCGTTTCTTCAAAGCAATCGCCGGCTGCCCACCGGATTCATCTTCCAGCAGGACGGCGCGTCAGCACACACAGCGCGCAACGCCACGCAGCGCACAGAACTGGCTGCGGGCCAGCTGTCCAGATATCATCACAAAAG
>Ga0209454_1001591_pt1 | contig 14460 bp, 4 predicted proteins | sample WorMetHERISLAND1_2_FD_187400 | JGI IMG/M metagenome (GOLD analysis project Ga0209454, IMG submission 187400) | Marine gutless worms symbiont microbial communities from Max Planck institute for Marine Microbiology, Germany - Olavius geniculatus... | ecosystem: Host-associated > Annelida >...
CCATAATACTTATAGATATTTCAGCTGTTTACAGAACATTACATTTTCGAGTTGATGCAGTTTTTGCCATTTTATTGCTTAAAATTTGACGCCTACGGAACGATGTCCAATACTACAAGGCATTACTTAGCTACCAGATACCTAAAGTTGTTTTTACAAGCAAAAATTGAAAGCAGTAATAAATCATGCCAAGCCTAACGCTGCATGCAATGAAGGAAGCTGTCCACAAGTCTTTTAAAAATATGGACAGTTTTTTGTGGGAATGAAAAAAGACTAATGAAACGTTAAAAGAGCAGCCATAACCTATAGCACACGATAGTACGCCTGAGACCACCAACGCGTAATGACATCCAGGGAGACGACTAAATTGACATCGCAGGAGACGATCAGTTATGGCACACGCACGACGCTCCAGTTTCACTAATAAATCATTTTATCCGGTGGCAGCAGAGACTGGCAAGGATGACTCGACGTGCCGGCAGTTGTAAGCTGGCAGGTAATCTAACGACCGGTTACACGTTTCCTTCAAACATGACCTCAGAAAGCTTACACAGTCCCGCGGCCCACAGTGCAAAAGACCCGACCCGAGCCGACCGAAAGCAACGGACAATGGATTATCATGCAGCTGTCCTAATAGGCCGCAAAATGGGTCTCGCTCGTTCCTCTGTCTGTGCGTCTGTTTCGTACTAAAAAAAACAAAAAGGCATGTTAAACAAAAATTGGCGTGAACGTTCCGGTGCGCCAATTTTCAGCTCAAAATCTCAAACATCGGGCAGACGGATGACCGCATAACACGTCGGCACTGGGCCGATACATTGTCTACATAGTACATATAGCTAACCGTTTCGTAGTCGAGAGCGCTGGCAAGCGTGAGTATGCCGTAAGTGGCGTTGACGCTGAACACGGAGCTTGCATAGCGCGACGCGATGACGTAGCTCAATGACGCTGACGACGACGAGGTCGACGCCTGGACTCGTCCGACCCTGACGCCCGGACGCGCGTCCTCCGACACGTCGAACACGTAGAACGACTGACTGAACTCGACATCCGGGCCGCCGTGCTGGTGGTCTGAGTCTGAGAGAGAGATGTTGAACGGGACGGTGGTGTTGTGAAGACCGTCGCTGGCGGTGATACACAGGGAGTAGACTGCAGGCGTCACTGTGACGTCGTCCAACCGACTCGACACTTGCAACAAACCTTCACACACGTACAGACACATCGTCATCATCATCATCATTCAACAGTCCTTATTCCACGCTCGCACTCGTACTGCCTATAGTGAAATACGGTGACTGGTCACTAACCCGAAGGGGCAATAGTCCGAATTTGGCCAGGTTTCGTTCGGCCACAGACAAGGGCCGCCAAAGTCAAAGATGCAATTCATCCCCATTGCCAACCCTATCACTAAGACTAATCCTAACCCTATCCCTAACGCTCTAACCCTCTCGGTGTTCAGACTGGCGCCCCTTCGGACTATAGTAAACTATCCCAGGGAATCAAAATAACGCGTCATGCATGCGTGTGATCAAACGAACGAACGGTCACTATCGACATGTGCCGGACATTGTAAATAATATGTAAAAATACTCAGAACCGTAAAAAGCTTTTGTTTTATCGGTTCGGAATATCTGACGATATCCGCATTGTGGCCAGGATGAATAGCGCCTCTGAATACCCGTCCCCGAAATGACCTATACTGTGTCGGGCGGGACGATAAACCATGGATCTCTACATAGATAGCAGCAATATATAGGGCCTAAGACTTCCTTGGATAAACCCTACTCACTCACTCACTCACGCCTCTGAATACAAAGTATATCAAACTATCAAACTGCATTAAATTTATCTGTCGACACGACACTGCGTGACTGATGATATCAGTGGTATGAAGACACAGAGTTCACTAATGGTCTGCAGTTACGGCAGTAAAACGACACCTTAAAAACAACACTGCAGCCACATTAATCAGTTCAAACTGATTTAACATCAGCAAGGAAGTTTTTTGTAGTAGCGTCTGCGTGCTGTAGACTGAAACGTTTTAATGCGAACCGCATTAAACGTGGGGCGGTGGACATTTCCATATCCTGGCGCCTGTCATCGCTCACAAGGACTGCGTATTAGCGACTGTTTGGACTCCTGAGAAAAATGGTCGAAGTAATTCTGCAGCACATATAAACAGCACTGAACGTTGGTCCTGTGCAAGTTGCAATCAATCAACGAAGTCTGCGTCTGAAACAAATGGCTGTCACCTCGACGCACGATGTTGAAATAACCGCCAACCAGCGCATCACTACTTCAGCTAGCTAGCTTGGACAGAAGTCGATGAATAAAATAGGCCTACTCTACAGTTTAGCGGGAAAACCCAGTGTATTGGTAGCAGCTATAGGAAGCTTCGGATCTGTGCTGGACTTCATCAGCTGTTAGCTGTCCGCACTATTCATTCCAGACACAGGAGACGATAGTCATTCGATCTGCTTTCCATGTGACAGTAACCTCACACCGTCCATATCACTGCCGCTGACAACGGCAACAAGTTGCCCTGTTTACCCAGGGTCCCCCAGGGCCAGGGATAGTCAATTAACTGTTTGCTGTTGATACTCCCTGCCCTGCAGGATTACCAGAGTGCATCCAATTAATTAGAAAGTTAAGTACACATTAATGACGACATTACGCACATTCAGCACGTTACAGATTTCCACATCAATTAATGCTTTACATATTTATAAGCATAGTGCATTTTACCTACTTGCCATACTTTTGTTTAGTTAAATTCAAAGTAATAGGTACCAAGATGGTTAGGTTGCAACTAAAATCGTTCTCAGAAAGACAACAGCGGTTGCTGAAACCTCAACAAGTCAGCAAATAAAGATAAAGACTGTAATCAGTTGAATTCTTATAACTGATTAAAAAACTAAATTCAGGCTACAATTATATAAAAAAAAATCACTCCACAGACGTTTTGCTCGCTGGTCGAATATTATCATGACACGTCTTGAGTCGGGGTACAGGCTGTGTGTGCACTTGACGCAAAGCATTGGCTGAAATGAAAATGGATTGGAGTTAAAATTCATTAAGCACCAGCACTCCACCCGCATGGCGTGTCTTTTTCCTTTCGCGTGCTCTCAACAATAATTTATTATCATGAATGCTGAGGCAAAATTTCGGCATGACGCGCCGGCAGTGTAGAGGGATGGAGTCGTGCGAGCGCGTGTGATTTGAGATGCTGCAACTGGCAGTCAGATGCTGCGCAGGTGATGATGATGACGACTGGCGTGATGCGCTGAAAACAGCTGAGTACTCAGTGAACTCGAGGCGCGCATTCCGCTCATCGATCGAACAAAAAACACAATGTTCACAACAAATGCACGGGCGGCAGTGAGTGAGTGAGCGAGAGCAAATATCGTTTCCGTGTGAAGTCGGCAATGCTATGCAATGCCAGGTCGACGCCGGTCCGTCAGCGTGGCCATCGACCGATCGTCGAGTCTGTCCGGTCTATTTTCTCTGGTACTGTACCGGCGGACCAGGCTCCCGTGTCAGTACCGACCACTGGCGTCGAGCGACTAGGACGAGATGGCGGCGGAGTGGCTCAGTGGCCGTCGGTCAGTCGCTGAGCACACACGGACGGACACCAGCCAGGCCACCCGAGTGTTGACGGACGATTGCCATTGCAGGGCTCATTTGCGGCCGCCGTCTGCAGAGCAGCGCCGGCTGCTCGGCCGGGCGAACGTGTTTTTACGAGCAAAATATCAAGATAGCGACCGCGAGACGACCGTCTTACCAATGCGTCTACATGTAGGCATCGCTGTTTATATGCCGCGCTGTGAAATCCGCCGGATCATTGCAGGAACTCAATGCCACCAGTTTCTCTTCAGTTTGTCGCTTGGCTAGCAACTGCTAGGTCAAACACATTCATGCTGCTTCATGCTCCACGCAGCCAAACAGCGACGTACATTTTCCGTTCAATCCAGTCTGTGACGTTGTCTGCCCACTTCTTTGAAGGTCTTCCTCTCTGTCGTACGCCGTCGACTGATGCCAAATTTGTACTGCAATTCGATGCAGTGCAAGTATAAAAATATCTGCTACATTACAAATATTTATCCACTGAATATACAAGACTTGGAAAAGTGGCGAAATCATCAGTCAATGACTACTGTTTAGAGAGGTCTAAGTAATACGACACAATTTTTGGACAGAACCACTCAGGGTAGACACAAAAATAGAAACGAAAAAAAACTCAACCGTTTAATTCAGCAACGGGTATTCATGCTGGAAACATGGCGGTAATCCGGCGTGTAAACTAAGGGATCGTGCAGGCAGGCAAACTGCAGACGTGCAGAAGGTTATCGATACGACTGCACCAAGCAGCAAGCAAGCGACGCAGGCTAAACACCGACTCCGGGTCCGCTCTGGATGATTAAGAACACTCAGATAACTCTGCTGCATGAGCAACTTTATATCGGCCGGGCAATACGGCAGAACACCGGCGTCGCAGACTGACTGATGTGAATAGGCAATTAGAGCAAGTATTGTCGTCCACGCCTCCTATATCAACTGTCGAGCATTTCTGCTGCCTCACTCACCCAAATATCAATACATTCTAATACATTACCGCAGCGGACATAGAGCCTTCGATGTGTAGGCGTTCTGTACGAAAAAAGCAAGGTAAAGCTCGAAAGAATACAGAGTCTGCCCAATGTCACCCAGAGACAGAATGGACAGACAGAATGACCACACATTAGTGATGACTCAATATCAGGATTTTAGTTCTGATACGACATCGATGCGATTACAAAATACCGCGATATCAATATTAGAAAACTTCAAATCACGAACGTAACTTCAATTGGGTTGCTTCGGCCCAGCTCGGCTCAACTCAGTCCCGATCGCAGCCCGCCAGACTAACTGCTCAGGTCCAGTTTTAAGCAAGACTGTACCTGGTTGCGAGAGAGTCTGGCATAATAATTACGAACTATTCAGAGACCACAGCTCAATCATGGAGTCCCCGTACAGATGTCAGGTCTACGCGGCTCAATTCAGCAGCAGGTGGATGTGCTTGTGCTGGAAAGTGGAAACGTGGCATTAATCAATTCCAGGTGTTTTCAGTGCACGGCGTAAACGTAATCCCAGCGAGCACACGATACCGGTACGCCAAAGATGACTGGGCAAGATAACCAACCAAACAGCCGGCCGTAGTAAGATTAACACGGTCTGCTGTCGTACGGGCAAAAACAGCGGATAAAATATATCATTGCACCAAGCTCTAACAGCGGTCCCTACGCAGGACTAACTCGCAAGTTGCAACCTTATACGCGCGTCATTTATCTTAATCAGCTAAATTGCGTGTACGATGGATCAGCTTGGGTCGCAGTCGGCTGTGACGACGTGTCAGCTGGACATCAGACATCAAGCGTGTAATAGCAGCATCCACGTACCGTACCACACCCTGCAGTATTAACGGCCCGGTGTTGGCTTCCATCAAAACACTGCACCGACGCTACATTATGAATCAGCTATAGGCCTACCAAGTGATGACAACCACGGGCCAAACGACGCCCAGATTGCTCGCATTAGTGGCCATATACGCTAGACGCCGCCCGCCCGTCCGCCACTTTATCAGTCTCCTCCGAATGTGACGCACCTGATTTATGCTCTCGTTCACTTTGTTCTACCGCCAGGCCCAGCTTTGATATTTCAGCACTTCACATCACTCTCTTGGTGGATGTTATTATAGCGATCAATTTGCTGCTCTAAGCGGGATACACTAGCTACTCGATCTATATTATTCTTCTTGCCTTTCATGACCAGACTACGGAGATTATTTTGCCGTTAAAATATTATGCAGAAAATATTCACTTATTTCGACTCGTTCATCGTTCACTGTGCATCCGCTGTCCAAATCAGACTCAGCACAATTATCTGTGCATAAATCAATCACATTTTAAGTCTATAACCTTTTAGCGGCAAGGCACGGCAGTCACGTGCAGCGTTCTGTGAACCATTGCTACTTTTTGAAGCCTATGCTATATAGCATTTACACTTTTACATACTTTTATTTCTATGAAAAGTTGTCGAGCTCACCGGTCGTAGAGTTGACGGTGAACGGAAGGTTCTGATTGGTCGGCAGGGAGCATGTGACCGAGTAGAGTATGACGTCATCGAGGTCCGGGTCGGAAGCGGAGAATTTAGCGACGACAGTACCGGGGACGGACGACCTGGCGAGCGTCTTGTGTGAACTGTAGCCGGCGCTGAATACAGGCGAACAGTCATTCTCATCCGTCAGTCTCACCGTCACCTGTACACGCCACAGTCGATATACAATATACATTATTACTAACATCATTATTATTAACGTAATCGCAAGTTCGGACAATAGCTTGGTGGCTAGGTAAAAGACAGTTGACAAAATAAGTCTGAAAAGTTCTTTATTACGCCATGAGTAGAAAGACGCAAAACCAACGATATTTAGTTGCAGTAAAAATGGCAATAACGAACTCTGCCCTAAAAATAAATGAACCTGACGGAGCAAGTGCAAATACTCGATATTTTACCCCATAAGCCGTTAGAGCATTTAGATGACGTAGGCCTGTATATAACGACCAGCGGCTAGAAGATTTAGTTCAGAATTTTAGAAGAGTCTGACTGTAAAACTTTGACGGTGTCCTCGCGACTTTATATAGAAAGTTACGATATTAGGCCTATGCCCCTTTAGAAATAATTTACGTGCCGTTATTTAACGTCGTGAACGTATATGAATCCTGCCGGAAAAAAGTATATACACTGGAAGATTACGACGACGGATAAAGGACTGACGGCAATGAGCAACGTTCGCAGCAATCAATATCATCATCATCATCATCAGCAGCAGCAGCAGCAGCAGCAACGGTAGCTATACAGAGCGTAAATCGTGAGCAGTTATTAGTACTAAACAGAAGGTGAGTAGTTGCCATAGCGCACAGCTGCACTCAGTGCATCGCTCGATGCCAACAATAAAGACAGGTGCGACGAGACCTCAGCCCTTTATCCGTCTCCCCCCCCCCCGTAGCTTCCCACCCGCCACGCGACGCATCTTCTCAGCTATTCTCACATTACAACGATGCAAAAGACCTGCATGTAATAACAGTAACAGTAATATCGAGCTAATGGGGTACAGAATTTCATTTTTTTCCTAGTCGATTCGTCACCATCGCGAGTACTCAGAAATAGTCATTTACGAAGTTACGAGTAGATTTCGACGCTAACTAGAATGAACAGTCGGCAACGTTAAGACTGCTTCTGCTTGCTGTTTTTGCTATTGCTACAAATAATGAAATACAGAATTAGCCAAAAGCACTAGGACTACATAACTGAGCAAAAACCACCACGTTGTGTTATAAAGTTGTGATGACGGGGAGAAAGAGAGTCAATTGCATTTACGTGGGGGACCGGCAAAAAAGTACGGCAGTGGGGATGAAAAGCTGCAGGGGTGGTTACGAATGGGGACATAACACTCTGTCTCCGTGCGAGCAACTCTCCAATTCACGGGTCCACGCAGACAAGTTTATGAGGTCACGCATAGGTTCCCAGGTCCGGCGCCGGCAGCCTGTTAGCAAGCCGTATACACCAAATGGAGTGACAACGCATGCGGTAGAGTCATGGGCGACTGAATCCATTCTACACGGCTATACACGTGCGTCGCCGCCGACAGGTATACGCACTATAGGCAGGTAGGTACTTCAGTCGGTTGAAGCCACTAGCACTGCCACCGCGGTGCACGCGCTTTGCGAGTTATTTTATTGCTGATTGCTATCGCACGCCTGCAGAGCCATGTGTACCGGCACACTGTCCGCAAAGGGGTTTTTTAAAGTGACTTGGGGATGGAGTTGGCTTATGTCCGGGGGGGGCATCCTCCATTCAGCGCGGCGCTGACCCACGCCACCATATCTCACACTACAGTATGTAATTAGTGATGTATATACTGCAACACTGACTCTATACAACACTGGCCGATTTGTTGTCACAGGTTATTGCTTTCAGTAACCAATCGTTGGGCAGCAATTAATAATTCTCACGACTGCATATATACACATAAATACGATAAGGCAATCGAAGTAAACGGCAGTGGAGCACAACCACATTTGACCCCTCGTAAATCTGCTTAATTGGGTCCGACGGTCACAAAATTCGGTATGAGGACATGTAAAAAGTTCCTCCTGTATACACGACAGCGCACCAAACTGCGAAATCTCAAGCACTAAATTTGAAATGCATGTCCAGATGAGTCATTAACTTAACATTTCATAAGAATAAAAACAGCAAATAACTAATTTGCAAATAAAAAAGTGGCGAAATTCGTTACATTGTGCATTCTCGGTAATGTATACGGTTGGCTAAACGACAATATTTTCACACAACGCCAAGTAAATATTCCCAGTCTCACTGATAATTCGCCAGTAGTTGCTTCACACGGCGATGGAGCAGATTCGCACATAGGACATCGACGTGTGTGGTCACGGAACACTAGCTGGGTGGTCGGGTCAAACTGTTCTGGGTCAGGTCGGGTCAGTCGACCTGGTTAAAAGAGCGTAAACTACATTAGAGCACGTCTGGAGTTGCAGGCGTCAATGTTCACGCGATGCATCATCATCATCATCAGCAGCAGCAGGAAGTGTGGCTATGGCATGCTGCATGGTGACTTACGCCACGTGATCCATAGCAGCAGCAGTATAGCCACGTGAGTGACCGACCGTATACATGTCCACTACTGGGATATGAATCGAATTAACTAAAGCTTGCGCAATGCCACAGTAACTCACGCCCATACTAATGAATACGCCACCAACCATTACACTGGCGTGGCGTAGCCATAAGGGGGGGGGCACTAGGGGCCTAGAAGCCTACTCAGATGCTCAAAATAGTGCCAAAAATGCACCAAAGCCCGCCATTTTCAAGCCAAAGAACGAAAATTTTTCTGGGTTGGGGGCACAGCCGAACCCCTTCCCTGTGGGGTGGGGCTCCTCCCCATATCTTACCCCTCAAATGCCCCCATTACAACTAGATCCTGGCTACGCCACTGAACCATCACACCGTACCGTCCATAGACATAAACACTCCGCTCATGATGAAACTGTGATTTTAGTTTTTTTGTTTGGCTATATGCGGTTACCACGCGGTTAAACAGACCAGGAATGGGGCACTGCTCGGATGCAAAAGCATAATCTTTATCGCTGCACATCACTTGAACAGTGTCGAGAAATGCAACAAGACAAGACTCCCTCTGAGTTTCATGTCATGTTCACTAATCATTCTTGGCACAAGTCAAACGAAACACGTTACTCTTTTTTCACATCTAATGGAAGGCAGTAAAGTATTCTGTTAACTTCATCAGATAGTCCAGATTGTTCAACAACACCCATGCACGTGCTGGTTGCCTTTTGTGCGTGACTTATATCCCGTTAACACGATCGAGCAAACATCGCGCTGGCTCGTCCAGCTAACTAGAGCCAGCTCGACGAGCCAGCTTCATCGTGTAAACCGGGTATTATGCTTAGATAATTTTTTTGCTACAGATTATTGCCAAATGCATCGTCGTCGTCACTGCTATTTTAGCGGCTGATTTGTGTGTGTAAATCAAATTATAAAGCCTGAATATCTGCAGTGGGCTGGTAGTCAGCTTGTTAACACGAGCGAGCACGGCAGTCAATGTGACCTGACGCCAGGCCGACGACAACGTGTTCCGCTTGAGCTGAAACGGGAAGCGTACTTTCACGAAGAATTTCGCTATCTTTCATGACAGTCACCGTGAATAGTAAGGCGTCAGCAGATAAAACATCAATATGATGGAACTCAAGTGTGACAGCCAGTCAGTCGTCTCAAAGACGCTGCTAAAGTCACGGCTATACAGCGGAATAAAGTATTCGGACTGTCTAAATGGAACAGTTGGAGTATCGAGTTGGGTATCAAGTATGAACTTTTTTAAGCTTCCCATCGATAGGAACTAGAAAGTCAAACACGCTTTTTCGACTGGTATACCTAAATCAACTACAGTGGATGACCTCGAACATCCACTGTGCCGCACAATGGACGTTCAAGGTTATCCAAGGTAGTTGATTTCGGTACCACAATTTGTGCCCTCTATTGTTGCACACTTCTGTCGGAGCCGATCAGCGGCAGAAATGCAGTTCATACCAGCGGCAGCAAATAAAGGCGCGACAAACGAAGACATTAAACACATTCAAGACGCTAAGAGAGGGTATAGGCAGTAAATGGGTTGAGACATTCATCTTTTCAGTCGATTAGACAGGTTGGCTGGTGCACGGTTTGATACAGTTTAGCTCAAGATACCAGCGCAGAGGCAAATTTAGTTTACTTCAAATTGCACTATTTAGACAGTAGCCTCTGCAAGTCGGGGGTGACCAGTCGCATATCTATCCATGTCTATGCCGCTAGATACAACGCCGAAGTCGAGGCGTGTGAAACTGTAGCAATTAAAGCAGCACTTCACAACTCGTCGGTCATGCTTAGGTGTCTCTCTCAAACGGTCCGAGTATAAGTAGCTGTGGCATTGAACAGTGAGCACCACTAACTGGCACGGGGGGAGGAGCAGCCGTCATGTCAGCTGGTGACGGCAGTGCGTGCTGACGACCATATTATAAAAGCACGATGGGCGAAGGCAGGCTACCTACCTGTATGCAGTCACACATAGTCTGGCCACAGCCGCGATGAGTTACGTCCAATGCACCGATGCGTGACGCCAAACTGTTCATCAAAAAATTTCCGGCCTATTACAAAACATTACGCTACATCGTTCTGGTAATAAAAAATTCGCAGTTCAGGCGTATAATTATAACTCACGCCACTCTTGTATTACGCCAAAATCAGTAAAAGGTAATTACAATAAGCAAGAAAGTTCCTGCGTTTCAAGGGTTCTCAATGCTGCTGGGAAAATGGTGCATTTCGTGCCGCCGGTGCTGTACAGTCTACCGGCACGGGCCTATACACCGCCACTCTAGATATTCGTTATTCAGGCAGCGTTTCGAAACTTTTCTGTTTCGTCAGTCGTGCCGTAACATACATACTCAGTTGATACTTATCTATTTACCTACGTAAAATCGGCGGTCCTAGAAATAATACTTATTACTTAGGATACATTAAACCTGTCTAAAAGCGCGATGACGACTCGTCACAGGAAAGCGATCAATCTTACACCAGTATATGCCGCAGTCAGAAATGTAGTGTGGTGGAATCTTTAATGACAGTTGATTTGCAAATTTTCTGCAGAGTGTGCCCGTAAAAGAATGTTGCAAATTAGTTGAAAATTGGCAAAGTTGAGCTTGGTGTACTACTTTTTTGAGACACAATACGATGAAGACACGATTACGTGTCTCGCACCAGGCCGCCCGCTCGCTAATGTACATCAGTCGATAATGTCGCAGTCGTTGTTTCCGACTCAATAAGTACGATAACGACATCAGTGCCCGGCGCACCGAGCAGTGCACCCAGGTGGGCGACTGACAGGTATATCCAATCATTCCGCGAGGCGCCCAGCCACTGGCCACGCGCTACCTGCACCTAGCAGCAGCAGCAGCAGCAGCAGCAGCAGCACAGCAGCGTCAGCAGCGCACAGGTTGAACTCGGTACAAATCAATATCAAGCTCTGCACCGAATCATGCAGTCGATAATGTACATTTTTCCACCTGCCGTGCTGCGGCGTACGGTAGCGAATGCAGTAAGACGTGCGAAGCCATGGATACGATTAAATAAAGGCTTAATGTTCCGGTGGGTTACAAATTACAATGCATTATGCCGACTAGAACTAGTCTATATTTTTCGTATAACGTGTCTGTAATAAATACTGGCGTTAAAAAGACTGTTTTCAAATGACTGCTTCAGGCTACGTAACATCAGATTTTTTTCCAACCAAAATGAATCACCACTGAAAAAGAATATGGCGAAAGTTTTTCTTCGAGTTCTCTGAAGTTTGTTTTTGCAATAAAAATTCAACAGTATGTTGTGACCAAACGCCAGTAGAGACACGATTGTGAGTCGTGAACTCATGATGAGAATAAACCATCATTCGCCTAGCAATATAGCAGCGAGATAAAAACGTTGAGTGCACCGCCACTGCTTGGCGGCGCACCGAGTCGTCGTTGTCAGCAATGCGCGCGTTCAGTCTGCTTTGTCAATCGGCGCTCCCGACTAAGTCTGACTAGCTAACGACGACGACTTGCACTCGTCTCTTTCTCTCTCCCTACTCGTCATGAATACATTCAGCACGCAGCGTGAAGCTCTCAGTCCTTCGCCCGCACTTCAACACACCGCGGCATCCTTAACTGGCTAAGTGCTAAGTTATTATGTCTTCGGAGTGATTAGGCATATACAGAGACGCGTTGTCGTCGCTGCATGCACGAGTGTGAACAGGCTGAATAGACCATTAGACCTATAAAGTGTAATCTTGCAACACCGTCGGGGCCTAACGACTTCTACTACCCAGAAAACCAACCGTGCTTGATTTGCACAGTGCAGGGACATAAACGAAAAAGAACAACACCGAACCGAATAAGCATGCACCAACGCTGGTGGCGAAAGGCCACGCTACCAATGTTAACACCACCCTGCTGTTACAGCTTGCAACACTGCATCACATTTCAGTCCAAATTTTGAATACGACCTATAAGAGCATTTCTACAAGAAAGTGAGCACCCACAGCGGAGAAAAAGACAGCTATGTAAATGCGCTGTAAACTGTTGCAGGGGCATGCCACACACGTTGACATATCATATACATTATACACGCATATTTATAATATTGTATTGTTAGACTACAGACACAGGCTTCAAAAGAACGGCAGCAAGTAATAGATCACAAGCTGGTGACAGCCGAGGCACGCCAGCTTGTATTGTCAAAGGCCACACACAGTCATGGCATGGCCAACATGGTGGACCACCCACTAACATTCTCACCGCCAGCCAGCCACAAAAAGTGAGAGTGAATAAATAGCAATGATACAGTTTACCAGAGCGAAGAAGAAAGTGAAAAGTAAGTAAACACACGAAACGTCCAGCCAAGCTAATGCTAGTTTAGTAGCGTGTTAGCAACGAGCCTTCTGTAAGATGCCCGGTATGTGTCCTCATAGGCCGCAATACACCGGAGAAAGGGGACGTACGACGACAATGCTAATGACGATTTCAGTAGCGCAGGCCTGGGAAACTTCTTAACGCGTGGAGAGCGGAGACGACACACAGATTAAATGCACCTGTACACAGACGACCATGCACGGGTTCAACAAAAACCTAGGCCTACAGAGCGACGCTGGTGCAGTGCAGAACGTATAGTCGCCGTGTCTTGGCCGATGGTAAAAATACGCTCGAAGGAAGAGAGCATGCAAAAGGTGTGCACTGCTGAGCCCCCAGTAATTTGCATTCTGATTTATAGACTGAAGCTGACTGCAAGCAGTAGTATAATAGGCACCCGACAGTCAGAGGTTAAGCGGCTTCATATTGCACTGATCCATATCGTATGTCATCCGTGGACATGGCTCCGCATGCGTGTATACACGTTGCCTTTAAATGTGCACGACTTCACGTGTGTATTTACAAGGCAATGAAGGCGACAATCGCAAAGCAACAGAAGAATAACTCACGCTAACCATCCATCAATTCCGACATGAAAGACTAGGCGTAATTTGCCGCTCACCGGCCGCCTCCAAACAGCGTCGGGTCACCATCCGATTCGACTCGGCCGGCGAATGCGTCATATGAATACACCCGACGCCGTGAGAGCATGAAAACGATACGCTACTAGGACTTGAATACGTGGCATATATAAAAAATAACAATGGATTCCGCCAAAGCAGACATCTATTTAGGTTTACATACCTATAGCCATACGAAGACGACAGCCTATGAAGAGATTTAATTCTTTGCCATGATTGATTGTCGTTCACGTGCTAACACCAATGAATTTTCAAGTCAATGTGCCAGTCTGGCTACTGTGCATGTGAACCACTGGATCTTAAATTGTCTTAGAGCCTCCAAGGGCCCCTTTCATGCCTGGCAAAACTGCAAACAAACAAAAACGAAGATAAAAAACAAGATTATCTGCCTAAATGTAGCGACTAAACAAGCTTATATACTTTTGGACACTTTAGTATAGGCCCCACTTCAAGTTATCTAATGCCACTGTGGATGGCCTTTAAAGTTTCTTAATCCGGTCCGCTGCAATATACATGTATACAGACCCTTAGAGGGTGGTCCAAAAAACGGCACAAAGTTAATGACACCATAATTTTGCAACCGTATGTCACAGAGTCATGTGGTTTTCAGCAAAATGTTCCGAAAGAAATTCTTTACATGACTAAGGTCAGGATTTGAATACAGCAGTTAAATATTCTTTGTTATTGCCGCTGGCAGTTGAACTATGCAAAAACACTATTACCCTCGACACCGCGGTCCATAAAAACGTGCCACTTTTATTTTTTCAATA
>Ga0209454_1001592_pt1 | contig 14455 bp, 9 predicted proteins | sample WorMetHERISLAND1_2_FD_187400 | JGI IMG/M metagenome (GOLD analysis project Ga0209454, IMG submission 187400) | Marine gutless worms symbiont microbial communities from Max Planck institute for Marine Microbiology, Germany - Olavius geniculatus... | ecosystem: Host-associated > Annelida >...
AATTACATAACGTCTTACATTATTATGTAGCCATTACGGCATTTATTTTTGGTACCAGACTGTTTTAATTTACTAAACTATCCGTGTTAGTCGCCATGTTTTCGCTCAGCAAAATCACTTCACTTTTTGACTTAAGTATGTACTTAGACCAAAGTTTAGGCTCAGCGAAAGTCTCAGCGAAAGTCTAAGTCAAAAAGTGAAGTCGCCCAGTATACTGTCTGGAAACCAAGGGTAAAAAACCTAGGTGTAGCTTGTGGTGGAGTTTATCTTTTTAGCTGACCACACTTAGTTCAGTCAGGCTATTGGTACCTTCTGTCGTCTATTTGTCTGTCAGTTCATTTGCAACGTTTTGTACTGTGGCTAAATGGTACAGCATAGAAGAGTGGTACGATTGGATGGGGTGATGGCAAACTGCCTAATGGTTTAGATTCTATTTTCTTTTTATTTATTTTTTTGTTTTTAGTTGTGTACTTTGTACGATTTTCATGTTAAATAAATAAATAAATGAACAAATGGTATCCATGTTGCTGTCTGCAGCAGCTTAGCTGTAGTTTGCAACATGAAGTTGCCGCTTGCATCTTTGTTTATGGCAACAGTCTCTTACTTATTTACTGATGCCGGAAGTAGTATGATATCTGTATTAAATAGGAAAGTAAAAGAATGAATGTTTTTACTGGCAAGCGGTGACATGCAGAGTACAGTCAGTTTACCGTAGCAACAGCTGGGCTTTTGTTACAAATAATTTGACATCATTATATCTGTCGGCGAATATTGTTCATCGATTGATGTCATGCTGTGCAGGTGCTGATACTGCTGATGACAAGTGTTTCAAGACGTTTAACACGGCTGGTCGTTTCAATGGTCACTGCGGACTGAACAGCACTTTTACTGGCTATCTTCGATGTGCTGCTGAGTGTGTATGATTTGTATATGTATCTATGTATGATTTGTAGATCTACATAGGATTGATCAGATAACTAATTGATTCCTGTTTGTCATTTGTATAGTTAGCTAATCACCAGCTTGCATTGACTCGGTCTTATCCAGTAACACTATTACCATCACTATTAACAATAGTTGTTATTGAACAACACTGATCACTTCTCTGTAAACAGATGAGTCACTCTTAGAGCAGGCAAACATCACAAATAATTATGTTGCTGGACTTGTTAAAAAACATAAATTGCTTGTCGGTTCTTTGCTGCCAGTGATTAGCAGAAAATTGTATTATTATTATTATAATACTTATGTCAGAATTGTCATAATTCTTGGCTTGTGAAAGTAATTACAACAAACTGGCATTAATGCCAGTTAATGCTTGTAATTTAGTTTTTTTGTTAGGAGTAGGTTTAGATATTTTTAGGAATTTCTTGTTATAGTTAATTGTAATTTTTCTAAATTTAATTATTATTTCAGTTTTGCATAAATTATTAGTTTTAGTTCGTATGTAGGCCGGCCCACGCTTTGGCGCCCGTCGGCGGTCTTTTTCAGACCGCATCGTTGGCTAGCTGCATGCGTGGCAGATTCCAGGAATACGGGCGTGGGCCGGCCTACATACGAACTAAAACTAATAATTTATGCAAAACTAAAATAATAATTAAATGTAGAAAAATTACAATTAACTATAAAAAGAAATTCCTAAAAATATCTAAACCTACTTCTAACATTTTTCCTCTGTATTGATTGTGCTAGGAACACAAAGTGTGGTCTGCTGCACTGCGCTGGTGGATCGTCCAGGCCTATCATTGCTGGCAATCAAACATTTTCTCAGACGGTCGTACACAGCAGTGGCAAACAATACGAGTGCAAGTGAGTTGCTTTTAGCATTGTTTAAAAGCCCAAATTTTCTTAACAAAACTGTACCCGTTGTGTTTTATTGACCGCATATTGCTCTGCAGTATCTTTAGCTCATGCTGGCCAGCTGCTAGTTAATGATTGCAAAGTGCTTTTGGTCACGTGTCTGACTCATGTATGCAGCACTAATGCAAGTACCTAACGTTTTAGTAATTAATTTGTGCAGTCTTAGTTTCGGTGTATGGTTTGGTAGTCTGATGACTAATGCGTTAGACTAGCGACTGAGGTCTCGGGTTTGTTACTTGGCCATTGTTTTGCCGGCTAACGACCTTGGGCAAGTTGTACAAACACATGTGCCTCTCTCAGGAAGCAGTATAATTGGGTACCTGCTTAATTGCTCTTAAGGTAAAGGCAGTATAGTTTTATGTGAGAGATACGGGCTATTAGCCATATAACTGAGTCATGTTTGTACTTTCTGCTGGTTCAGGAAATGGAGATGAGTCACAGAGTTGTGAGATTGTGCTGTTGATCGTGGGTGATTTACCTCTTTATCTTAAGTCCAGTTTTTCTATTGCTAGTCAAATCAAATTTGATCTCCGATTTACTGATTTCCGATCAACTTGATGTTCAGAATTGATCATCGATCAACTGTGTTTCGTTTTTTTTCATACATTTTTGATTTCCAGTTACGTGATCGGCGATTTGTTGACTCACCATCAACTTCTTCTTTTTCTTAGCTTATGCTCTGCATACCAAGCCAGGCATTATCCTCCTCATCAGCCAAATAGGCTGACAGACCACCGGGAAATTTAGTATCTGGACAGTCGTTCACAATGTGTGACGTAGTTTGTGAAGTTGCGCCACAGGAACAGGACGGATCTGAAGCCTGATTCCAGCGGACGAGGTTGGCTGCACATTGACCCTGGCCAGTGCTAAAGCGATTCAACGTTGACGACAAGCGTTGACGTAGGTCGAATCCAGGAGGTGCAGTGGAAGGGTCCACAATCAATGAGCAGTTTACTACATCTGAAGCAGCCCACTCTTCAGTTCATTTCTGTCATGGCGACACTTCTTCTTGTTGTGGTTCCGCGAGCCATACTGGACGTCCTGATGTAAACCTGAGCCTACTTGATGCCAATATGATTGGCTGACAGTGACCTCGATTTGCAATGTTGTGCTGAATTACCCAGCATGCACTGCGAGTGGACGCCGTAGCCAGTAAACGTCATCATGCCAACGATACCAAACATATCGTCCATATCATCTGCTGTCAAAATACGTTCTACTGTAAATCAACATGGGAGCGTCTATCCAGTTTATTTCTTCACAAAACACAATACACAGTATAAATTGATCAGTAGTGATTGATCGCCATACCTGGAACTTCATTTTAATGCATGAATTGCCGATCTGACCGGTGAAGTGAAGCGATGTTTCTGGTGCGAATAAGCAACGAACTGCAGATCGCCCTGTTTTATTGTCAATTATCTGTCTTGATCAGCCAATATTTGGCCATCAGCTTGATGGGAGATTTGGCGGACGATTAGTCACTAATTGGCGATGGAAAAACGGTCATTGAGATGATCTCCGATGAAGTCCCAAAGTTGATTGGAGATCATTTTGATCGGACATCAAATGTGCATGGAAAAACGGGACCTTAGTTTCTGTGTGTTAGTTGTACGATTCAACTGGCTGATGATGTTGATGTAGAAGTGTGAATGGAGCCCCAGTCCAGCCTGCATCATCATCGTCATTACTGTCGTACTCGGCTGACGTGAGCTTTGGTATGGTACATGATGGCACTCGATGTGGCGCGGACTCTATGTGTATACTCACGCAGTGTGTCTCTGTGCATCTCGTCAGGACTGTCAGATGCATTGCTGGTCGCAATGGCATCGTCTGCTCTGGACACGGGGTCAGTTTATAATCATCAGTGTCGTGGTGGGGCAGAGGGCCAATTTTTCCCTTCTCCCCTTAAAGTTTAGGCTGTCGGAAAATCTTTGTCTTGTTGGAAAATTTTCGTCAAAAACTGCAAAATTTGAGCTGAAAGTTCTCATCTGGGGAAAATTTAGTGGCATAGTTGGAATTCTGAGCACCCTTAATTTCTCTCAGAAATTTGCAGTCTGTCACAAAATTGCAGTTTTCTGCTCTGCCTATTTTTAACACAAGGCGCTGCTGTTTATTATGACTTTTTTGGTATTTGGGAGCTTGTAGCTGGGTGTGAGATATTGATTGGTTTAATAAAACAATCTCCACATTTAATAGATACTCCATAAAGTTTGGGGCCCAAAACTGCTCTGAGTTCTTGGCCCCCACATTTACATTTTAATTATTCTCCATATTGGTACAGCTACACCTGCTAGGCCTTACAAGTTGGAACCACAATAAATTGCTTGTGTTTTTTTTACCGTGAGGTACGATAATAAAAATATCTACTAGCATCATATGTCATGGTCGAATGCAACTTTTTCTCAACTTCAGGGGAAAAATTTTCAGTATTGATTTCAGCATCGGTCACTAATTGTATTTGATTAATTTCGCATATTTTTAGATCGTTGTATTTTGTTGGTTTATTGATTTGTGCAATCTGCATAATTTAGGCAGAAAGTCACTCTGGTGCAAGCTGTTTATTTACTGGTGGCACGGACAGTCCGTTGTCTGTCTGTCACATTCTTTCACCGTGCTTAAACCACTTGGTGGATTTTCCATTTAGCAGGCGGCACACTTGTGGCGTTCAAGGACACGTTGTGCTAGATTAGATTTCACCCCTTGTCCTTCAATAGACAGCAACGATGAGACTGATGAATGTCTGGACGAAAACGTGGAAGATTATTAGAACTGCCATTTTTGATACATACGCACAATTATAATCGGCAGTTCTTACAATTTTCGGTTTTCGTTGTTTTTTTTGTGTTTCTTAAAGGTTAAACTTTCCGTAAAGGTTAGACTTTTTGTTTTGTTATTATGTGTATGTGCAATTTTGCCTGAAAAGGCCCTCCTCAAAATGATCTATACTGTGTCGGGTGGGACGTTAAACCCTACTCACTCACTACTCACTCAGTAGATTGGGTCCCTGATTCTCCACTGGAAACTGGAAAGTTTGATTTGAGGGGTCCCCCAAAACTTGAAATTGCTTATTTATGATTCACCAGTGGTCAGCACCATGCAGTGATTACATATTTGACCTAATTAATTCGGTCCTTGTTATAGTCATAGCACTGTGATGAAGGTTGATGCGATAACGTTGCTACAGGTGTGTACGTCGGAGGTAGCGTGTTTTTGCAATGAAGGCTACACTGGCAAGGACTGCAGTGAAAGATCCAACATAACTCTAATACGACTGACTACCATAGTGCCACCGATACTGTCACCAACGTTGACAACAGAATCTGTTAATATCACCAACTCTACTTTGACCATAGCACCTTATGTCGTTACTACCTTACCTCGTGCTGTTCACTGGGCTGGTATGTTGCATTTAATGTTTTTCACTGTATCTAGCTTGTTTGAAGTGAGATTATTTGTAACTTATTGTACAGTTTAGATGGTTGACTGACAGGAATTAATCCTTTCGGGACAAGCTACTTGGGAGCCACGTACTTTCTAACTGCTCTCGCTGCTGTGCTACGTGGGACCCACGTAGTAATATAATTGCTGATACATGACACCATCAGGCTGACTGATCCTGACAGGATTTTGTTTGTTTGAAGCTGTGGCACATTATGATTTTTTGGTTTAATTTTTTGTTTAATTTGTGACAGCTATATAAGTACACTTACTTACTTGCCTACTAATACCCCGTTTACACGATCAAGCAATCATCAAGCATACATCGAGCAAACATCGAGCATTTAGAGCACACATCGTGTGCATGTATTTTGAATGCATTTGCTGGATGTTTGCTCAATCATTGTTCAATGTTTGCTTGATCGTGTAAATGGGGTATTAGTGATTGGCTGCCCGGCGTGTTTGTCAGGACTGAGCGTTGGCCGTTCTCCTCATATCACATGGTGGCTGATCTTGATACTCGTGGCTGTCGTCATCGCTGCTTCACTTGTTCTCGGCTTCTGTCTCTTCTGCTACAGGTCTCTGCTTGGTCAATAAATCAGAAATAGGATCGACGACAGTGTCTGCTGTTTGTATATGTTATTTGTACTGTATGCGATTTCATAAAGTTTTTGTTAAGGATTTTTATTACATTTATGTCATCTGGACCACCACTGCGGAAGAATCTGCCAGCTAAAACTTCTATAGTGGAACACTACTTTGGAACATTTTAAGTGATGACTTAAGACGTTTTTGTTTGTTTGAAGCTGTGGCACATTATAATTTTAAGTTTTTGTTAAGGATTTTTATTACATTTACATGTATTAAGTTACTGTTACTGTACTGGCAGTAAAGTTCAGAGTGTAACTGCATGCTGTCCCAAGTTCAAGTGTTAATGTGTCTCTGCTCACTTGTCGATGGCAGCTTGGCTTAGTTGTAACTCTGATACATTAAGCTTAACATGGCTGGTTGCATCAACAAAGTTACACGACATTGACCCAGGTTAGCACTGAGTTTGGTGACCAGGGCCCGCAGTTTTCGGTGGAAAATTTTGTCAAATTCCGCGGGCCAGTTCGCAAAATTTCGCGGCTCACCGCGGCAAAATTATCCAAGTTCTGCGGCTCAATGCAGCTTTCTGTTTGTGTAAACTAAGCTTCATTACTGTTAAAAAAAACTTCAGTTATCGGATGCTAGCATGATGCTCATTTATGCTAGCAACATACAAAGAAAGTTATCCATCTTTTTTTCATAAGTGCAATTTGTCTAAGTCGCATTGTGTTTATTTACGATTGTGCCTTATACGATGGTAATTATTAGTAGAGACGCATTTTTAGGCAGTTCAGTTTGATTTTTCTCCGTGATATAGTCAGTCTAATTATGTTACCAAGCCGACGACTGTACTAATCATCGGTCATTTCTTAATTTCTGCAAAATTCCGCAAAATTCCACAGCAATATCAAAATTCCACGGAAAAGAGCAAATTTCGTGGCTGGGCTTGAAATTCCGTGGCCCACTGAAAACTGTGGGCCCTATTGATGACTGTTTTTAGGTATACCATCTTTGTATTTGACCGTGCTACCTAGATTGATGCAAACTGCTCATCCCTTCGTGAGTAAGCAAAATGATGCTGATGATGGTCATGGCCATCGATACAGAAGCAATGGTGAGCTTTGTGTAACAGTAGGTCCTGCTGGCAGCCTGGCATAAATGCTAGCTTAAAGGTCCGTGGACGCCAAAATTAGCATGTACATTTTATCCATTTTCCTGAAAGTGCAGAATTTTCTGATAACTTTGACAGTAATATCGTCGCCCAGCATTTTGTCAACACGGAAAAATTTACCTTTGAAGTCAACGATCTACGAAAACGACGTAGAAAACGCACTGCCATGATGGTCTGCGGTGACGTCATGAGTTTAGCCTATAGACGTCATGAATATTAATGGCCTGGCCTAGAATGATGACGTCGTCAGCTAGGCCATTAATATTCATGATCTACATGGGCTAGGGTCATGACGTCACCCCAGGCACTGATAGATTTCAATATTTCGCATAACGTAACGTAATGCCGCATTTCGTTTGAATTCACGCATTAATTTCATGTATTTATGAAGCTCAAATCCACATATTACATATGTGAGGTTAAATGTTTAATTTATATCTACAGAAATTGCGCGAGTGAGTTTGACTGTGGCCATGGACCTTTAACTGGGTTTGTGGTTGCCGACTCAAGTGCTGCTAAGGGGATGAGCTCCCATGCAGTGGATCTCTCTGTCTGTGTAAAATCTTTTTTTCTTCTCTGATACGAGAATTCTGTTCTAACACTGGTATATCAGTAGTATCCGTGCGTTGCGGAATCTAGGCGAAGAAGTCCCGCGGTACAGCAGAAGCGCAAGAAGCCGGCGACCAAACGTAACAAGCTTGGCAGCGTTCCGTCATTGTCGTCACGCAAGTCGCGTGACAGCGGTGAAATCACGGTGGCCAATCGCATCATCTCATTCGGCAAGATGCCCTCGTACAAGTCCGTACAACTCTGCTGGTTATTTTTACTTGATGTGGGATTTGGCTTAGTTAGTCGCATCGACATCGGAGCTAGTTATTACTTGGATGAGTGATTGTCAGCACACCGGTAAACCATTACGTTACGTAACCAGCCACCCAGGTCAACTCAGCCTAGCCATCCTTCCATGGGTAGGCACAGTGAGTACCCGCTTAAGCTGGAATATAAACAGGCACCACACGATGCACTAGCCTCATCGGTAAGTTCCAATGTGGCTTTCTGTAGTCATTTGGTTGAAATTTGCGTTGCAATTATTTGGGGGAGGTGCCAGAAGTTACCGGAATATTGCAAGTTATATAAGTAAGTAAGTAACATTTACATTTGCCAGCCTTTGGGTGCATGTAGTATGGTCAGCTGTCCCTAGTGACAGCTGGGCTATTGTCAGGCTGCCCATTTGTAGTAACGGTGTTGGAGGCTTAAGATATGTTTGTTGCCACTTTTTACTTCCGCCAAGGAGGTAATGTTTTTGCCAGACTTTGTTTGTTTGTCTGTCTGTCTGTCTGTCTGTCTGTCTGTCTGTTTGTCTCTCTGTGTGTTAGCAATATAACTCAAAAAGTTATGGACGGATTTTTCTGAAATTTTGAGGGTATGCCGGGAATGACACAAACTACCAGTGATTCAATTTTAGGGGTGATATGGAAGGAATCCTGGATTCTGGATCACTTTGAATTTTTCGTTACCATTGCTTTCAATGTGGCATAAGGGAAACCGCTGCAAAACTGAAGATGGTGCTGCCACCTAGCGAACAACATTGCCTTGGCGGGTGTGTGCGGGCTCTGACTGCTTTCTAGTTTTCCTTTACTTTTTTAGTTTTTATTCTCCACTTCTTCAAAACCAAAGAGCAGACCAAGTCCAAAATTGGGGGAAGGACGAACCTCATTTGGACAGAATTGAGTCCAAATTTCAGCAAGATCCGTTGAGGGGTTTTTGAGGGAGGGGCAGTGGGTATGGGGCTACGGGCCGCATGGTTATTGGTATATGTGATATTATATTTTCATTCGATGGGTGGCGCCACCCATCGGACTTACTGCATCGGGTGGCCGCACATTGACCTGGCGCCAAATTTCTAGTTTAACCAACCATGTGCTGTGTGTCTGCAGAGAGGAGAAAATAAAGCGTGCGCTGAGACAACAGAAGCATGCCAGCGCAGCCAGTGAGACTGCGTCCGATCGTAGTGCCGAGCTGAAGGCCGATTCGGTTGCCTTTCCACTCGCTGCAGCACCGGAGCGCGGCATTCTCAAGAAAGGCTCGTCACAGGGCTCCATTACTGGCAGCACCAAGTCCGCTTCACGCCTTGCACGCCCACTGCTGGCCACTAGTAACGGGTAGTTGTTGTATAATTTCAGCGTGTTTAATTAGGTCTTTCTCTCCTTCGTTTCCAGTTGGGGGCAGGTCCCTTACTTTACCTTATTTCCAGGGTGGGCAGGCTCTTACACCTGCCCAGCGCTGAGGCCGTATCAGCTCGGCCCAATGCGCATCCCCGAATGTAACCACAATATTACAGGTAGCGGCTATAAAGCTGTAGACGGCTATGAAGCTGTAAATAGACGGCTGTAAAGCCGTAGTCGGTTGTGAAGCCGAAACCAGCACAAAAGCACTGGTAACGTGCAGCAATCTGCTCTCACGTTTTGGTCAGCGCTTAGTCAGCTCCTCGCCTCCAGATTTTAGAAATCTTTTGGGTCATCGGTGCAAAGCCCCACCACCACGACAAGGTGGCTGACCACGTTGGGGTTGGGGGCAGGTCACTGACCCAATGTTTTCCAGGAGACTCCATAGGCGTCATGGATCACGTTGTGTCTCCCTCCGAGCCTGGCACTTGAAGACCCGGTGTTCTGTCGTTTCTCTGGTCCGTCTGCTGACTGCTCTCAATTAGAATTGTAATTAGCATTTTTCCGTCCGCTGACTAAATAGATTTGGAAATACATGGTGCTAGTTAATTTGACATCAGTTTTACAGTGGTACAAGCAACGGGATATATTATCTTCAAATGAATAAATATTTACAAGTATTCTGGGTATAATGCTGCAAGCTTACCAAGAAATGGCATACATAAAAAATATATAAAAAGCTAAAGTGACACACATACATACATCTGTCAAGGTTTAGAACTTAGTCAAGTTATTGCACTGCTGTCGTTGAAGTGGCCTTTATTCTGGGCAAGTTAAGCAGAATTTCATCAGAATTAGTTTGCCTGTAATTAGAACTATGATATGGAATTAGTATGCATTGATTAACCGATTAATTAGAATTAGCTTATGAGTAATTAGGTACAAAATAAAAATTGAGGATTTTTAAAAAAAAATTAGTTAATTAATTTCTTTCTAATTAATTGATTACTGATTGTGCATTGACAGTGCGCCAACAAACGATGGCAAAAATGTACCCGAGTCACCACTGCCAACTGCTGCTGCAGCCGTCTCCGACACAACCGATTTCAACGCTTTCGAGTTTATTGACGGCGTGGATGAAGATGAAGGCTCCTGCAGCTGTTCCTGTGATGAAGCAGACGATCCGAACGTTAACAATGATGGTGACGCCGCAGTCGACGGCCCCACTGGAACTTCGGAGAACACCGAACCCACTGTCGGTGGTGCGACCGGCTGCAGCGTAGAGACACAGACCGATCCGGAGTCACTGAGCTCCTCCGTGACCAGCCTGCTCGACCCGTCAGCGTCAGCAGGCAACGACAAGATGACACGGCTGTGCAACATCAACGAGCTGCTGCGGCAGATTGATGAACAGTTTAACAGCGTGCTGCGATCAACCTCGCTCACGTTGACCCCGGACGTCACAGCAGCTGATGCCCCCGAACTCTCGCCGACAAACTCCGATGAGCCACGGGGGTCGGAGACGGAGGCCGATCGAGCATGTCCCTCTCGATCTTTTCCCACAGCTCGCCTCGCCGCCGGTCGGAGTCAGCTGCCATATGACAACTTGAAGCTAGACGAAGCTACTGCTCTAGACCGGCAGGGGGTCACCGATGAACCATTTGATAGGCCGGTAATTAGACCAGTACCGTTAGTGCCTCATAGTCCGAGTCCTGGCTCAGTTATCAGTGAGACAACTGATGCAGGAAGCGGTCCAGCTCTATCGCTAGTGCCATATCGAGGCAGCAGTGGCACTTCCCTTGTTTCAGCAGCATCGGCTGACAGGTTGTCACTTCCGACGATCCAACCTAAGGCCAACTCGTCATCCCCGGCAACCGTCGCCAGCGAGGGTTACCACAGTGACCGCGTGCCAGCCACCGAGCCACCAGCACCACCGCTGGACTTCCCCCTTATAATCCGGGAAATACCCAAACCGTCGACGTCGACGACGCCACCGATACGATTTCTCGGGGATTTGAACATGCGGCCCCAGTCCAGACGACTGAACTCGCCGGATGACGTGGACGTATAGACAGATAACATTACGTTGGCTTTTACTTTGGGTTTTTCCATAGGCATTTAGTTACCGGAATGGTACACCGGGAGTCAGGAAAACACAGCGCCAAAGTGTTATCCACGCTTTTTCTGGAATATTTACCAAATTTTGCTTTTTTTTACGAATGGGCCAAATAGTGTGAGAGTATTTGAATCCAGACCTGCAACATAACACCTTGCACTGGACTAGTTGCAGCTTAATGGAGAAGCTTTATAACGTATTGAAACACTGGCATATTTTTTCACTGAATAATTGGTTGGTGTAGAATAGATATATAATTCAGGCTTCTGTAATATGTATTATTCCGGTAATTAAAAGTCTTGTCTTTTTTCCGTTTTTTTTTTCAAGATCAACGGTGCTCAAGGAGTCGACAATTAATTGCTGCAGCATTGGTGCTTTTGTCTGCTGTACTGTTTTACGCAGAGTGGCTTCCATTTTTGCACTATTTTGTAAAACACCATATATCTTGGACCATTAGAAATCAGTCAAACTACATTGTGGTGAACCATAGTGTGTGCTGTTTGTATGATATGTTATTTATACTGTATGCCGTTTGTTAATGTTTCTGTTGAGGAGTTGAGTTTTTATTACATTTTACGTTATGTCAGTGCGACGTTTATGCATATATTAGTGAGCTCTCGTAGCTTGCTTTGCGGTACACAAAAATATTGTGCACTGCTGTTTTTGAATAAGGTGACTATTTTGTCATATGATAGCTGTCAGTTTCGGTTTTTTCCACATGTGGTTCAAAGTTGTGACTTGATCAAAGTGTGCTAATTATTTTGTCAAAGATCTAGCGATTAGAAAGATAATTCTGGCTAGATTAACAGTTTTGATTACATTTTTTTATTTCCCGTAATTTTTTTTCATTTTGGTTCAGAACATGTTTATATATTCTGTGTATTTATGTAGTGATGCAGTATTGTACAATATTTGGGTAATGTGAGTGAGTAAGTAAGTAAATGATTTGTGTGATGCTGTAGGTGTGTGTTGACAGTATCAGGGATTATATGACAACACTTTGCATTGTGTTAGGTCATAATACTGATGGTTTGTGCCATCGTCAGAACTAGGGCCCACAGTTTTCTGCCTTTCGTGGAATTTGTCTTTTTCCGCGGAATTTTGATACTTCCGCAGAATTTCGCAGAATTTTGCAAAAATTGAGAAATGACCGATGATCAGTATGATCGTCGGCTTCACAACATAACTAAACAGACTAATTATATCACGGAAAAATTAAACTGAACTGCCTAAGTGACTTACTAATAGCCATTGCAATATGGCGCACAGTCATAAATAATTTGACTTGACATATTGCACTTTAAAAAAAGAGATTGATATTTTTCTTTGAATGTTGCTAGCATAACTGAGGACAACATCAGCCCTCAATAACTGAAGTTTTTTTTGGACACGACAGAGCTCACTTTATTCAAAAACGGATGGTCGTGGTGAGCCGTGGAATTTGAACAATTTCGCCGCAGTGAGCCGTGGAATTTTGCAAAGTGGCCCGAGGAATTTGGCAAAATTTGCCGTGGAAAACTGTGGGCCCTGGTCACAACAGGCTGCAATAAAGGCTTTGATCATCTCTCCGTCCGTCCTGTAACTCAGATACAGATAAACAAAATATTGGTGTGAATTGTATAGCTTTTTGAACAAGAATCATCAGTGTGCCATTTTTCAGTGTTAGAAAAGGTCAAGGACTTCAGCATCGCTAGGCAGATGTCTGCATAATATGTCAGCACTAGGCTGGTGTATCTGTCTAGTCCCTCTCTCCTGTGTGGATTCCTTACTCCAAAATGTGAAGGTGTATAAAACCCAGAATTTGTGTGAATGTTCCCCAGGGCTGGAGATGGTCTTGATGCCAGTTTCCAGTACAAAAAGGTCAATGATCAGGGTCAAGGTCACCCAACATCATTCATTGATATACCCTACAACATGTCGACTCAATACCTGTATCTATATCTACAGTGTGAGTCAAAAAATTTTACCCCTTCCCCCGCAACTGAAGTTTTTTGAACTTTTTTTTTAACTGAAAATTTTAAAGCCATATTTCACATGCATATTTGGCATTCAACTATACGCCAAATTGCAAAGTTTTGTTCAATTACCCCCGGTATTCTTAAATTTGATGAAGTTATGCCATATCATGCATGCTCACCTAGAGGTTTTTTGCATTTTCACAACACATTTATCACAAAACATGAACTTTTGATATTTGATAACAAACAAATGGCTAAAATGCACAAATTGCTGGGATATTACAGTTATAAAAACAGCTAAGCATATTCAACAAGAAATTTGAGCTAATGCTCACGAGATGCGCGAAAGTCTATGGCAGTTCTGGTTCAGTAGTTTAGCTGAAAATTGGGGTGTTCACTCTAAGTTAATATACAAATACCAAATTCTCTATCTGCATTGCATAACTATAGTTCCGTGGCGACACCTTGTGAATGATATAGACTTGTTGCGCAGCCCAAAATCGTCCAAAAATCCATAAACCCCCTATTTTGGCGTTCAAGGTCATTCAAGGTCATTGAATTCGGCGCCAATTGAGAGCCAGTGTATGACTTCCTGTTAGTGATTAATAGTAACCTAGGCCTATTTTGCACCATTACTGAGATACAGCGACTTATTGGCCAAAAATTGCAAATTTTGCCCACCCCCTCTCATTTAGCGCCCTCGTTCGGGGTGACCCCCTTCGAATATATGGAAAAGTTTTACGGTTCCTGAAACTAGAGTCTTCCAGGCAGCCGACGGTGAAGATTTGGTGATCCGAGCTTGCACTGTTTTTGACTGATCCACCCGTGTGACAGACAGACAGACAGACAGAATTGCGATGGCTAAGATCGCATCTGATGTTCAAAATGTTTACCACCGGCCAAAGCAGATGCATTCAAATGATATTGTGAAAGTCTGCAGCAAGTCATCCCGTATTTGCTGCAGCGCAGCTTTTAGCTCCAGAATGGTATTGAACTTGTTAAGTTTGTAAAATGTCTTCATCCTTGCTTCCCACACATTAATAGTTAGGTGGTTGAAATCTCGTGAATTTGATGACCACTCACACTTTACAGTGAGGTTTGTACAGTGGGCTTTCAAGTGAAAATGGAAAATTTTCTGGGTGAGCATGCATAATAT
>Ga0209454_1001593_pt1 | contig 14453 bp, 10 predicted proteins | sample WorMetHERISLAND1_2_FD_187400 | JGI IMG/M metagenome (GOLD analysis project Ga0209454, IMG submission 187400) | Marine gutless worms symbiont microbial communities from Max Planck institute for Marine Microbiology, Germany - Olavius geniculatus... | ecosystem: Host-associated > Annelida >...
GCCGGCATCGATCATGGCCGTCAGCCGCCCGATGCCATACTCCCCTTCATCATAGCGGTAGGTGACGTTTTGAGCCTCATCCGGGTAGTCGATGCTGGTCAGCCGGTTCAAGGCATCGTAGGCGTAGGTGACCGTGATCTGGTTGGCATCGGTCTTTGAAACCAGGTTGCCCGCGGCATCGTAGGTGTAGACCGTCAACCCCGAGTCAGGTGAATCTTCAGCCACCCGGTCTCCAAGGTCGTTATAGGTGTATACCGTCTGGTGTTCGGCGGCGTCGATGACCCGGGTCAGGTTGTCGTGCGCATCATAGACATATCGAGTCTTCAGTTCACCGGGCTGGGTGAGAAATTCCAACCGGTTCAAAGGATCGTAGGCCCGGGTGATCGTTTTGCCGGCGGCATCGACCATGGCGGTCAGGTTGCCGTTTTTGTCCCAGTAGTAGTCCTCGAAATCGCCACCCGGATAAAATACGTTTGCCAGACGGTTGTACTCGTCATAACCGAATTCCGTGTACCTGGCCAACTGATCCTCAGCGTCATGGATCTGCTCAAGGGTGCGGTTGCCCTCACTGTCGTAGGCATACCGGATGTAGTTGCCCGCGTTGTCCGTAATTGTCTCAATAAATCCCGCGTCGGTAAAGCCGTAGCTGATCACGCGCCCGGACGGCAAGGTGAGCGCTAAAAGATTGCCGATGTTGTCATAGATATAATCGGTGGTTTTTTCATTGGCCGTGGTGGAGGCGATGCGGCCGGCCGCATCGAATGCGAGTGTGGTGACAATCCCGTTGCTGTCGGTGATGCGCTGCGATCGTCCCCAGGCGTTGTAGTCCGCATAGATCGTTTCCTGCCCCAGGCTGTTGGTGATCTTCCGGAGCCGACCGCGGTTTAAGCCTTCAGCAGGATTGTTGGGATAGTAGTCGAAGGTGATGACATCGGCCTCATCGGTGCGCGGCCCGTCGGCTGATAAAATCTGACCGTTGGCGTTGTAGGTGTAGGAAATGGTGCGGCCGAACGGATCGCTGCCGTCAAATCCGGCAGTGCTCACGGCGAGCAAATTGCCGGCCGTGTCGTACTCGAAGCTGGTTGTGGTCGTCTGACCCGCATTGGCGACGCTGGACCGGGTGATGGCTGAAATTTTGTCAAGTTCCGGGTGCCAGTTGTAGTCGGTTGTACGTTCGTGAGAAGATCCAACGGCCTCGGTTTTCGTCAGCATTCGGCCGCGATCATCGTAGGTGTATTCGATTCGGTTTTCTTCCGCATCGATGGTCGAGTCGATCAACAACCGATCGTTAAGCTCGTGGGATTCTTCAAGCGAAGCCAGGCAGCTTGAGCAGCCGGAACCCGTGCTGGATTCAACCCGGGCCATGCCCTTGGACACATGCAGCTGAAATGTTGTCTTATTTCCCAGCGAGTCGGTGACACTTCTTTGAAAGTGGTTGTGGTAGTCTACCGTGACCCGCCTGGCACCACCGGCCAGCGCGGAGCTCAAGGCCCGGTCCTGTTCGTCATAGGTGACCGTCAGAGAGCGGATCCCGTTTTCATCGGTGATACCTGTCAGGTTGTGGGGATCGCTGGGATCATCGTAGATATAGGTCCGATAAGTAGCGTCGGGGTTGTCGACCCGGCTGAGGTTGCCGGCGCTATCGTAGCTGTAGCTGAATTTGCCGACCGGAGTCGTCAGGATCGACAGCCTGCCGTCAGTTTTGTATTGGAAGCTTAAGGTTGCGCCGAAATTGTCGCTGACACTGCTGACCTTACCGATAGTCCGGGTAATAGTCTGGGTGTTGCCGTTGGCATCTTCAATTCGAATTAAAAGTCCGCTGAGGTCAAAGGTCTTTTTGATGCCGCCCGGTTCGGTCAGGGTGTAGCCGTCGCTATGGGCCTCAAAGGTCCGGGCCCTGTCCGTCGCGGTGATGTACCGGCCGGTGCCGTCATCGTTAAAATGCACATGCCGGCCGTCTGACTGTTTTAAGATGATGCTATCCACCGATAGGCTGAGACTGTCCGAATAAGAACCAGTCCAGCCGTAGCCGAAGGCACCTTCAAACTCAAACTGGCTATTGTAGTGGCGGATAAACGAAAGCGGCAGCCCCGCGCCGGCCAGCACGATGTCGGTCTGGCGATTGTACTTGTTGCCGGTGGCAAAGTTGATGGGATTCGAAGTAAAGGTTACCGTCTTGCAGTCCCCGCATTCTGCTCCTAGATTCTGCAACGGGTCTATATGGGCTATATGGGCCGTAACCGAAGATGTTGTTGTCGCACCGTTTCTCGCATCTGCGACGACCTTGAACGTGTAATCGCCTTCGGCCATTTCCGATGGGTCAAACAGTTTTCTGTAGAAATCGGAAAATTTAAAGACAACGTCCCATCAGCCACGGATGTGGCCTCCTGGAAATCGACGCTGCCCTTTATATCAATAAAACCTTCCAGTTTACCGATTTCATCTATGGTCACCTTGGGCGTATTGTTGACTTTAAACGTTATTTGCGCCTCTGTCTTACTCTGATTGGCAGCAGTGGCAATGACTTTGATGGTGTGGGGGCCGGTTGTCAGCACTGTCGGGTCAATCAGTCGGTTGGCAATCTGTGAATAGCTCCAGCTGGATTCATCCACCCAAGCGCTGGCCTGCAAGGCACCGTCAAAATATACAGCGACGGTTCCATCGTAAAAGGTCGGATGGACCGTAAACGCAACCGTCCCGCCAACGTCAAATGAGCCGCTGATCTCTTCGATATCATTGATGTGAATTAATGAATTTGACTTCAATCAAGGAGAATTATGATTTTTGATAGCTGCCCGGAGGGGAGAGCTTCAGGGGAGAAGCCGACTTTCCGGCCTCTCAGAAGGTCAACTGATTGGAAGTGGGCTAATAAATACCGGTAATAAACGCTATGGGATCTCAGAACCCGAAAGATTTACGATCGCAATGCCTAGAGCCACCAAAATCATGCTGCCGATCAAGCCCAGGGATAAGCCTTCACCCAAAAGGATGTTGCTGAAGATGACACCGATTATCGGTTTGGCGAAATGAAACACTCCCAGGTGGCTGGCGATATAGCGTTGGTAGAGTTTGGTCGATACGATAAAACCGATACCGGCGATGATCACGCCCTGATAGAATAAGCTGGCTGAAATTCTTGTATTCCATCGAGAATTCAGTGCCAGCTAAATTTCGTTGGGGATCATATAGACCGCTAGGTTAGTTGTCAAGTTGCATGGAAAAGGAGTTTTCTTCACTGATGCGCAGCATCGTAGTGTTCCCGCAGCAGATCCCGACCAAAATCACCATCGAAATCCCGCCAAACGGTATGAATGTGATTGGCGCCGTTTTGGACGTTGTCGTATTCAATTAAAAAATCCGGCCCCTGAATGCGATAGTAATGGGGCTGGCCAGCCTCTAACCCGCCAGCCCAACCGAAATAGATGCGATCCCAACTGCTCCTGCCTATCGTACCCATGCGCTGACTGGCGATTTCATCCGGCAAGACCGATGCATATTCCGCGATCAATCCGACCAGCAGCTCTAATTGCGATTCATCTAATTCACCGGCGGAAATGCCCACCAAATCCGGAGCTGAAACCTGTGCATCACCTGCAGTCAGAATATCGCGATAAGCTCGATCACTAAATACGGCTTTTATCTGCTGCTCCCGGTTCAGGCGCTTTACCAGGGTGCGGGCCAGTAATTCCTCCTTTTCCAGTGGTCGCAGGCCCTTTAAGTTACCTGCAGCAACTTGGGCCGGATTGGCCCCCAAAAAGCGTGGCGCCGTTGCGAAGAGATTTCCTTTGACGATGGTGATGTTAAGGCTGAGATGGTGTCCTTCAAACCGCCAGCCCCATGTGCCGGTTTCAGACGGTTGGCCAAAAAACGAAAAGTAATACTTTTCAGGATCCCGGCCCAGCCAGTTCCAGGTTTCGATTTCGCGCAAAACTGATTCCAGAGCTATGATGTTAGATGCTTTGAGATACCCGCTTTGACTCAAGGCTACTTTTAAAAACTGCATTGCAATTCGACGCTGATCGGAAGTCATATCCTTTAGCGCCAGGCCTTTTCGGCTTCGCGGCACATAATGCCAGTTAAAACGTTCGTCATCTTCAAACGTAAAACGTGCGGCCTTTTTCTGCCCGGATGAAAGTGCATCCAAAAAATTGCCGGCCGCCCTCGCCATTCGGGCCGCTGCTGCAGGTGCAGTGATTTCATGAGCATTGGCAGTCATTGGAATTAGAAGACAGACGATGGACCACAATACAAAAAACCTGCCGTATCTGGTCGTAATAGACATGGAAACACCTCTCAATTCTCACCTCATGAAATACAATCTAATGCTTTTCTCTCAGATTGCCAGGTATCCAACCCACCGCAGCAAATTATTTTTTAAGGTGGACATGACCCGCCGCAAGCGGTCGATATGAAGCCAAGGGGTCTTGGCCAAGCGATTGACTTTGCGTAGAAAGGGCATAACGGTCATGAATTTATGCTTTTTGTGATAATGGCGGGTGAGTGATGCATTGTTTCAAGACCGTTGATCCAACAAGAGGGCAAAACCGAAATACTAAGGCGCTTCGTTTTGGATTGACGGATTATTTCACATCAACAGTTCGCGCCCACTTTCGATTTGGTCTGCTGTCAGTTCTTGGATTCTATCGATCATCGGTGCATCAAGGCCCAACTGCCGGCCGGATTCCACACTTGCCAAATCCTTTCCGGCATGGTGCTCAAGGCTGTATCCCATTGACTTAACGAGTATATTGGCAAAGTCCACGATCAGCAGCTCTTTGCTCATGATCTCAGCTTTCTCCAGGTTGTTATGAAATTGAGCAATTTGTACGTATCTGTCGGAGTAATTCCACCGTTTCAGCAATGCGGGGCCAAAATCACAATGCAGCTTTGCCAACATGGATACTAACGCAGACCGGCTGACGTCATTTTGAAATTGGGCTTTTGTTTCCATTTCCGTGACGACATGGATCAACACCAGCTTTCCGATATCGTGCATCATTCCCATGGTGAAGATTTCATCGGAAACTTCCAGCTTAAGCAGTTCGGCGATATTTTGAGAGGCATAGGCACAGGCGATGGAATGCTCCCATAGTTTCTCTAAGATTCGGGCATATTTCTTATTCTGAGTGTTAAAGAGCTTCCGGTTGCAAAGTGCATCGACGAGCTGTTTGGTGGCACCCAGGCCCAAGCGGCTGACAGCCTGCTCAATGGTGTTATTTTCCACTACCCCCCGGTAGAATGCCGAGTTGGATATTGAAATCAGTTTTGAGGATATGGAAAGGTCTCGTTTCAGGATATCTGCTATTTCATGATAGTTGGCTGTCATTTGGCACAGTTCATAGAATTTTTGGCATATCCTGGGGAGTGAAGGCAGCCTGAAATCACCGGTTTTAAAGCGGGATATGAGCGCCTTCATGATATTGTTTTCCGTATTGGGCAATTCGTTTTGATTTTTGGGTTCAGGGACTAAGCCGATTTTTTCGAATTTTTCTATGATGACTTGCGGCCTGATCGGTTTCGAAATGTATTCATCGCAGCCGGCCTGGATACTGTTGACAACGGTTTTTTTATCGGTATGGGAAGTGGCCATAATTATTTTGGCCCTGTGTTTCAGTGGGATCTTTTTTTCCATTTCAATTTTTCTGATCTCATCCAGAACCTCGGTCCCAAGCAAATCGGGCATCGAGATATCGAGAAAAAGAAGATCAAAGGGTTTGCCGGAATCATGGGCATTTTGAAATGCCACGATGGCTGCCGTACCATTGGGCGCCAATTCGCAGTCACCGAATTCTTCAAGGATTTTTTGGAGCTTTTTCCTGCTGACAAGCTCATCATCAACAATTAGGATTTTCATTTACCATTCTTTTATTGTTTCGATCCGGAATTTTTAGCGGTTCCTTTTTATTCTATCATTGAAAACCTGGTTTTTTGGGCCCGGATCTTTACTTGTGCCATTGCTGAAAACGGCCCATGACAGAGCCGGTTTCAAGATTTATGCATTGTGAGGTGCTTTACGATATCACTGACATCAGGCAGTCCCCGCGGGTTCCTTGCAGCACATTTGTCGGTAAAATTCTTCTAGTGAATGAAGTTCTTTTTCAAGAACTTCAATAAGTTCAACGCTTTTTTGTCCTTGGGCCGATGACGATGGATCTTCCAGGCGTGCGGCAATTTCAGCGAGATTATCGGCATTTAAATTTACGGCACCCCCTTTAATCGAATGGGCTTCCTCGCGGATGATCTTCATATCTCCGTCGGCTAAGGCCCGGCGCATCCCTTGAATCTGGGGCTTGACCGCTTCAATGAAATCCTCCAACACCTCATTCAGAAACTTCTCATCCCCTTGAAATTCATCCAAGGTCAAATCATAGTCCATGGGGGCCATAGCCATTTGATTTCCGGCATTTGCCGGACTCTGTGCGTTGCCGTCGTTTGGGCTTAATGGGGTATGAACCCATTTATCCACTATCTCTAAGAGATCATCTCGTTTCATGGGTTTGGTGATATAGTCATTCATGCCCGATTCTAAACATCTATTTTTTTCATCTTTTGTGGCCCGGGCTGAAACGGCGATGATCGGAATTTCTTTTTTTGTGGATGCGCCCTTTACCGAAACGCCGCTTCGACTTTTCTCGAAACGCCGGATCAGCCGGGTTGCCTCGTAACCATCCATTTCAGGCATTTGAATATCCATTAATACCAAATCATACACATCTTTTTTGCGCTTAAAGGCATCGACGGCCTCCCGACCGTTCTCGGCCAGATCCACCTGAAAACCTGCGTCCTGCAGATGTCGCATGGTTACCTTTTGATTGGTCGGGTAGTCTTCGACAAAAAGGATCTGAATCGATTCTCGAAGGGCTTCCCTCACCGAATGGCGCGTTATCAGTTGATTTCTGATTTCCGTTTCCGATGCCTGGGAAAGGTTCATAACCATTTTTATGACCTGATGTAAATCACCGCGTTTGATCGGCTTGGTCAGGTACCCATCAATTCCTGATTCCCGGCAGACCTTGCCATCACCGGGCTTCGCCATGGACGTCAGGGCGATAATCGGTATTTTTAGCAGGTTATCAGCCTTCCTGATTTCTTTTGAAAGTTCCAGCCCGCCCATCTCCGGCATTTGAAAATCGACAAAAACCATATTGAAGGGATTCCCCGAAGATGCCGATCCTTTCAGAAGAGTCAGGGCCGATTTGCCGGTGCGTGCTTCCGTCGAATGGCAGCCCCAGGACCGGAGATATTCCGTCAAAATCTGACGGTTTAAGAGCCTGTCGTCCACAACCAGTACCCTTAGATCTTTCAAATTCACTTCGGCCATGCGACGATTGGCGTTATTCTCCCTTTGTTTGGAAAATGCGGCCGTAAACCAAAACAAGCTGCCTTTATCAATTTCGCTTTCAACACCCATTTCGCCGCCCATCAGCTCGGCCAATTGTTTGGCGATCGTGACGCCTAAGCCGGTTCCGCCATATTTTCGCGTAGTGGAGCTGTCCATTTGATTGAAGCTCTCGAAAATGGCATCTATCTTCTCTTTGGGAATCCCGATCCCGGTATCCTTGACCGTAAAGCGGACCTTGATCCGGTCCGCAAGATTTTCTTCCACTTCAGCCTTGATGAAGATCTCCCCTTCGTGGGTAAACTTCAGGGCGTTACCGGCTAGATTCATCAGGATCTGCCTCAGTTTACCGGGGTCTCCGATCAATTGGGTCGGTAAATCCGGTGAAATGTAGGTTATACACTGGAGACCTTTTTGCTCGGCTTGATAGGCGATGCCTTCGGATAAATCCTCTATGAGATACCCTGCATCAAAGGGAATTTGCTCGATCTCAATTTTTCCAGCCTCGATTTTGGAAAAGTCAAGGATGCTGTTGATTATGCCGAGCAGTGAATTCGATTCCCTTAAAACGGTATCAATGATATCGCCTTGGTGGTTGTCCAAAGCAGTGTCTTTGAGCAACTCCGCCATCCCGATGATTCCGTTTAGCGGTGTACGCAATTCATGGTTTATATTTAAAAAAAACTCGGTTTTGGCTCGATTGGCCTGCTCTGCCGTTTCCTTGGCTTCTCTCAGGGCGCGTTCGGCTTGCCATCGAGCGGCCAAGGTCGATATGAAATGGGTAATTTGAAAGTCGTGAAGCGGTTTTTGTAGATAAAGCAATCGGTTAGGCGGCCTAACGCGTCTTTCGATTTCACGCGGATCGACATCGTCATAGCCGGTCATAATGATAATTTGAACATGAGGATCGAAACTGCGAATCCTCTCTGCCGTGTGGATCCCATCCAGTCCCGGCGGCATGTGGACGTCCAGAAATGCCATGACAAAGGGCTCGTTGGCGTCAATCCCCGCGCGGACTGCTTCAATGGCCTCTTCTCCATTGTGGCAGATGGTGAGGTCAACTATAGGTTGATCCGCTTTCGGGCCAATGGCGTCATCATCAGGGAATCCAGATTTCAGCATGCGTCCCACTATATATTTAAACAAGTTGCATATAATTGTTTCATCATCAGCGATAAGGACCTTCAAAATCTGTTCCTGCGTCACTCCCATAGTCATGCAGTCGTTTCTCCTCATTCTTGGACGGTCTAAAACTTTTTCAGTATAATTTTGAAATTCTGGAATGGTCTGTTGATATTGATGCTTTTGGCGTTTTCAACCTGCTGAAAGTATTTACTGATTCCCAACCCGGGCAAGCCGGTCGCCGCGTAGCGGTGATCCCGCCATACCGGGGAATTGAAGATTGAAGATTGAAGATTTGTTGTATCGCTCGCGCAGCGCAGGCGCTTGCGCCGCGTGTCGCTCTGTCGTTTGAATTTAGACTCACTGCGTTCCTAAAGTATTCAATCCGGCTATAGCATAAATCCTGCACAAACATGATGTGATTTCAATAAATAGACACTAAGTTTTTTCTAAGACTAAGCTCAGAAAAAATGGCCCCATCGGGGCAGCCAATGCGAAGTTCATCAGAATTTGGTTTCAGGTGTCAGGTTTCGGGTGTCAGGGATAGGAGGTTCTAAGTCCTGACACCTGAACACTGACACCTGAAACCATCAGCTTCTTACAACATGTTGTCAGAAAAACCAGCTAAGGGCCTAATTTTATAAGCAAGAACTATGCCGAACTGGAGGGGACTAAAATAACAAATAAATCGGATAGTTGATTTGTGGCCGGCATTTACGGAGGAGATGAAATGCTAAAAGACACAAAATTCGTGCCGCGAAGTTCGTCAGATTATTGACGAAAAGCCCACTCCATGAAGCATCCCTATTTACGATCGCATGGACAGTGGGTGCATAGGGTATTAATTTAAACAAGTCGAACTTAATCAAATTGGGCATGAACAATTCTATATTTTAGGTGACTGGATTCGAGTAAAATCCAGATGACTGGAGGTCAAAAAATGTTAAATCATAAAATAGTTACGAGAGATGAATGGCTGGATGCCCGTCAAAAACACCTGGCCAAAGAAAAGGAATTTACGCGCTTACGGGATCAATTGAGTCAAGAAAGACGTGAACTTCCTTGGGTTAAAGTAGACCGCGAATATATTTTTAATGGACCAAATGGGAAGGAGAATTTATCGGAGCTTTTTGAAGACAAGCCTCAACTACTCGTCTATCATTTCATGTTTGATCCCGCATGGGACGAAGGTTGCCCCATGTGCTCCTATTTTGCCGACAGCTACAGCGGCGCCATTGTACATTTAAAACAGCGCGGTGTGACGATGGTAACCGTCTCCAAAGCCCCGCTCGATAAGCTCGAGCGCTTCAAAGAGCGGATGGGCTGGCGCTTCAAATGGGTGTCGTCCTATGACAACGATTTTAACCTTGATTATCACGTTTCCTTTACCGCGGATGAGAAAGAGAAGGGCGAAGTGTATTACAACTACGGAACCAGCGCTTATTTTGAATCAGAGGGCCCCGGAATCAGCGCATTTTTGAAGGATGCGGATGGAAATATTTTCCACACATACTCCAGCTATGCCCGTGGACTGGATATGTTGATCGGCGCCTACAACTTGCTGGACCTGGTCCCGAAAGGGCGGGATGAAGCCGATTTACCCTGGCCGATGGCGTGGATCCGTCATCACGACAAATACGGGGATTAAATGGTTCCGAGAAAATAATCGCGTCAGTGCAGTTAATCCACTCTATTGGCAAATGGAGTGGATTCCCTTACAGCGGCAACATCAAACGACCTGACTAACTCGACCTCCTGGACGATTTCCTTGATACGCACAGCCATACGGGCGAGTGACAGCAAGGCCAGAAACCATCCACCGATGCCGGTGACAAATGCCCCTGCCACGCGTTTCACAATAGCAATCAAATGGCCCAGGATTCGGCAGGCAGCTCCAAAGCAAACCGATTCACGACGGTTATATTTGATCAAACGTCTTACGGTTTGCGGTTCTGCCCGCATATTAAAAAAAATTGCAGCATCAAAATCCTTGTCGTGAGAAATGGCTATGTTTTGCGCATCGCTTCCCGGCAAAAGTGTATTGCGGAGGTAAACCGCCCCCCGATGAAGGATCTCAAAGGCGGTTCTGACTGTCCCGAAAACATAACGGGAATGCTTGGCAACAAAGCGGGCCATATTTTTTATTAAATTTAAAGCAGTGGATACGACCTTTTTAACGAATCGTTTAATCCATCGAAATACCCTTTTAACGCCGTCCCATATACTTGACGCAATATTCGTCAGTCTGCTTTTTAACAAATTCTGGTCTTTTTTCGACAAAGAACTTATGCGACCAATCAGATTTTCTTCCACAAAATTATCTTCATCCTGATCCTCTTCTTCTTCAAGTGCGATCAGCTGCTTGAAAAATTCCGGTGTCACATTTTGTCTGCTCCACTTTAATCTGGGCCTTGAAGCAGCCGGCTGCTGCTCCCAGAAATCCTCCAGCGCCAACGATAAAAAGGTTGCACGCTCTTTGAATTTATGACCTTCTCTTCGTCTAAAAATAATTCTGGGATTGCCGATGTTGACATCGAAACCCAGCAGCCAGAATTCAATGCGGGCTACGGCTTCGACAAATTTTTTATTGTTTCTATCTGATACAAAATCGGGGTTTCGGTCCAGTGCGTGAACCAGTTCATCTTGTTGAAACAAGGCACGCAAGATTTCAAGATTGATTTCAGGGCCATTATCTTTTGCCAAAATTCCGATTGCATGGCCCGTTTTTAAAAATTCCTTCAGGGCCGCTTCGAAATCGCTGTTGGTTTCTAAAGAAACGTCTGTCCGGAGATTTAGTTTCTTACGCCAGTCAAAAAAGCCGAGCGCGTAGAGCCTCAGATAAACAGCACGCAGTAATGCCGGTTGCGACAGATCTCCGAGCAATTCATCTCGCCAAAAAGCCGGATCCTGCTCATCCTCGAAGCTGACCAACTGCTGCAAAGTTTTCCAGGTTTCGGGTCCTGCCCACGAATCTTTTTTTAATCCTGCGTCTCTTTGAAAATTTTTAATTGCATTTTTAAGGCGGGGGTCGAGGGATTTGTTGCTTCGATTTTCGGCTGACTCACCCAGGTAACCCAGGTCGATCAGTCGGGAGCGAATGGCCAGTATATAGGAATCGGTATTGGCGAAATTACTGTCTGCATCGGATGCGATTTTAAGGCTTGGGTCTGGTAAATGCCCGCCTTTGCATGCTTCATCCAGGGACGACGCCAGGTAATCGAATGCATCTAGACCAAGTTCCATTTATGTGATCCCTGCTTCATTTGACGAGCTCGAGAATCGTGTCTTTAAAAAGATCGACAACCGCCTGTCGGTTTTGTCTTGCGATATCAACCAGATTATGATGGGCATCCCTTTCGGCGGCTGTTATATCATTGTCGTAAAAGACCTGGGTATCCCCGTCCAACTCGACATAGGTGCAGGCCGTGATCTTAAAGTCACCCTCAGATTTCGCTTGTTTGATGATCGCGCTAAATGTTTTAGGTGGATCTTCAGATGCGTCTTTTTTAATGGTAATCTTGCCATTATAGGTTACGACCTCAAGCGATGAAAGATCCTGAATCCCTTCTGCGATTTTATTCAACGCACCTTTAAATGTGGGGTCTGACATTTTTTACCTCCTTTGCTGCGATGGTTAAGTTGTTACGAAAGTACTTCAGGTAATTTTGGATAAGAAATCGCAATTTGGCGACGGATCAGTGAAAAGGTGACTTGGATTTATGATTACAAGGTAGCAGTAAATATTGAGATGTCAAATTTTGTAATTGTTTTTTATCCCTGACGCTGTCCGGGTCGGTAGAACATTCTGTCTTAAATCATGCGATATATAAACAGGAAAACAGAGGGGACGTCTTCATTTTACACACGAAGTGAAGAGTGAAGACATGACCTCTCTTTTTATTCTTAAACCTGCCAAAATTGAGACACCACGGTATTCAAATTCTCACTTGTAGCTCTCTAATTTGATGTTGCAGTCAGGACATACTTCAAATCCCTCAAGAAATTCTGTTTCACAAAACGGGCAATAGCCCGCCGCCTGGTGATCTTGCCTATGCGGTCGATCAAAAACCTCCTCTTTTGCCACTGCCGCGATCGGAAGAAATCGATGTAGAAGTCGTTCTCTAAACTCAAGAGCTTCGCCCAGATCGTGGTCTTCGCATTTCAGCATTGAAAAATGGATGCGTTTCAACTCCCTGATCAATATGTTGCGAAATTCGCCAGGATCGAGCAACGCTGCTGAAATCATTAGATAATCTGAGGTGGCAAGACGGTGCCGGTTTAAATGTTGACCAACATGCATGGCAGATATCGGATACAGCAACAATTGTACGAGCTGGCCGACGGAGTGCATGGATAATTTAAACCGGCTTTGAAGGTACCCGTAACTAAAAATAAATATCAGAAGGCAGACTGCTGCTGTCGATATCATGAAAAATTGCAAATAAACAACCTGCTCAAAATATAAACCGGCCGGAATCAACACGATTATACTTATGAAAAGAAATGCGCTTAGAAGATCCATAAGCGTGATAAGGTTATTGGACTCGGATTTGTTTTTTATTTTTTTCAGATCGGCATCATTTTCCAGAAACGCATTTATTTCACTGAGCCGCTTTGCAGGCGACGTTTGCTTTAAGGTTAAAATTCTCTCTGCTATTTTATTTGCGGTCATTGGCAGGTAGAGGTCAAAGCGCAGCTCCTTATTGATGATCAGCAGATTGCCGTCGCACTCCACATGTTTTATTTCACTAAATTGAATGTGACAAAAAGAATCATAATTGTATAGATCAAACTCTCTTAGCTCTGATTTATTCCATAGAAATATGCCTTTCCCGTTAAAGAATATCGGACGTGATTGGGCAATAAAAACTCTGCTGAATGGAGAAATCCCGAAAAAGCGCAGTCCCGGCGGCTTGAATCTATACTTTTCCCCAAAGTGTGATACGAGGGCGACCTGATATTTTTTTGAATAGATAAAACAATCCAGGATATAAAAAAGCACAAAATACGGCAACAGTGTTTGAAGGAAATGAACCATATGCCCCGCTACCTTATCAACCTCCAGCAGCCGTCTTGCTGCCGGCCGTCATCCGGCGACAATTAGCTTTCAGTGTTTCCCTTGAAGAGCCCCATTATCTTTTTCCAGATGGCGGCCAGAAACGCAAGCAATCCAATTATGATTATCTTAAAATACTTGCCTATAAATTTGAACAGACCGAATTTCGCCGCCGCAGCTCCCGCTCCGCCCGCGACAAGGGCCGTGAGGCCGTATTTGGCAATTTTGTCTCCTTGCCGATATTCCGCGTACTTTTCACCCGATTTAAAGGCAAAATTATCCAGATTGCTGCGGTATTCCGGCAATACGTTCGAGAAAATCTCTGGATTCACCACGAGGGTTGCTTTCATCACGCCTTTTCTGCCAAGCAAACGCGTATTGTGATTCAGTACCAATGAACCATCATCATTTTGGGCGCGGATCGCCCATTCAAGATTGTGGCTTAGATCATTGTAGTGGGGTTCGACTTCCCAGCCGACGATCTTTAGACCCGGAAAACCTTTTTCTCTCCGGATTTTATTGCTTTGCTCTGTTCCTTCGCGGATCGATTCCAACATGGCCTCTGCGTCCAGGGTGTCTTTCTCGTCGTCTTTAATATACCCAACCTCGTCAAATTCAAAAACCACAAACCATTCAAGGGAATTCGGGGCAAAAAATCCCACCTCCTCGTTTGAGGCCGGATTGCCCATTGCTTCCATCAGCATTCGCGTATCCTGGCCGCCGCAAAAGACGTAACTCATCGGTACGCGAATCTCCGCCCATTTATCCAAATTCGCAATGGAGGGGCCTTCCTGCCACTTGACCTTAGCTAGTGTCGGTCCAAGAATCGTGAAATTTAGAGCTCAATTTTGCTACACCGATAGTAGCTAAAGGCTGCTCCAGTTGAAATTTTTGATAATCAACAGAGAAAGTACTTTTTTCTTCTGTTTGGCCGCG
>Ga0209454_1001594_pt1 | contig 14448 bp, 13 predicted proteins | sample WorMetHERISLAND1_2_FD_187400 | JGI IMG/M metagenome (GOLD analysis project Ga0209454, IMG submission 187400) | Marine gutless worms symbiont microbial communities from Max Planck institute for Marine Microbiology, Germany - Olavius geniculatus... | ecosystem: Host-associated > Annelida >...
TTTATGGACCAAGGTACATTGAACAAAATACTGTTTTTCAATAGTTCACTTGCCAGCGGCAAAAACAAAAAAAATTTAATTGCTGTATTTAAACACTGACTTTAGTCATGTAAAGAATTTCTTTCAGAACATTTTGCTGAAAACCGCATAACTCTGATGTACGGTTGCAAAATTATGGTGCCGTAAACTTTGTGCCGTTTTGTGGACCACCCTGTATTGCATCAAATTTGTCACAGATTGGCGAAAATGGAAGAAATGTTAATATTCCTGAAACTGCGCAATAATGACGGTTAGGCCTAATATAAAAGTTGATTATGATACTGAAAGCAGGTAATACAGAATTCACCGCCGAATATCTAAATTCCTTCTTTAAATTTTCTCGCATTTGCATTACTATAAGTCCTTCAGGGAGAACAGTTACTTCATTAGTTTCGTACGACTTCTACCAGTTACACACACAACTGGTGAGTGGTGGGTGACCTGAGTCCAAGCGCTGTATTGGTGTTTTGCTTGAAAAGCTGCATGTTGTAGACAGTCTCGTAGATATCGGCTTTGGAACTGTTGACGAACGTGTTGAACGTGAACTCGACGTCGACGTCTGAGCTGAACTGGACGAGACCGACGCGGTTCTGGTTTTCTCCGAAGTCGAAGCGGCCGATAATGCGCGTGGTGAACTCCTTTATGAGCTGGAAATCGGCTTCGACGCTTCCGGACGAGTCGATCAAAAAAGCTATGTCTCGATATTCACATCCTGAGAGGCAAAGACAAAGACAAACCATGTTCTTCCTACATTAGCTGCTTATATCTCAATCATTATTATCATCCTCGTCATCATCACAGAGGGTGGCCTAAACGGTAAGCATTTTTTTCTACGGGACCACGTTGATAGCTATGTGTCGGAATGTCAAATCACAAAACGAAATTGTTTCAGGTTTACGTGCGGCTAGACCTCCAAACCGTAACTTGGAGTCTGAGACGGCTGGCTTACAATTCTTATAGCTGGCTAGCCGGCTTAAGCCGTGGTTTAGGACTATTGGTGGCTTATGGTGGCTGATGGCGACTAGCCACAGCTTACAGATACAAATCAGAAAAATTAGCCGCAAAAAATAGACGTTAGTGCAGTTGAGTTCGACGCACTCTACGCGTTAGTGGCCTCACCTGCCGCGCAATATTTGTCAATCAATGCTAAGTGGCGTTACAGTGCCGCTGATACGCAAATGGAAGTGAGGCAGACTTAAAGTCCATTCCACATGCAAAATAAAAAAAACTTGAAAAAATAATGCAGGACATTTTAGCATTTTTAATGCACGTTAAAAATAAAACGGATTGCATGTTAAATAAAACATTTTATTTTGCAAGAAAAATGTTTTATGTTTTTATTTGGCATATAATCACATCCTATTTGCAGCACTAATAACGTTTTGCAAAACTTTGAAAAATGTTTGCTTATTGTTATTCTAGACGTCACTAAATCGAACAGAACACTAGCCTACAGCATCCTCTCGACGCCGTCATGTACGGCACCAAGCGCATTTAATTAATTTCTGTATTCTTTTCAAGCACTTTGCATATAACGCAGTGGCGGGTTCAAGAGGAGGCGACTGCCCCCTTATTGACTGGATGCGTCTTGAAACAAAATTTTGCACTATAATGCATTATTTCTGCATAAAATTTTCCAAAATTTTCTACGGAAAAGCCACCTATTCCAAATGTTTGAATCCGCCACTGATATCACGTAACGATATTTACGATAATGAAGATCGAATCTAAAGGTGAAGAATGCAGAAGACGTACGTTCGGCGCGCACGCTGGTCTTCGGTACAGTGATGGGTTGTGCACTGGTCTGGGAGACGAATCCGTGCAGACAGATGACAATTATTAGCAGACAGCAACTCCAGCCGGTGTCACACCCCTCCATCTCCCCCAATCATCCACACCCGGCCTCCAGGCGATGGCTGTTCCTCGAACCCGTTGTCCACGAACACCTGGACGACCGCCGTCCAGATACGGACGGGCCTGCAGCTAGCCAAGGGGCTCGCCCTAGACTTCCCACCACGCCAGTTTGACGCAGTGTCGCTCACAACGCATCACTCCCAGAACTTTCAGCTCGCGCTGCAGAAATCCGTTTGCACGCCGACGACGTCTACCGATATGCTGCTGTCTGTCATTCCGTGTACTATAGGCTTTATGATAATCAGAACGACTGAATAGTACCGTGGACCAGCTTAGCAACAGCTATATACGGTACTAACAACATTGCACGCTAGACTGGTTACGACGTGCTACTAAGTTGCTCGACAGCGTATACATGCAGCTATTATAGGCCTACGGTTCGCTTTATCATGCTAGCATGCTGCCAACGTCGCGACATGCACAAAACCGCAGACTTTCTGGCTGACGAACATGCTTCCTGCGTTTTTACGCGCGACAGCAGAATGCTTCGCGCATCTTAGATATGGTCTAGGTGTCTGTCTGTCTGTCTGAAACACTCGTGATCTGTATCAAAACGGTGCAAGCTAGGATCACGAAATCTTCACTGTGGGCTGCCTCAAGAACTCTAGTTTTTAGTGACAAAGTTTCGTGCCCTTAGGTGAGGGGGTTTCCCTCGAACGAGGGCGTCAAAAAAGGGTACCTTCTTGAAAAGACGTTATTTTGCCGCTATTGGCTTTTATAGTGTGAAAACGGTTGCAGATGGGGACAGACTTGGTACATATAATAATAAGCACTGGTGACGAGCTTTTTAAATTTGTCAACATTAATGACCTTGAACGACCTTAAACTCCCACAAAAAAGGATTTTGGTGAATTTTTCGCAATTTTTGGCTGCAGCGCACATAAATTGCGACGAAATGGCTGTAGATAAACCAAGACAACCTGCGTATGAGATTTTCAGCATTCAACGTAGATTTTAGCAGTTCAAGTCCCGACCCCCTAGGTTCAAGGAGACCGGTACAGGTGAGCGTCAAAGACGGCTACCCGCCTTTCCCCTAAAAATGGTTATTTTACTGCTATTGGCTCGTGTAGCGTGAAAATGGTTGCAGGCAGAGGCATGCTGCTTATCATAACAGGCAATATTGACAAGCTTTTTATTGGTGTCAACATCGATGACCTTGAATGACCTTGAACCCCCAAAATAGGGGTTTGAATATTTTTTGCAATATGTGGCTGCGGCGCAGATTTCAAAAGTGAATTGCGTCGAAATGGATAGTGATAGATCAAGACAACCTGCGAATAGGAACTGCTAAGACTGTCGCACGTCTCATGAGCGTTGCTCAAATTACTTGTTTGTAGTCATCATTATCGCGGACATCAACTCTCATCACGTTCAACTGATCACAGATAATTTCTACATTTCCACTGCGACAAACTAGACAAAGCAACGACTGTCGCTGTCCATAGACGTTCAGAAACTGACTAAGACACCAATAATAGCCAGTGTTGACGCGTGACCTGTATATCATGCTCATGTTATCAGCAATACAGTAAATAATGCTTGGCAAAAAAAGCAAAAAGCTTTTAAGCTCTGCATTGAAAATGTATTTTAACGCATCGCTTACGTTTTTCCACATGACAAAAAATCAAAAGCAAGATAACTAGAACTTTTTTCAGATTATATGTTAGTCTTTTTAACTAAAAATTGACAATTTATTTCAATCGCTTTTGTACGTCAAAATTTGTTTTAAATGTAGTTTGGGCTACAAATTAAATTTTATTTTGATTTAAAGCATTACAAAGTTTGTTTGTTGTGTGCAAAGTTCAATACTAAGCTATGTTCTGGTACGCTAACAACATATTATTTGGTCCGGCCATACCCTGGATACAAAACATTACAGAGTGTTTAAATTTTAATTAAATTTCTGTCACTTGAGTAATGTTTTGTCAAAAAACATTAATCTTTGTTTTAAACTATAATCGACATTCGACAATAATGCACAAATAACGTTCGTCCCACTTTTACTATTTCTTGTAGTTAACAAATAAAAATCAACACCCATAGATATATTTTTTTGCGTTGTTTTTACGGCAACATATTTAACACAAGTTATTTGTCAAAGCTGCTAATAAACAGTTCTATTATTTAGGCCACCTCGGGTTTATCTTTTAAAAGAGCAAATTTTGTATATGAAAATGTAGGGTTATGGAGCAAATGCCATAATAAAAAGCCTATGGACCTCGTCTCTCAAAAGCTGAAAGATTGTGGCAGCATGAATATTGACAAAAACTTTGCCTTAGACTTAATGTAGAGACAACTTTTCTGCAATGTTACTTTTTTGTACTACAGACATTTTTATTCTTATGCATTGTATTGTAATAATTGCACTATTTTAATGTTCTCAATTTTCCTTAATTTATTTGAACAAATCAGCAACCCCACCTCATAGTGTGTGGGTGTGTATCAATAAGTTAAGGCGTTTGCTCATGTGCGATAAAATAAAATAAAACATTACGCTAAAACAAATGTGAAACAACTCATTTTGTTTTACTGCGGTACACGCAATAAAATAAAATTTCTGTGCAAGTTTGTAACACACGTTTCGCTCTGTCATATAAGCCGTTGTTAGTTGTTTTATTTTATGCTGTTAAATCGCAGATGTGCGAGCAGTGTTAAAACATGCGACAGCGGAGGGAGGACACGCTTGACTACTCGGCATCTCAGTCGAGTCTGGCAACCGGTCACGCTCCGTTTCGTCTCACGAACTTACCCACATACGCCGTCTCTGACTGTGCATGTAGTAAACACCACGCGTAGCCAAAACACCACGCGTTTTGCAGTCGCCGCACGCATTGTCACGACGCCAAAACCACAGGCATTATCCAGCGTCAAAATTTTTTTTCTTTCGGGTCTATACATGCATGCCTGGGCAGATTGATTTAATATGCTAATAAAACGCTGTTACCTTGAGGCCTGTGCTTGCACTGAGCGCATTGAACTGCGTGGGTTAATGCATTTAAACGACTTGCAAACGATCGAAACGAGCAGCAATACGGCTACCCATATCATGCAAATTCGACTATGTCACGCACTTTGACCACAACGAAATAATAAGTAAATATTCATGCATACGGTTGGAATGCGTCGCTTTTATGTGTAAATCACAATGATATTCATAAATAATTCAGCAGGTGTTTCAAACGTTTGGTCCTTTACCATAGTCAAAAACAGTATAATCAACAAATTTTTTGAGTACATCCATGCAGTGTTTGTTTACATTTTTTTAAAAACTTTACATTGCTAGTTGCTATGTAAATCGTTATAATAGTCTATAGTTATGTATCTCTCTCACGCGTTGGTACTAACTGTACTATGTTAAAACTAATTAATATACGACCACGAGGTTTTCACTAAATACAGCCAGCAAGACCTATATTTTTGCGAGGCAGTGTCCACGCACACATTCAAGAGCTCACGCAGCGCCAAGACGGTAAAAAAGAGGAATATGTAAAAGGTTTTTAAGTCGCCGTTTCTTCGAAACGATGCAAGAATTGACATGCTTTCAACTGTGTGTCAGATAAAAATGGGGTAGTCGAGAACAGCGTTTTCATTTTTCTTTATGGTAGCTAACTTTTTTGTTAGCTACAAGCACGAAGTCTGTGCCGTGTGCGTCTATTAACTATTAGTGTTAATGGGTTTTTACGCGCGACAGCAGAATGCTTCGCGCGTCTTAGCCATGGCCTGGGAGTCTGCTGTCAGTCCGTCCGTCCATTTGTCACACTGCTATATTGTAACTAAACGGTGCAAGCTAAAATCACGAAATTTTTACTAAATGGTGCCGCAAAAACTTTTAGTTTTTTTGTGACAAAAATTCATGCCGCTGGGTTAAGAAATTTCCCTCGAACGGAAGCGTAAAAAAGGGGTACCCCTGAAATGTTCTTATTTTACCGCCATTGGCTCGTATAACGTAAAAACGGTTACAGATAAGCACAGACATGCTGCTTATCATAACAAACGCTTGTGACGATATCGGGCCCGTCGACAGCCACAGTGGGGCCAAAGGAAACATTCTCGCGGGGCCCCCAAACATTTTTGAGGGGGCCCCTCTGGGGAGAAATTTAAAAAAATTTTTAAATGGTGCATTCTGACGTACTTTATATTTCTGAGCGACAGCGGGGTTCTCAAACGTCCACGGGGCCCGGGGTAGCTTACCCCCTACCCCACCCTCTCGACGGGTCTTGACGATATCTTCATAAAGGTATCAACATCGATGACCTTGAACGACCTTGAACCCCGAAAATAAGGGGTTTCGATAATTTTTATCGCAATTTCGAACTGCAAAACACATTCTAAGAGCAAATTGCGCCGAAATGGCTGGAGATAAACCAAGACAACCTGCGTATGAAATTTTCAGCACTAAACGTTAATTTTAGCGCTGTAAGTCTCGACCCCTTATGTTCAAGAAGGCATGCGCACTCGTGCGTCGTACCCCTAAAGGTGATTATTTTACCGCTATTGGCTCGTGCAGCGTGAAAAAGGTTGCAGATAGGCACAAAGGTGCTGTTTATTATAACGAGCTCTGATGACGAACTTTTTAGTGGTTTTAACATCGATGACTTTTAATGACCTTAAACCTACAAAATAAAGGGTTTTAGTGTTTTTGCGATTTTCAGCTGCAGTGCACATATAAATAGTGAATTGCGACGAAATGGCTGGAGACAGACCAAGATAACCTGCGAACAGGAACTGCTAAGGCTGTCGCGCGTCGCACGAGCTTTTCTCAAATTACTTGCTAATCTGGACACGCTTCATTGCACGATCAGCGTAGCGCGACGATATCACGAACTGATCGCTCTAGATGACGTATGGCCCGCCAGCGCTTAAATGTAGGCAGCACTTCAACGCCACGCTAGTCTAATTAACTGAAAATGCCGAACGTGAAATTGCAGGCAAAAAGATAACGTATCAAAATTGATTTCAATACAATGCAGTGTGCAATTTCTTTTCGTACAGCGCTTTGTCTTGCTTGAAGCAACAGCGAAAATATGGAGTAAAGGGAGTCTGCGTAATGGAACAAATACGGTTAGCAGCTGGTAATACAGAGCCGGAGCAATTTTGAATGTTGCGTCAAAGTACACTTCAGTGGCTAGGCAACGATGGGCTACACATTGATCGTTCTTGAGTCGAGTAACAAGCTATAAAAAAGCAATGCAAAATATGAAATCCGCGATTAGACTGTATGTTTTGTGTGTACTCAAACCGGTTAACTGTAAGCCTACATTCTTCGAATCGGCGAAGTAAAAGGCCACAGGGAAACAATACTAAATCTAAATTTATTTATTAAGCCGTCCATAACATTACTTCTGTGTCTTGCAATTTCATGTCGTGCAATTTCATGCCTTGCAAATTGGCCCATCATTGTCATGTCCGTGCGTCATTTTCAGCGCCCCCGTCTTGTAGTAACAGCTGCCGTAAGCCGAGTTGGCGTCGTGACTCTCGACACTGATGTCATAAATTATTGCACTACACCGAACCACGCACTGATTTGTAGGCCTGTTTGTTACAGATACAAAATATGACACCCATTCAGTACATAGCCTATATATACTCGAGGGCTTTTGTCTGACTCTACAGTGATATCCAAAAGTTTAATTTTCTTTTTATTTTCAGTTGACAAAATTTAAGGGTCAAAGGTTCGTTCATTCAGTTAATGGGCGACTACGGTACAAGCTAAACGCAACATGCCTAATAATTAAAAAGCGTAAATATAGGTTTAGCCGTCATAATACCGTAAACACAATTACATGTTTCAAGGTCATAGATTATTTTCCATTTCACATTTAATTTAAACATTCGTAAAATACTACACTGTGAGGCATAAAAACACACCAAATTTTTTTATTATAACTAAAAGAAAAGTGATCCAATTTTAATAAGTTTTGGTACAAATATTCCTGATACAACTGGCCATCAAATGACTGTTTAGTTTCCCACCTCACCCACTGTCTGTTTCTGCACTACCTGGGAAAAGAAAACGAACAAAATATTGCATTTTTAACCACTTTTGTATTATTGCTTAATCAAAACAACACACAAAAGACACATTTTGTTCATATTTTCATCGTTTTAGCTAATAGTTTGTCTAATTGCTCAGTTTTAATTGCTTGCAAGAATGTTTGAAATGTTGGCCCACGAACATAAGCTCGGCTCGGAGACACTTTCTCCATTCGTTGACAGCAGCGTCGATAACGTTCTGCTCCAGACCAATCCAGACTTCACCAGTCGCTTCTTGAATTCATCAATATTTCTGAATGTTAAGCTTATTTAAATTTAATAGATGTGCTGCTGCACAACAGTCAAACCTTGTTATTGATTGGCTGTTGTTGGCCGGATATCCGGAAAGATGAAATTTTATAAAGTTTTTTGTTGATTTTAATGCATAATTGTCTGTTCTGTTTTTCCCAGGTAGTGCAGAAGCAAAAGTTGGGTGAGGTGGGAAACTGAACATCTATTAGGCCTAAATGGCCAGTTGTGTCATGAATATGTGTACCAAAAATTATTAAAAATGGATAACCCTTCTTCAAGTTATGTTTTAAAAAATTGGTGTGTTTTTTATGCCTCACAGTGTACATCAATAGGCGACGTTAAAAGCCCTGTTACAATGGACGACCAAAATACAGTACCGACAATAGCAATAATCAAAGGCGGCGTGTGTTTAAAAATAGGCGGGGCAGAAAATTGCAATTTTCCGACAGACACTGTAAACTTCGGACAGCTAAGTGCTCAAAATTTCAATTTTGTTTTTGAAATAATTTTTTTTTAATTTGGGAGTTTTGGCCAACAATTCTGCATTTTTTGGCAAACATTTTTGACAAGATTTCCCAACAATTTTTCGACAGCCCAAAATTTAGAGGGAAGGGCGGGGAAGGTATTCTCCTTGTGCATTCTCCCCGGCCACGACGTCACTGGCAATAATTGACAACTTGCAGCAACAAGGATAACAGTGTCAGGTTGTGCAACACGTATTGTAAGCGTAACGAAAGACCGCGAGTGAAATGACGTCACCGACGTCATCGTCGGACACGTCGGTCAGTCAGCAGTAGAGATGGTGTCAGTGCAGTGAAGACGGGTACTTGGAGTCGATGAACTCTCGCCACAGTTCGACACTGATGACCTCGTTGTGACCTCTGTGGTCGACGTAGCTGAAGAACTCGTCCCACAGGCGGGCTGGCTCGACGCCGAAGTATCGCATGTGCTGCGCCGCGGCATGGATCACGTCCAGACTGTCGACCAGACATTCGAACACGTTGAGTTCCTCTAGGGCCGTCAGCGCGTCAGCGTCCAGGAACGGGCGAACGGCGTGGCGCGCCAGCATCGTCTCCGGAGTAGCCGGGTAGTAGACGGCCGCCGCTGGGCAGTTCTTGACCGGCTGCGAGGACGACACGTGGCACCTTAGCACACCGCCGACGGACTTCGAAGCACTGGTGGCGTCAGACTCCTCACAGATCGTGCAGGACGTGGTCGCGGCGGGCCAGTCTGTCGTCGACCTCGCTTCCTGCGGTGCTTCGTCAAGGACGGATGACGTACGAGGCTCACCCGCCGAAGACATCGGCGTCGACGTCGTTCTCGAGATGTTGCCGTCACATTTTTGCGTCGACGCCAATTTTCCGCCGAAAAACTGCCGCAGAAATCGAGGCATTCGTGTTTTCTCTTTATTTCTCAACGTCCGAGACATTTGGCGTTTCGATCGACACGTTACACACGAGAGAACAGTTCTTGCAACAACATGGCAACAGAGCTGATCTGTTTCCACAGTGTTTCTCCTTCAGGGCTTGCGAACTGACGTTGAAACTCAAGCTGCACAGAAAGTACGCCAAAAACTCGAAATGTTCTGCTGACGCCTTAACTGCCAACTTTCCTGCTGTTCACACAAAGCTCATAAACCGGGAGCCTGGTGCGTATTTATAGAGGCATTGAACACTCAACCCGGAGACATTATGTCGCATAAATAACATGATCTGTAAAGGTATATTATGTAGATTGCTTCAGCGTTGACCTTATCGGTACCGTGCAGCGCATCGTGGCTATATAATCTATCTCAGCGTCGGCGGAACACCTCCTAAGCGCATCTAATAGAAAGGTCAATGTTTTATTACAAGCCAAGTAGCCAACTGACCTTTATTAAGCACCTTCCATAACGCTCAAAAATAATCTATTATTTATTTGTGGGACCGGCCTGTGTGTTTTTATGCAGTAGGCCTCGCTGTAGCAGTGATAACTAAACCAATTAGAGATTTTTTTGAGAGTGCGCTATATAAATTTACACTCTATATTCTCACTTGGGGTCTACTTACAATATTTCTCATTCATTGATCTTCGAAATGGTATTTATTTTGCTACTTATTATATCAAAGAAAATCACATATAGGCCTAACGCCTGTGTGGGTCTGGGAGTGTAGCATACTGTAGGCCCTCTCCGTTCCCTGGCCCGAGCGCATAACGCCACTGAACATATAAAATACAAGTGCGTTAGCAAAACACACACTTCGTGTTCGCCCACAAATATGTCTAATCGAAACGAATTTTGACCACATTTAACAATAAACAATTATTCTTCGCTACTAATTGCTGTTTTTACTTAGGCCTATAACAGCACTATCCGTTTGTCAAAACACTCTAAAGGCCTAGATATTTTGATTGGGAGAAAAAAACAGAACATCAAAGTCCTGGCCACATCTTCGTTGTTGACCGATTAAAAAAAATTACTGGTCGACTCAGTAGAAAGTTTGCCAGAAAGCAATTCGTAAGCCTACTGGTCATGAAGATCAGATTCCACTGCACTTAGGCCTATGTGTCGGCGTCGCTCGCTGCGTATAGCTATAGCCTAAGCTTCTGAAACATAGGCCTATTGGCTGTCAAAAATTGAACCGATCGATCGGAGCACAGCAACGGCAAGCCGTTGCCGACTGTTTGTCGTCTGTCTTTCTGTAGCGGATGTATTGTGTCTAAACGGTATATAGGTCGTAAGAAAAACATTTTTACGAATAACTAGGCATGCAAAATTTCAGCGACCTATAGTGCAAAAGGAACATTTTTAAATTCGGGGTTTAATAGAGAGATAGAAGAAATGTGCGTTTTTCAACGGAAAATTGGCCTGATTTTCTTGTTTTTTTTCGCCGCAATTTAGTTCGCGCGATTTTAAGATGTCTGTTAAATGCTAATAAAGTGAAGTACAGTTGAAGTTGTTGCTTAAATTTAATACACAAAAATATGCGATAAATATTATTGATTACTTGCTTTAGTCATTTTTAGAATATTTTACAAGATAGTATAACGACATGCAGTGCGACAAAAAATTGATAACAGGTGAGAACTAGAATTCCTTGAACTGAAAAGGTAAAAGGAGTGTAAAAATCGGTCAGTATTTAATAAAGTTAAAATGACTGGTGACTGATGAGATACTTTTTTGCATTCATAAAGTTAGGCCTACTGTAAATTAATTTGAAGTTTTTGAGCATGAAGTTGAGAGTTGTAATGGACCGAAATGTTGAAGACCGGAGTGGCCTAGATTTTAGTTCGCACATGTATTTCCGGTCCAGTTTATCACATGTTTTTGTTGATATTGACCTCGAGATAGTTTCAAAACTAGTTTAACAGCATAGCAACAAGTCGTATCCAATGGCGAACCTGTCGCAGGAAGAACAGTTAAAGCTAATAGCTGACTTAGAAATTGAGATGATGGCTGATATGTATAACAGGTATAATTTGGGCTATCATGTGTATACAGGATGTGCCAAAAATGACCCAAATCTCCACCAAATTTGATAATTTTTGGCACACAGGTAGCCAAGACGATAAAATTATGTGAGAATCGGCGCTTATCCAACGACGCTCGTGACATCTGGATGTGCACGCTCGCTTGATTGGTCACGACGTCGGTTAGAGTGCATCAAACCCCCATGATGAAGTTCTGAATTTTGATTCGGCTCTATAACAGCAGTGTTCCACTTTATGAAAAAAAATTTAGGCAAATTTTTCGGAAATTTCTGTAGCCATTTACCGGGTCCACAAGAAATGAAGAAATTAAGTTTTTTTCACACCAGTTTTCCAGCCCTGCCCAAAAAATAAATTCTTGGCTATATCTGTGCCTGTTATGTAAGATTGACGTGATCACGCAGGCCTGCCAAGTCTCCTGCACTGAGTGGGTGACACTTGCAATTTTACCACATCACCCGCACAAAGTCAATTATCTCCCACTGATGATGATTGTCTCCCTCTTTTCTCTCAGTTTGTTTTATTGTTTAAACTGCATTAAATTTAGTCAGTTGATTCTCACGTAAACAATTAAAATTGTTGCCACAAGACGTTTCTAATATAATATGATCTAAAAACAATTTTATAAGCCTGTAGAGCCATTGTCACAAAGTTCAGTGTGATTCAGAAGTGGGCCAAAATGCACCAAATTTGACCATGGCAGGGACTTCACCCCAGACTCCTTAGGAATTACAACGCAGCACAAGTGTAAGGGTTTTACTTCTAAGGCAAGAAAGGTAAGGGCAAGGGAAGGGAAAAGGAAGAAAAAAGACAGGGGAAGGAAGAGGAAGAAAGAGAATGAAAGAAGAGAAAGAGGGGAGAGAAAGGAGGTGATTATAAGTTATCACTCGCATTGGCGGTATCAGGGTCTTGGGCCTCTTGAAATGCCAGAAGCAAATAGGTCCTTTTATAAATAACAGCATTTGGCCTAATTTGGTTTTAATTCGGCCCCTATTTGGATTACAATTGCTTATAGGCTAAAATTCTGGTTACCTTTCCTGTTGTGCAACATACAGCATTAAAGCCCGTAAGGATTTACAGTTTATTACATTCGTGATTTTTTAACCGTTTGATATTTTTGCATAAAATGCTATAATTTCAATTTGTGTCAGCTACAGTACTTAATGACATACTGTGCATTTGATTGTAGAATGTCTGCTGCTTGCCAGAAGAAATGTGTGCCTCCAAAGTACAAAGAATCCGAACTAAGCAAAGGTGAAGCTGTGTGTCTGGACCGATGTGTTGCCAAATATCTCGAGATACATGATCGGATTGGCAAGAAATTGACATCGATAACAATGGCTGACCAGGAAGCTGCTCAGAAACTGCAGGCTGCACAGATGGCAGCATCAAAACCTAAATAGCACAAATGAAAGCTTGTAGAATTACCATACTGGTTGTTTATATTGGAGTGCATGGTAATGGCAGAAATGCATCTGTTCTCAAGGTTGCAATACTGATGCTGTTGGTTATTGAATTCTGTACTGAATAGATGCATCAGACTGCTTCAGGAGCAAATGCCAGTTATTTCATGCTATTTAGGATTTTACTGGATTCAATATGTTAGTTATGTTGACAAGTTTCATTCAAGTTTCATTGGGTGAGGTCTAGTTTTGCTAAGACTTTAGTCTGAGACTAAAATCTTAGACCAAAGTCAAGACCCAACTTGATTTGACTTTGGTGACCTGACTTTGGTCTAAGCCCAAAGTCAAGACCAAAGTCAAGACCGAAATTAAAATTAAATCAGCTGGCAATTTTTAATGTCAAAACAATACAATTAGGGTTTAGCTTGACCAAACGGACGTCCTAGTTCGTTAATTGAGCAAAATATTTACTTTTTGACCAGTAAAATAATGTGTGACGTCCGGTAACTAATAGGCCTTTTGTTACTTATTGTCTACCAGCGTTAACTACGCAAACGACACTAGCGTAAATAATGACGTCATCGCTGGCACACATATTGCACAAAATTCCTTTTATATCCATAGAATAGCCATATAGGCAAACAAAGTAATATTGTACACATCACCCAATTAATATAGGTCTGGAAAACACTTGTATAATGTTGATTTAACTAATTGTGTCATTGCAGTAATTCCATGTTGCATAAAAAGATGGACGATTACAAACGAAAGTCAAGACCAAAGTCAAGACTAAAGTCAAGCCCAGCTCGTAGATAAGCCCAAAGTCAAGACCAAAGTCAAGACTTTAGTCTTAGACTAAAGTCTTAGCGAAACTCGACCTCACCCATTGTATACATATTTAGGTGATTTACTGTTACTTAACTGTAGCGGAATGGTTTTGCTTGAATTTTACCAGCTCTATCTGTAGTATGTTTTTCAAAAACTGACACACAACAGTGTTCCATCATTAGCTCCATGAGCACTAAGAATTTTGAGGCTAACATGTTTATGTTGCACCATCAACACTCTACATACTTGTATTTTAGCTTTGTTCGTGGCCATTGTTGCCATCTGTGCTGATTTTCAGCACCATTAATGTCTGTCATAAAATCACCTTTGTGTCTGTGTGTCCTACATTTCTTAAGCTATCTTCCTTCCACCTTTTCTTTCCCTTCCCGTTTCCCTTCCCCTTCTCCTTCCCCTTTTCCTTCCCCTTTCCTTTTCCCTTTTCCATTTTCTTTTTCCATCCCATTTTCCTTCCCCTTTTCCTTTCCCTTTCTTTTCCCCTTCCCCTTTTTCC
>Ga0209454_1001601_pt1 | contig 14425 bp, 10 predicted proteins | sample WorMetHERISLAND1_2_FD_187400 | JGI IMG/M metagenome (GOLD analysis project Ga0209454, IMG submission 187400) | Marine gutless worms symbiont microbial communities from Max Planck institute for Marine Microbiology, Germany - Olavius geniculatus... | ecosystem: Host-associated > Annelida >...
TATACAAGCCGACCACAAGAACTCGCTTTGCTGATCGTGCTTTCCGTTGCACAGCACCCACCGTTTGGAACTCTCTAGCCATTGACGTTACAAGTAGCTGTTCACTGACTGTGTTTAAATCCAGGTTGAAGACACACATCTTCCGTCAGACATTTAACCTCAGCGACTAGTTCTGTCCGCCAGCGCCACTGAAATCTTTCTTTTAGCACATACTGGCGCTTTACAAGTCAGATTATTATTGTTGTTATTATTAAATCCATACGGATAAGTCGTGCGGGCCTATTCGGTGACCTTTACGCACGCCTTGAAATGAATCGCTGCAGCAGATGGCAGCATTATGGGCCTAAACAGTATCAGTTTGCCAGTTTGCCACCGTTCGTCAGCAATGAGAATATCACTGATTTCTACCCGTAACAATTAGTCAAGTTAATTGTCTCATTGTTTCCCGAAATACCGCTCTTCAAAAACAGAAAGAACATTACCGGTTTGTATCTTTAATTAATAACTTTTCCTGATCGATCGCCTGTTATTAATACTCGCACACAGCGCCCCCAGCTGACGCGTGCAGGAAATGTACCGTACCGAGGGGATATTAAAGGCCAAAGCAGAGCGCTGCCACCAACGCTGTTGCTGCTGCTGCAGCTGCTGCCATCCAACTACTGCGAAGCAGTGCTTTTCTCTACTTTCAGTTCCTGTTCGTGTAAAGTCGGTCGTAGAGAACCATAGCACGAGGCATTATCTCTTGCGATAATGTGACGGTCGCCAAGATTATTGTAGCATAAAATTGCACGCTCGTGTCGTGAAATTATCACGTTGACGGAGCGATCCATTCTTCTGACAGCAACTCAACTGCAGGTACGTTTATTCGTGTAATTTTCCTTCACATTTGCCCCATATTTAGTAGTAATACACGTACGTTTTAGCCGATTGTAAGCCTTTCTTGCTGAAAAAAGAGTACAAGGGCTTACATAATGTTCAGTTTAGTCGCGTCAGACCTTAAGAAGTGCTACCGAAATCAACAATATCGGATAATTTTGAACGGCCATTACGCACTTTACTGCACAAAAATCGGAGCTTACCACAAAAAACTTGACGTGATATAAACATATACTATCAGCGGCAGAAATTTAACCTAAACATTTAAAAAAAACAATTAGTGTTTTTAAAACGAGTGACCTTGAATAACTTTGAGATTTTATTTTTTGCTATTATCTATCTTGCGTACTTACAAGCAATATCAGGTTCGTATTACATTCACGATGATTCGTCAAATAAGAGTGGGGTGGTCGAAAACAGCGATTTTTAGTAATTTTAATCGCTTCAAACGTTTATTATTTAGTGTTACTTTTTCTGATTTTTTATTTATCATTTAGCTACATAAATCGTCTTTGTTTTTGCAAAGTATCATTCTCGACATATTGTTTCATGCATTTCGCATACTGATTTCCCTTTTTGAAATTTTTTGGTGTATCTGTTTTGTTTATCTTTTATTGACTCGCTGGGTTGTATTTTGCTTTTAAGCACATATTAGGATACTTTGTAACCTTTGTGTTCTTTATTTTTGTATTAATAAATGACGATAAAACAGCATTATTAAACAACGACATAAATTGCTGTATTGCCTATCCAATGACTTATAAACGCATGACCTTGATTCTTAAATGGCCGACAATTTTTCAATATCATTGGTCGCTATACATATTTCCAAAATTTTTAGATGCCAAAGTTGTCATAAACTTACGACAGAAAGATAGATTGACAAAACATTTTAAACCCAAAAAAGCCAAATAATTACGGTGAATAGCATTATGATAAAACGGAAGCACAAAGCAAAGCATTGGCTGAGCTTCTTGTAGTGCTTGCATTAATGTAATTTGAAGATAGTGGCCACCAAGGCATTGGTTGAATGAGGCGCGCGTCGTCATGTATCGAAGACGTCGTCAGTCAAATGTCCGATTTCACGTTGCGTCATCGAGTCGACTGTACAGCAAACATAGATCACTGTTAATGATTATCGACGAGCGATAGAATCCGCAGCCAAAACTGCACGCAGTTTCCGCCGCAATCGCGCAAATGACTCTCAGCGACGGCCAAATAAAAACAAAGTCGATCGTTGATCGTTCCGATGATTAAGTCGTCGCTCATTCGTATGACGCAGAGCAACCGAAACCGTGCTGACGTGCGGTAAAAATGGATTGAGAGAGCGCGCTGCACGATCACCGCGTAAACATCAATCCAATCCATGCAGGACATGCTCAGACCAGTGAGGTAATGCATCTGCCGCAGTCTCAGCAACACTGACACTGATCCATCTACACGGTTACTGCACTGGCTATAGATATTGTTGCGTGCACTGTTTACTAAAAAAAGGAGACTGCATCCGGTTCGAAAATTGCAATTTTTCAAACAGAAAACAACTTCTGTAACGAGACGACTCACAACGAAAAAAATCATATAGCGTTGACCGATGTTTGCGTTTTCCGGGTGCCCTTTTAGTTGTAGAAATGGATTATGACAGTAATTTGTGCCAAAATTAAAAATATGAACATTATTTTGCTAAAATTATGCCTGCATAGTAAACTGTAAGCTTATTTCTTGACAGATTTTTGTCTTTTCAACTTAATGTTTAAATTTTCTTGTGGTTTTGTTATTTTTTTATTTCTCTTTAAACATTTAGCACATAATGGGCCTGCCTTGCAAATTTTGAATGGTAACAACGGCGTTGATCATATTCGATTTTTGTGTCAATAAGAAAATTTCGACACTGAGCTTATATCGCTGGCGTTATTTTAGCAGCAGCAGCAGCGAAGGTGTCAGCAGCAGCTGGCGCCGGGCACGACTTGACATTGACACGACAGGTTTAATCCATTCCACCGAGTCCAACGTCGATCAATTCCCTGCACGCCGTCCGCGCCCTTCCTTCGTGATGTTCTGAGCAAGAAGCATGCACGTAGTCCTGGGCTACACTATATGAAACTGTTCGTGCGAATATAACGACTTTGGCGCGTATGCGGTTTGCTCCACACTCTCGCAGTTCATCAGGGGATGTCTACATGTACAACTGATGTTACGTTTGGTTCAAACGCACTAGGCCGTTTTTTTGGTAAAATGGACAGTCTTAATAGAATAAGTCCGTCCGTGACGCGATGTGAAACTAAAACCAAATTAATTTAAAACTTGCATGAGATTTTGTTTTCTGCAAACGTAGGCACCGTCAAAACCGCTCAAACCACCTCAAACAAAATCGTGTGCGAGTTCTAGTTTAGTTGTACTTGTAAACAGCCCTTTAGCTGGCTATAGAGCCCTCAGCATGACAGCGGTCGCATCAATCGTGCTGATATTAGTAGCTCGGTCTCGGGACCTGAAGCACCCTACCAGCAGCTCCCCGACTACAGACGGACGTCGATGTGCGACAAGCGGAAGCTCCCGAGTTCGTGCTGTGAGATTTAATAATTAAACGATCGACGCCATGTCCTGTAGAATGTTTTCGCTGCAACCGCAACACAAAATCACTTCTCGTTTGATGATCTGTCACTTCTTAACGCGCTTACTGTTGAACGACTTGTACTGACCATATGCAATGTTTTTGCGCGCGACAACATGTAGTGTTAATCGCGTCTTGACTAGAAGCGTCTGTGTGGGAGAGCGTGTGTGTGTAAGTAATACTCCGTTTACACGAGGAAACATACATGAAGCACGCACCGCTATCAAGCCAGCTCTAAAAGTGCACGATGTGTGCTCGAGGTTTGCTTCAAGTTTGCTCTAAGGTCGCTCTAAGTGTGCTTTATGTTTGCTTTATGTATACTTCATCTATGCTTCCTCGTGTAAACGGTGTATAAGTTAGTAAACAAGGGCGATTATAGTGCTCGAAGCAACGAGCGTCACTGCGCAGGCACTGTACAATCACAAAGAATTGTGTTGTTGTGTTAGTGACGGGCGGATGACAGAGAAGACGATGTTGCGCGAATGTTTTCTGCTGCTTGTCGTGATCGTCGTCCACGAGGCGTGCCGCTATCCAGACTTCGTCCAGTCGCTAAGTGGGGGTGCAGGGCGCGACTGGCGAGGACACCTGCAGCAGGCTGGCAACGCAGCTGGCAGCCAGTACTACTCGGTGTCATTCCACGGCAGACTGATGAGAGTCACGACGTCCAACCACACGTTCCAGCGCCGCTGCATGCTCCAGGTCGGCAACCGGACGTACCTAGCCGCGCAGCGTGACGTCATCGTGACCACCCACCAAGCGCCGCAACACCGCTACCTTTGCATGGAGTTTCTTCGTCGCTCCGACGCCGTTTTACAACTGCGCACCTCGCGTTTCGCGTTTCGCCTGGATCCTCATCTGTGCTCGCAGAGCGAGCTGATCCTCGACCCTAGACCGTTGGTAGATCGTCGTCACTCGGCGCGGGGGTCCGACGGCTGTCAGCTGGCGGGCGGATACGACATGAGTCTGTACGACCGGCGACATCATCGCGGCGTCTGTGATGCACTGGACGCAGAGACACGACTCGAAGCGGCGTGTGGCGGCAGCGACGACGACGAACATCTTATTCACTTCCGGTTCCGCTACGACTTCTGCGTGCCAAGCGGACTGAGCATGCGCAGTGACCGGGTGACTCGTTGCGCCGCTGAGTGGGTAACTGACGACGATGTGTTTACGGTGCTCGTAGCGGCGTCAAACAACGGAGATCACCTCGACGCCTGGTGTTTGCGACGTCCCAGACGCACGTTCGGTCGTCCGTTCACCGCTTTTCTGTTCCGCCGGCTAGTGTGTGACGACCGCCCGGTCGCTGAGCTGGCTGACGCTCTGATGGTGACCATGCAGCGTTCAGAGGACTGGGGCAGGTCGCTGTGTGAGGACGACTATGAGGGCTGTGCGTGGAAAGACCGGGCGGACTGCACGCGGACCGCGGACTGCGCACGCAGCTGTGCCGCCTGCAACGATTCACATCCAGCGAACTGTCTGTTCAGTGTTCCACTCCACGGGCACTGGCGATCTGCGAATGGTGTGACGTCGTTGAGCGTTGACGGCGGTTCGCTGGACCTGACGGTGGTTGGCGGCAACAGTCGTGCTCGGTCAACCACTCGCTACGAGTGCGTCGACTGGCAGAGTCAAGGCTCGGGGTCCAGCGACTCGCAAATGTTCGCTGACCACGCCACTGACGAGCAGCTGGTAGTGACGCGACCAGGCAATGGATGTCGACCGCGGTACGCTTGTGTCCGCTTCCAATACAGCAACAAAGATGAACGTTATCCGTTGGTTATTCACTTCAGCATCAGCTCATCACAACCGTGGCCGATCTACGGCCGACTCGAATGTGCGTCTCTACGCCAAACGACGTCCGTTGAGAGGTATAGCCTGATGCTGTCGAACTCTACGCGAAATCGGCACTACGTCGACTGCGTCGTCTCCTCGCTGCCTCTAGCTGTAGATTTCGTCGTCACGTTCCAACACGAATTACTCCAACGATGCATCGCGCGTATTGAACAAACGGTTGATGATGATAATGGCAGGTATTTTCGACTGATGTTGTACGGTTGCTCCTCAAAAAACGTTACGTACGACGTTCGGTGCTTGGACCGCGTGCAATCGAGCGCTGAAGGCAGCGTGCATCTGGTGACTGAGATGTCACCGCCGGTTTTTGACAGTACAGACGAGAATTTTGACGTCCACTGCTGGCTATTCATGGCGGACGGCGTCACGATTTACTTACTGTCGTCGGCAGCCTGCGATCCACTGACGCCACTGGAACGATTGCAGAGCCGGGCAGTACATCCGGTTGCCGTGTTCGTCGACGCGCTGACGATAACTTCGTCAACTTCCACAACTACTACGCCAACCACCGCATCGTCGCTATCTGTCGCTCTGGAAAATAACACCGTTCTTGCAGACTACGGTGCAAGCAGTGATGACAGTGTGTCGCGGTATTACAGCGTGGCGCCACGTGTCGTTGCTACGAGCGACGCGACATTGCTGTTGGCGCATGCAGTTTCGACGTCGACGACGCAGCGACAGCGGACGTCCAACAAAACCCGCCATCACGAGGAGGAGAACTTGGCACCCCGTCCGCGCCAGTCGTCAGTCGTCGACACCAAGGACGACTCTGATGACGCAGTGTCGAGAGGTCAGAGTGGCCGCGTCGCAATGTCGCCATTCGTTCACACCACCGCCTGCGTCGTGATGTTAATATTGCCGTGGACATGTTCATTATAGTGGCTGGCTGGCTGCTAGAGAGCGCACGCTTGTCGCAATTTATGAACTTACCACCAGACAGTCATTGAATATCGTGCTGTGGCACGCGGCGGTTGATTTGGACATCCAGACATCCAGTCGTTCGTTGTTTATCGCTACTCCTGCAGACGACTAATGCATTTACTCAGCATGGATACGGTGATGCGCGGGATGCAGCCGATCGCTGCAACCCACTCTGCAACCATAGCGGCGGCAGTGACCATCCCTGTGATGGTTAAGCTGTATACACAGCTGCGGCGGCTTTTGTTGAAATCACAAACTTTAGTGACAAGCGTTTGCTAAGGCCCGTTCTCCACTTACTTTGATCTGTTGTAAATTTGTTGCACACGATGCAGATGCTGCTGTACAAGTTGCGCAACGCATTTACAGCAAATCGTAAGCATGCAACAGATTCACATTTTGAGCAGCATGTTGTGGGTCGTGGGATTTGATGTTTTTAAGTCGTACAACAAATCAGAGTACATAGTGGAGGTTGAACTTATGTGAATGCATCGAGCAACTTGACAGCACTCAGAAAGTTCGAGTTTTTTGCCGCCAGAAGATAGCCTGTTAGTTCTGGCGGTCTGTGTGACTCGCAATAAAAAATAAAAATCCCGTAAAAAAATTGGATCCGGATTGTGACGTAAATAGCCACCAACATCTAATTGCAAAATAATGCATGCACGACACCCCGGCAATCGTTCAAAATTTTTGTAAAACAAGTCGCATATTTTTTAAATTTTTTATTAATATCGCATATAATGCGACAAATAAACACAGGAAAAACATGAGCTCCTTTCTTGGGTGAGCTAACATTATGGAAGATTTTTCAAATCATAGGGTCGGTGCTTATTTAAGTTTAACTATTATTTTGAAAATGTGAAAAAATTAACTACAGTGTAGCTCAAATGTAACTGCAGTAGGTGATTGTAGACGTAAATGATTGTGTCTGTAGTCTTTCTAAGATGTCCGTGATATTATATTGATTTGTTGCAAGAAATAGTGACACGTAATTTGCTTCGTTGCATTTTTGCTTGATAATGTTATCGAAGTATATTAAAGATTGTGCTTTCAAATAAATAGGCACGCAGTTAGCAATATGATTGCGTCCCAACTTTTTTTAGTATTTTATAAGGCGTGGATGCCATTGTGTCAAAATGGCATCAGCCCAGTTTGCCCAGGAAAAAAAATATGCCGATTGTAATCTTATATTTTCGCATAATCCATGGCTTACACACTTTCATTACTGTTGCATTTTGCTTTATTTACACGATTTCCTAAGTAGATTAAAAACTGAACATAAAGCTAGTAAACTTTATAGCAACAAATCAGATAGACAAATCGACATTTATTGTAAAATATCGCTGGGAATTTGCTGGAGATTTATACTAACGTTTTGAAGAACGTATTCTTAGCCTTGGACCGGCTGGCTGATTTCCTTCTCAGACTCCTGCTCGACTTTTGCTTTTTGTGGAATGAAGAATTTTTTCAAAGTAAGGGCCTATGCTGTACACATGCATGAAAAGTCGCCTGACCAACAGAACTCAAAGAATAGACATTACGTTCTTGTTTGCTATAAGTAGCGAACAGTTTGATTTCCTCGTTTTATGACGGAGACCTTGTTTAAATGCAAATGCGAAAAGTCGAGCTGTCGCAAGCTCTACGTGACTGCTGTCTTTACTGTGAAGTCTTACACCAGCCGTTGCTTTGTTGGCCATGAATGTACATTATCGCTGACGCCGATGCGTTTTAAATTAGATTTATCCATCGCGTTCGTTACTGCACGTAGGCCTAATAGAACGGTAGAATTCAGCTTTAGGCTTTAGCGTACGCAGCAGCAACCGTAGCAGTATAACCGACACACCGGCACACTGCATAACACAGGGTCCGTCTTTTGCAGCACTTTCATGAGCGACGCACTACGTGATAGGCGCGTATTAGCTATCGTATTTACCGTCCGTCTGTGCCTTTGTTTGATAGTCCGTTACGACCAGGTACAAATTCAAGCCAAGGTGAGAAAGTGACGCGGGGGGTTTTACCATAAGATAGCCTAGTTTTTAGTTTCTTTAAGCAAATCTTGAGCCGCTGGATAAAATGATTTTCCTCGAACGGTGAAGAGAGCTGCCCATTTCTTTAAAAATCCTAGCTATTGACTCGTCTAGCATGAAAACGGTTTCAGATACAGACTTGCTGCTCACAATAACAAGCACTGCTGACGAGCCATTCGGTGGTACCGACATCAATGACCTTGAATGACCTTGAACCCCAAAATAAGGGATTTAGTAAACTTTTTGCGATTTCAGATTGCGACACACATTTCAAAAATGAATTGTGCCGCAATCATTAGAGATAGCCAAAGAGAACCTAAACAGACAAAGTTTTCCGTATAAAAGCATCCAATTTATACAACTTTATTTACTATAATACAATGGTAGCACAGTTATAAAAACTGACCTTAACTAAACTTAATTAATAATAATAACAGTTCACTGATGATTTAGGCCACAGGATTTTTGCCATTCTGTACGCATATTATGGCTGTAGCTGGTGCTGTAATAGCTGCAGATGTCTCAAAATATTACCGAGGGCAATACCATATGCTTGTATACCCAAAGTGTTCATTGGAGGGGGCGCAGAATGACGCAAGATGTGGATCCAATTCTATTGAAAAAGGATGTTTCGTATTGATTGTTTTTTACACTAAATACACAGTTTTTACATAAAATTTATTTTCGGTCGGGGCTTCGCCTCGTAGTCAGAAAGGGTGTGAGAAACCCGCTCCCTACACATCTCTCCATCGACGTTTTCGTTCGGTGTCTCGGTCTTGGTGCCTCGATATTGGCGTAGTATTTTAAAATCATTTCCGCCGATGGCGATTTTGTCTTGGTCGGTCTTGAATGCCGAGAAAAAAGTAGGCCTTTTTCTTGGCAGCTACATCAAACCCAATTTAATCTTAATCTAGCCCTATGACGGACACAAGTTACGCTGTAGCTACCAGTTCAAATGTAGGCTCTAGCTAATGCTGTGGATGTGAATACAATAAATTATTATAGAATGAGTCAGCGTCGACGTGGCTAGAGCACATGACAGACAGTGCAGACGGTCTACGTGACAGCAATGTGATTGCGATGTCATTGCACTAACTAACGCTTTCTTCATTTCCGCCACACGTACGCCAACTACACGCTGCGATCGCTTGCAACTGTTTCAGCGACGCTCGCAGCAACAGTTGCAGCAACAGCCTGTCGCTGCAACTGTTGCTGCGACGCCGACAGCTTGCCAGCTTGTTGAAACGTAGGCCTATACAACCTGTCCTTTTGATGCTTGGACGCTGTTGGTGGTATTGCGATGAAGATTATCCGGTTTGTTGCCCAAGTTTGTCCTGTTTATGATATGTAGCCGGATAACTCTGAAAAATGGGTAAATGACAAAAAACCATACCTAACAGTGTAGAGATGTCCGGTTAACAACAGACTTAAGCGGTTTAAATAGCAGTTGTTGTAATTCGACTGCAGTTGCAGTATCTTTGCAATATCTCATTGCATAAACTCTGTAACAGAAGAACGCATGCAACGACTAGAGAGACGGTTGATTGCAACATCGTCCGTCCGTCTGTATTGTTGCAGGGGGGTCAATATTCATCAGAAACTGTTTGGTCACTCACGTTGACCTCCAGCCGCTCGGTCGAGTTAATGTCAGCTTGTGCCGCAAGGTCGGCCTGACCGACAAACATTGTTAGGCTATGCTATTTTGCTGTGTCATTGTGCGGCTGTCCAGGCCAGCTCGCTGACGATTATTGCCCCGCTAGAAATGCGCGGAATGCCGTGCACGCGTCTCAGACGAGTGTATACAGCTTAGCGTGCTCTTCAGTAAGTTATAAACCTGCCGGTAGATAGGTACATGCTACTTCTTAACAAACAGCAACCGATTTTTCGTTCTCCGATCAACAGGTAGGCCTTTATTTAGAGTAGACCAACTTTTATTTCGCTTAAAGCTTAAAATTTACGTTGCATATCGGTACAGTCAGACACAAATCACAAAAACCTGATTTACGTTCAGCGTGATTGCGTTATTAACAAACCATCACGGGCCGTAACGGCTTGCCTTATCCGATCAATGTATGGCAACGGCAAATATCCAGCTATCAGTCATTTTTACCCGTTAGGCAATGGTTCAATCACCGCTACGCATTATGTCTTCATGCCGTTCGTCCGCACGTCTACCAGAGATGTTGTTTTCGCAGCATTATATTTATGATAAGTCTTTATGGATTTTACCATACTTTTGTCGGTATAGCCCTTCTAGAGACAAAGATGAAAAAGGCCAGAGAGTTTTTCCGGCTGGAGACAGAGCTTGTTGCAGTGCGTCGAGTTCTAATGTTTAACCGTTAAATCATGAGACATCGATCAAGTACTGAAAAATACATAGAGCCTAAATGTAACTAAACGGTGACGTATAGTTAGGAATGCTTGTATCACTGGTGATTACCGTATTTGTAGCCTATAACACTGTATGTGCATGCAGCTGCATGCCGCCACCAAAAAGGCCGAAGTCGGACGTGCGATGGACTGCGCTGTGTGACGAAGGGGAAGTACTTGGGAATGATTCCCACAATTGCGCCAATGTCAACAATACGCGCACTGACGGTGACATCATTGCTACGTCAACGCTGCTGTTCACCGAGCCTCAGGTCATCGTTCCTGCTGATGTCTGCGTCGAGTCGCCGCTGGATCTGCGGCGCCAATTGACCAGTGACGTCACTAATGATGACGTCATCCGTGATGACGTCACTGGAGGTGATGACATGAGGCAGCACTCGACGTGGTCGACGTCGCTGCGACGTCTGCTGCTGGAACCACTCGCACCGGCATCCAACTCAAGACGTCCCTCTGTGTTAGCGTCAGCGCCATCAACTGATGTTATGCTGGCGCAGTCGAGGAGACAGTGCAAGTCAAACGGCGCGTCATGCGTCGTCTTCGGGACTCAACGAGGACTGTCCATGCCGCAGCCACCGGGGTCTCAGAACCACTGCCGCACCGAGCCAGACGCCATCACCACTGCAGCTGCTGCATCATCACCAGCAGCCGTCAGTCATCTGCCAGCAGCTCCCAGACTCAGACGCATTCTGCTCGCTGACGACAACAACGATGACGACGACGACGATGTTGACGTCAGTGAACGACGTTCAGATGGACCAGCGGCAGCATCAAGTCAGCATCAGCAGTCAAACGCCGCCGACACCGGCGACGGGTCATTACGTTCATCACGTTCTTCGACCCAACCGGTAGTCGCCAGTTCGTCCAACGACCATCCTCAGACAGCTTCATCATCACTACTAAGCACGTCGTCCGAGCAGGTGCCCGAGTCACGTGACTCTGCATCCACCAATCAGCGCCGCGTCGCGTCAGTCAGCTTGACGTTAGTCCATCCGTCATGTTCGTCTACTGTAGTCGTCTGACAAATCGCAATCACGTATTACGAATTTACGATACATAAAAAGAAAACGATTTTATAAAAGAACGTAAGAAATACACATTAACTGGAAAACAACTGAAATTAACAAAGACCAAAGTAATTCGGTAAACTGCGAAATCGCTGATCGATGTTGCCACCTGGTGAATCATAAATCATTTTTTTCGTAAGTTTGAAGCACTGGCATGTTTTGGCCATCCCAGACAGATGACAAATAGACAGACCAGGCTGCATAAAAAGTGTAGAATACGCGGAATCCGCTTGCGCTGCAAGAAGGATTTCCTCTAACAGCAATTAAGCTACAGGAACTGGCTTAGAGGCGTAATAGATAAGACGTTGCACTTAACAATCAGAAGGGCATGAGTTCGATTCCCGATCGGGTCGCCATAAAGTGGTTGCTACTAGGATGGGTAACTGTCTGCATCTGAGTGTAAAACTAACACAAAAGGTCAACTCGACCTCCATCCATCTGGGGTAGGTAAATTTAGTAAGGCTTATTGGCCTGTCTGGCTGGCTGGGGTTAAAGTGGAACAGAACAATGTGACATGAACGTGTGTCGTCGTACACGCGGTGTGCAGACATCGGTCGGTTACAACCAGCAGCACCATGTCTAATGTTCCGTGTCCACCAATGTCTTCGGCGTCTGCTCGGCATGACCAGCGCAGCAGCAGTCAAGCTGATCAGAGCAGCACATCGCTAATTACTGTCATGAGTCGCACAGATCATCAGTGTCCGTCGTCGACAGCTGACCAACGCAAACAGGCTAACGGTAAATTGTGCAACATTCTTAACGATCTCGTCGATCTTAATACATGTAGGTCTAAAAGTTTGCTTTTTACGCGCACCAGCATTATCATGGGTGGGTAATGGTATCGTGTTGTCTGTCTGTTTGTCTGTCCGTTTGTCTTGTGTGACGTTGATGTACGTTGATCACATAAAGTGGACTAGCTCAAAGGATGACGGTTTGGCTTACTTGGTAACGTCGTTGGTTGAATCAACGAAGTTAATTAACGCCGGGCCCGGTTAGTACTTGGATGGGTGACTCTCGTCTTGAGTACTGAAGCATTAAAATGTTGTAAGTATCACGTTATGTATATTTGATGAACTGTGCAGCAGCGTTGCGGTATCATCAGTGTCAAGTCTGTGAAGACGCCGCGTCTGGCTTTCACTATGGGGTCTGGTCTTGCGAGGGCTGCAAAGCGTTCTTCAAACGCAGCTTGGCAGGTAGGCTCTTTTAGCTCTACTGTCGAGTGCAGCGTGTCATTCTTACGGAGACTGTTTTTGCAGTTAGAGGTAAAAGTAAACGTAATGCTGATATATAGGCCTAGCTCTTAAGGAGCAAATCTCTCACAGAGCTGCGGAGCGTCACCTGCCATATGGGATTACACCTGCCACCCGACACAGGTGAACGCGCCCCGCGTTGACTATTTAGGCCTATGTATCAAGTTATAATTGCAGTCAACATGCATTACCTATGGATAGTGATTGCCATAGTGATCAAAAGTGGATGAGAGAACATATGCGCAATTTTTATTTCTTTATTTCATGTTTTGCAAACTTTATGTAGTTTGTGGCTCTGCGGGTGTGCATAATTTCTGCATGTCTTACAGCTGGTAGATGAATAATGCTGCGTAGGACCGATTGACTACGTGTGTCCTGCGACAAACAGCTGCACGATAGACAAGCTGCGTCGCAAGAGTTGCCAGGCTTGTCGGCTGAGAAAATGTCGCAATGCCGGCATGTCAGCAGCTGTACCAGCAGGTACACCTAGTCAGTGTGACTTCGTTAATTTGATGTTTATCAAACATGAAACGTATTGGTTTTCTGCGATCTATTTAGTGGCGTCGATGCAGGAAGGAGAGGGTGATCCCCCCAATTAAAATACCGGAGCGAGATTATCTTTTTGCTTCCTCAAAGTTTTAACCTCTTTCTGGGCTCTTCTATAACAGACTGCGTTTAGGCTACTCGTATAAGTTGTCGCATTGGGAATTAGCCCACTGAAATAAACACTGACGCACTTTGTGTGACGGGACGAGAACCGTTCTGTCGCTGACAACGCTCAAGACATTTGAAACCGGTACGATGGACTATTACGCCACTACTGTTACTACTACACTGCACTACTACTACTACTACTGCTAGTAGGCCTATACTACTACAAATCCTATTCTCCATAAACATCTAACACCTTCCCGACTGAAGTGTCGGTTTTTCGTACCGATAACACATAAAAAATCGTTAGAACGTTATGAACTATGCAAATTTACGTTTTACTTATTTATTCATTTACTCACTTGCTGTATGTGTTTTTTGCCAACAGAGAGCGGAAAAGAAACACAGTGTAATAAACAGAGAACTATAAAGCGAAAACTCGGCCGAGATTTTATGAAAAACGCAGATGTTTCAAGCAACTTGACTGCGGTCGTCGCAAAGGTTTAACCTATAGGCCTAATATTTGTATTTTTCTAGATTTTAAAGCTAACAGTGATTTTTTTCAGTATTGTAGGCTATATAGCTTACATGATGCATACGGTGCTGAATAATTTTGTAGGCTTTTTTGCTCATACTTGTAGGGTTATTAATGCATCTTTTTTTTTGGGGGGGGGGGTAATTTTACAGTTGTGCAGCATAAAATGTTAAGTCTTTAAAATAGATAAGCCGCTGCAAGTAGAGTTAATTGCCTTGTATTGTATCCACTACAAGCTGTATATTTATAAGTTGATG
>Ga0209454_1001602_pt1 | contig 14423 bp, 10 predicted proteins | sample WorMetHERISLAND1_2_FD_187400 | JGI IMG/M metagenome (GOLD analysis project Ga0209454, IMG submission 187400) | Marine gutless worms symbiont microbial communities from Max Planck institute for Marine Microbiology, Germany - Olavius geniculatus... | ecosystem: Host-associated > Annelida >...
TCTCTTGATAGTCCAGCGTATATGGAAAATTTTGCACATTCAGGTAAGATTATGCTGTATTGATATAATTACGTTTTTTTGACAGGTCATTTAAAAAACGTAAAAAGTCACGTTTTTAAAATTTTCAAAAAAAACCGAAAAAAAACGTTTTCTCAAACTATGCTGCAGATATGTGACGTCCCAAGTTTCAGTTTGAAATTAAAAGACTAACGTTAGGATTATCGATTACAATTACGGTTGCGCAGTTTAAGGCGGACGGCCGCATATTATGTCGGTACTAGGCAGACATTTTTTATAGTTAGCAGACAGTAGACCTACAACCCCCCCCCTACAAAAATATAGAGCCGTGTTCTAGGCCTACATGAACTTGTATTGCAGCGATATGTGAGTAATTTGTAAATAAAAAACTATGAAATATAAGTATAACAAAACCGACGAGAACAAGTTGCAGACAAGTTTCCACGTTGCTTGATAGTCTCCCACGGCCTCCTCTGTTGCCGACGACTCTGCTGGCGTATTTGCCATAGCACAACGACGCACATCAACACGCCGACGTATCGAACACATCTCCACATTACCGAAAGACTGTCTACTCGTCAACTCTATATACCGCGGGCGGTCTATGAAAAGTAAGCCCCTAACTTTCGTACATTCACAATTCCGTCAAAATTAATGTTTTTGTTAAAACAATCTCCAATATTTTTTCACTATCCACGCCAGTGATGAACTTAAGTTGAAATACGCTATTACATCTTCAGCGTTTCATGAAATACTAGGAGGCCTATTGCAGCTTTAGTCTTAGGCCCTATAGGCCTACTGAAAGTTACATTGAAGATCTAAAGCTGACTAGATTTCGCAAGGTAGTGTAGCGAAGCGTTTGGAGTGCGACGCAATATTTAATAATATTTTAATTGCAAACTTACTGCAGAGTATATCGGTGAAAGTATTTTAAGAATAGGTCGATGTTTATCCAGTTATAGCAAAAACTTACAGTCTTACTTTTCATTGGACCACTTTGTGTGCATGCGTCCCTCGCAGGATCGCACACGCCAACGCCCTCGTTTAGCCTACTTTACCTCACATCACCAACGAATACAAGGAAATTCTTTTTTCGCTTGTTTAAAAAAATGTCATGTAGGCTCACAATACTGACAATCGACGTAGGTCTACCAAGCTGTAGATCATTAGTCACAGGTCTATGAGAAAGGTAATTATTATGCGTACCGAGAAGGACCTGCTCATTTCCGAGGCTGACTGCATTGCACGCCTGCAGGCTTGAATGCGAGACGTGACAAAAATGTTCCGTCATCTACTGCTAGTGCTGTCTGTAGGTTTATTAGAAAAATTCACGTCGTCACTCAAGTTAAGAGTTTCTTAAGTTAAGGGTTTCTTCTAGGGTCAGATTATGCCCCAACCGGCAACATAAGCACGTGCCAACGACGCATCCAGCTATCATTGTATATGTCAGCAATGCAGCCACTAGATCCCTATAGGCTACTCTACAACGTAGGCCCTATCTGCTTGTCCATACGTCTGTAACGAACTTCGATCTACCTCTTAACGGACCACTGGCATTGCTCGCACTCGTGGGCTACAGACCATCAACCGGTTTCTTCTGAGGTAAAATTAGCCACACTGCTAAATTTCATGCTCATTTTACAAGATACGTTAGCACAGACATGCATCAAATCGCAAATTGACTGCTATATGACAGTAAGTGTACCATTAACCCCACAATTAATAGATAATGAATTTTTGGAGCCTGCATCTAAACTAGTAATTGCAATCCCAGGATCCTAAATCCGGACCATTTTCTCGAATCCTGGGAGTGGTGGCATACCAATACCCAATACTGAAATTTCAGGATTACAAAATTGTCTTTTTTAAAATAATACATTAAATAATACATTAATTTCGACTGATAGATGGTAAAATATAACACTTCTAAGGTCCAGCCATCTAATGAAACATTTCACGCACGCTATGTCCGTGCGAAAAACTAATTTGCATTTTGAAGGTCACATCAGCCAGATACCTACCTGTAGGGGCCTAGATCCCAGGCATGAAATTAAGTCCAGTAGGGCTACCATAGGGTTTTTAATGACAAATCTGTAAGCCTAATCCCAAAACGGGATCCCATGATTACAGATATTTTAATCCTGGATACTGGGATCGAGAAATCGATGCCAGTATTGCAATAACTAAGTTAAACAAGGAAAAAATAGTGAACAGTGATAAACATTGATTACCGTACTGAAACTTGACAGCTATTTTAAAGCACAGTGCAAGAAGCAATTCAGTTTATTCTAAGATAGAAAAAACAGGTGCTTGTAACAATGTACCAGTAAATACTGTTCTTAAATAACTAGGGAGTTTCCAACGAGTCCTTCAGGCTTTCACTATACAAGACATTGGACATGTTTCATGTGACTAAAGTGCTCATAAATTTACATTTAGTAGCAAGCATTAAGACACAGTTCTAGTTTTATTGATGGTAAATGTTGTAGTCATTGTATATTTTCTTACTCCGAATCAAGGATGAAACCCAGCTTGGTGTGTTACTGAAATCATCATCCTGTGTTGTTTAAGATCGTTCCTTAAACAAATATTATTAGTTGCAGCATCGTAAGACTGACAAAAAACGATAACAATTGTAGTCTTGTATTTATTAGCTACATGATGGCAACTACTTGCACAATCAGTTCATTACTTACACGTAACTACCGATCATAAGTCTAAGCCACAGAATTAGTTCAAACAAGAGGTGTAACCATGAGTTAACGTACAGTATCAACAAATATCAACAGCCAGCCCTTTCAAACTGTCGGATTAAGTGTATGAATAGAATATACGACAACTTGTTTGAACCCAGACAGAAAAATAGACAGACAGAAACAGTCAGTCAGTTACGATTACACCAACATAATTAATTAATTTAGTTAGCGCCTCTCTTCAGCAAGACGCTCGGCTTTCTTTACTACTTCCTCGATAGGTCCGACCATGTAGAAAGCTACCTCGGGTAGATGGTCCATCTCACCTACACACAGTGACACAATCAATTATGCCCAAAATCCACCCACTTTGATTTGCTGTAAATTCGTCATACAAAAAGCTGCACAAGTCGACAAAAATCAAAGGTCTACATGGAGTACACTTTACAACAAATCTGTTACAAGTTGTACAACAAGACCACACTAAACAAAACTCGATAGTTGGTAACAAATCCGCAACATCTTGACATCTGGTCGATGCTAAGACTTACTATCCAGAAAACTAAGAACAAACCAAAATGGTGGAGTCTGGGCCTTACACTTACAGCAAAATAACAGCAATGATGCTAACAAAGCCCACAATGTAGTTGAATGTACACAGCAAAGCCAACACCTTAAGTGGCAAGGTCAAGATAACGCCTAGGTTCTTGGGCTCAAAAACAAAAAAATAAACAGTCTTAAAACCATGTCTAAACGAGCATAATTCTGAGACTAAAATAATCTTAGTGAAGTCCACCTATCAGCAGATTTCATTCCCGGGCATGCAAAGTTGTGAACCATCATCAAGTGCTAACTGTTTTTGGTAGAAATATCACAAATAACCATTGCTCTAGATTTCCAGCTCGAGGCCAAAGCATTTCAAGGCCAACGTCACAAATTTTCACCTTGACAGAAAGACCAAAATGGCAGAAAGTTTAGTGGACTGACGAAGATAACAAACAAGGACTTTCGAAAAACTGCAACAACAAAAAACCCTAAGGCTCAAAATCAAGAAAGATATACAAATCAGAATACTGAAACAGTCTTAACATCAGCCGAGTTGTAATTTGACATCTTTTTTCACTAAACAACACTACTTTTGGTTTAGTTGAAAATAAATTCCAGTGAAATGATAGCTCTGACTGACCATTAAGTATCATCTTGAAGCCTCGGATGGTGTCCTTGAGTGGTACGAGTTTTCCCTCGGTGCCGGTGAAGACCTCGGCCACTTGGAACGGCTGGCTGAGGAATCGTTGGATCTTACGAGCTCGAGCGACAGTCAACTTGTCATCTTCTGATAGCTCGTCCATGCCCAGGATAGCAATGATGTCTTGTAGAGACTTGTAGTCCTGTATCCACATGCCATCAGAATCATGCTCACTACTATCAGCATCAATCACGTAAACTACCTATCATCATGAACTGATTACAACATTACACACGTGTTTCAAGTCTTTCGAGGCTGAATAATATTTTTCCACATGCCTTCTAAGCAGAGTACTTTAAGGATTAACATAGTGATATTGCACTGTGTGACGTTGTTGATGTCTGTCAACACATCAGCTACTGTCAACCTTCTACCTTCCAATGTCAACTACTGTCGATATCAGCCTCGAAGTAGTTAATAAAATAATCTTCATTCATCGTTCATGACAAGACAGCAATGAAGAGACCGGTAGTCCTGTATTCACGCGCCAACAGCATCTGCAACTGTATCAGTCGTAAGAACTTCAATCAACACTATTACACGCCTGATAAAAAGACCACCACGACAGAAAGTGTGCAACATGATCAAAGTTTTAAAATCAGTAAGTCTGGATAACCTTTCCAAGTTTCCACCGCCCAACTGACAATGCGTTAGCTAACCACTATGATTGCTACTACAAAAATTGTAAAAATTTTTATTCTGTCTACTTTAAGCCTATTGACTTAGCTGGTGGTTGGCTTAAGATGAACTAACTATGTCTGCTAAACAAATTATTCAAAATAAAAGTGTCTCTCTCTCAAGTCCCAACTGGGTCATCAAAATCTGTTTCAAAATAGAAACCAATAAGATGCAGAGTTTCTTATCTGTCTGAAGCCCAGAGGGCCAGCTACAGTACTGAAGACGTCAAGAGATTACTCCTAGAGCTGTCAGAGCGTTATTTTTTTAATGTATTAACACAATGCATTAATTATTTTAACGCATGCGTTAGCGCATTAATAACACATTAACGCTGCCAGGAACACTTAATTTGCAAGACCTGAAAATGACAAACTAAACAAAAATAACACTGACTGAAAATTGCAATTGCTGGAAAATGAAGGATCAAATCGCACCCTGTCATCAGAATATTATTATTATTTACAATAGTGATTGAACGGCAACAACAGTTTAATTACTTGAATTCATTTGATCATCAAATAACCGCAGTCTAACGAAATATTGGAACTAATGTTTCACAGAATGAAGTAAATTTAGTTTTTTTACGTATGTGCGTTAATTTTTTTAACACACTTTAATTTTTAAATGTGTTTTAATTTATAAATGCGTTAATGCATTAACGCGACAGCTTTAATTATTACTCTACTATTTCACTGAGTCTATCAGTGTCATTATTCACAAGCTGACAATCAGACGGAAAAGCTCCTGAAACACTTGCCTGCAGAATCTTCTGCACTCCACGGGCCACCTCATAGTGCTCCTGACCGACAATGTTAGGGTCAAGAATACGTGACGTGGAGTCGAGTGGGTCGACGGCCGGGTAAATACCTAGCTCGGCAATACCACGGGACAACACAGTCGTGGCATCCAAATGAGCGAATGTCGTGGCTGGCGCCGGATCTGTCAAGTCATCAGCTGGCACGTAGATTGCCTATACACAAACCAATGCCAAATCGACAATATGAACATTCATCCTTGTAAAAATTCATAGGCTGGAAATGAGTAAAAAACTAACGCCTGAAAGCAGATGACCAATCAAAGTACTATCTTTATTTGCTAATTTACTGACATTTCAACAACTCTGTTACCTTCCACACTGCAACTGCGAGCAAAAAGTTGATCAGGTGGATCAAAAAACGATTAGAATAAAAACAAAACAGGTCAATGAACTGAGATAAAGAGTGCCAAGTCCTACCAACTATCTGCTACCTATGGAAATTTGTTCACCACTCAACATCTAGCAGCAAATGGAAATCATTCCGAAGAAGACCACAGCAGTTGGCAAAATGTCAAGAAACAAACAAATAAAATAATATTATAAGTTTATACAGCTTCATGTTAAAAGCATTTTCACTGTTTATCAGTATCACCTACTGCTTTCGGCATTAAATGTCACACAAGGTCCTTCTTAGTGACACTCCTGTGACTCCTCCACAGGTTGCAGTTACTCCCATAAATGATAATATCAGTATACGACAGAATACAACAGTACTAACTATGCATTACAGAAATGGATCTATGATCTATCATTAAATCTCTCTTATGCTACTATAAAAATGGTGTTGCCCCTAGCAAAATTTAATAATTAAAGGTCCATAGCCATGGTCAAACTCACTTGTGAAATTTACGTAGACCTCAGACATTTCACCTTGTTTATATAATATGTTGATTTAACCTTTATTAATGTATGAAATTAATGTCTAAATATAACAAAAAGTGGCAATACGTTCTGCTCAAGAATCTGATCTTGGCAAGTGGCCGGAAATGACATCACCGGTTGAACACAATAAGTATTTATCAATTAATTTTAATATTTTTAATGACAAAAAATACTGTGCCGCATGACAGCTAAAGCAGCATATACGTAGAAAATGTATTTTACGTTGACCACGTGTTGAACCAGCGACGTCATCAGTCTGTCAACATGGCGTCTCGTCTTCTGCATCATTTTTGTAGATTGTGAATTTCAAATGAAAATTTCTTTGTATTGACACAATGTTGGTCGCCGATCAAAATTATCAGAAAATTTTCAGGAAAGTGGATAAAATATATATGTTAATTTTGGTGTCCATGGACCTCTAACAATGCCATCTTCTTTGACAAGATTTATTTCTAACATTTCCCACCTTGCTTTAATTCCCTGGAAATCTTGAATATCACAGAATTCAACAAGAACATAGTGGTCAGCATTCCTGACATTCTGTTTAATGAGCCAATATAGACATGCAGAGTCGTTAATCATATCATCTCATCTGTGTAATACAGTAGCTATAACAAAGAGTATGATTGTTACCTGTACTGAAGTAATGGATCCCTTCTGCGTGGTCGTAATGCGTTCCTGCATAGTACCCATGTCAGTGGCCAGTGTCGGCTGATATCCTACAGCTGATGGAATACGACCCAACAAGGCGGACACCTAACATATCACACAACCAGATGCATCACAGTCTCGGTGCAATTTCCTATTTATGCCACAAATTTAATTTACGCTGATTTATAAATTCCAACGCATACATGTTAGTTATTTACAAGACTGTTTTCAGCATCTGTCATGTGCCATAAATAATCAGCACCAACAGAATAGTTCAACGATATTATAACGTCAGCATTACAGTTGTTATCTGCAAGGTTGCCAAAGTTTAATAAATGGCAAAAATATTTAAACAAGTTAACATGCTATTCAACTTTTGCACCCATGCTTCCTGTTGTTTTGTTGCAATAGCCCATCAACTCCTCTTTTCTCGTCAAAGATGATACGAGAAGAGTGAGGGAGGGGGATATGGAGTCGTTTGCAGCCGTTGTGCCGTCGTCACGTACAGACGTCGACATGCCATGTCAAGGCTTGTTGTCGATGTTCTTTCGACAGCAGGCAAACCAGTCAGGTGTTGGTTCTACCACAAAAAGGCGACTCCACCAGAACCCTGATGCTTCCTGGGCTTCTATAGCCCACCACAATATGACCAAAAAAATTTGATAAAGTCTAACAGGCCAGACACTGTCCCTCCTGCCTAGCCAACAGTATCAATAGACTGAAGGCAAGTGCAATCCAATCGATAACACTGCATTGGTACCTCAGAGCCGGCTTGTGTGAAGCGGAAGATATTGTCAATGAATAGCAGCACGTCCTGTCCCTCTTTGTCTCTGAAGTACTCGGCTACGGTCAGCCCAGTCAGAGCCACACGAGCACGGGCACCCGGTGGCTCATTCATCTGACCATAAACCAGAGACACCTTCGACTTGTCACCCTTCAGGTCAATCACACCGGACATGATCATCTCGTGGTAGAGGTCGTTTCCCTCACGAGTTCGCTCACCGACCCCGGCGAAGACGGAGTAGCCGCCGTGAGCCTTGGCGACATTGTTGATCAGCTCCATGATCAGTACAGTCTTACCAACGCCAGCTCCGCCAAACAGACCTACGACAACACAGTCATGATAATTACTGGCTGAAGAACAGGGACCTAATTCATAGAAGCGTGTTAAGTTAAATATACAAAAATCTTCAGCAGAAATCCAAGTAATTTGAGCAAAGCTCACGTGATGCACGATAGCAGTGGTCCTGACACCTGGGCAATCATGTACAACATGCAATAAAACAATAATGCGTTTTGAAGGAATACACAAATATGAGGCCTTCGTAAGAAAGACTTGTTAATTTAAGAGATCAAAATTTAGATTGTTAAAAATAGACAATCCATGGTAAAAATTTCATACACCTATGCAGGTTGTCTAGGTTTATAACCAGCCATTTTGGTGCAATTCACTCTTAAAATGTGCACCGCAGCCAAAAATAAAAAACGTCATTCAAAGTCATTCAAGGTCACCAATGCTGACACCATTCAAAAGCTCGTCACTAGTGCTCGTTATGATAAGCAGCATGTTTGTGCCTATCTGCAACTGTTTTCACACTAGACAAGCTAATTACAGTTTAAAAAAAAACACTTTTTAAGAGGGTACTCCTCTTTGATTCCCACCTGGGCAGGTCTCCTTGAACATCAGGGGTCGGGACTTAAGACTGCTAAAATCCACGTCTAATGCCGAAAATTTCATATGCAGGTTGTCTGGGTCTATCTCTAGCCATTCTGGCGCATTCGCTCTTAAAATGTGTGTCGCAGCCCGAAATCACGAAAATTTTTTAAAAATCCCCGAATTTTGGGGGGTTCAAGATCGTCGGTGTTGATAAAACTATAAAGCCCACGACCAGTGTTTGTTACGATAAGCAACATGGCATGTTTGTACCTAACTGCAACCGTTTTCACGCTACATGAGCTAATAGCAGTAAAATAACCACTGTTTAGGGGATACTCCTTTTTGACGCTTGTAGGGATGTGACGAAGCAAAAAAATATTCGGATTCGTCGAATGCGAATATTAACTTTCCTATTCGTGGAATAACAAATGCGAATGCGAATACTTATTCAGTCTCAAGAAAACTTCTCTATACCAGACTACCAGTATTTGAATAAAGCGAAACATCCAAATATAGGTTTTCAGTGTTCAGTCAGTGAAAATCATTACCAGTACCTAAGACAAAGTTCGGTCAATCCAGTTCAATTAAGAAAATGTAACATCCGAAGTGCTGTGTTCTCTTCATTGTCAGTATTTCCTATGTAAAATTCAATAAATTTCAATCAAGTTGAATGAAATGAAACATTCGTATTCGCTAGAAATGCCCCCAGCCATTCGTCGAATATCAAATAGCTGTAAAGTTGTCGAATATTCGCATGTTGCCGAATGCAAATACGAACTTTGTCACATCCCTAGACGCTCGCATGCGTGGGCCTCCTTGAACTTAGGGGGTCGTGACTTAGACTGCTAAAATCTACACTTAATGCTGAAAATTTCATTCGCAGCTTATCTGGGTCTATCTCAACCCATTTTGGCGCAATTCACTCTTGAAATGTGTGTTGCAGCCCGAAATCATGAAAAATTTACGAAAACCCCTAATTTTGCGGGTTCAAGGTCATTCAAGGTCAATGTTGATAAAACTAAAAAGCCCATGACAAGTGCTTGTTATGATAAGCAACATGTCTGCACCTATCTGCAACCGTTTTCACGCTAACAAGCCAATAATGGCAAAATTACGTCTTTTAGAGGGTACCCCTCTGACACCCTCGTTCGAGCAGAACCCCCTTGCACAGGGGCACCAAATTTTGTCACAAAAAAATAGAGTCCTTGGGGCAGCCCATGTTATAGATTACGTGATTCTAGCTTGCATTGTTTTGATAGAGATCCAGAGTGTAATGGACGGACAGACAGACAGACAGACGGACACACAGGCTAAGACGTGTGAAGCATTACATGCTATCGCACATAAAAAACTGCCTTATTATTACCCATTCACCTAAATGGTTCAATATACCGCATAAAAACATAAGCAGCACTGCTAAGGAATTCCAGCCCTCGATTCTGTCATCTCATCCACAAATGTCTAGGAAAACTGGACGGCAAAAAAACTGCATTACCGATCTTGCCACCCTTGGCATAGGGAGCCAGCAGGTCGACGACCTTCAGACCAGTCTCCAGAATCTCTTGTTCAATGCTCATCTCAACAAACTCTGGAGCATCAGCATGGATCTCTGCCGTGCTACATACACACAATACAATACATCACACTCAAAAAACGCATTCTGCGCTGTTTAATATTACTGAGAAATTTAACCCTAGTTTTTTAGGAAACCATAATGTTGCAGATCTTCAAACATTACATTTAGTATTAATTATTGTAAGTAAATAACATATCCACACAAGAAAAAACTAAACTCACTTTGTACACTACTGTAAATACAGTTAATTAAACTAAATAATGTGCATCAAATATATGAAGAAATACTATCAAATGATACAGAAAGACAAAGCCATTTATGAACAGTTGAAAACTGTACATGTACAAGTAACTACTAACAACTATTACTGCAAATCAGTGAACAATACCAGTCCAGCTTAATAACAGAGTTATGCAGATGAACATGGGTCCGAAAAACCAACAATAAAAGTTACAATAATACATTGATGAGAAAATAAACCGCATTGGGTTTCTTTAAATAAAATCAATGAAGTTGGAATTCTCAACATTGAAATAAATACCACAAGTCCCCAGTCTTTAATGAGAACATAACTCCATGACAGAAAGTTAGTTCTGGCAGAAGCTAACCTCTTGGCATTAACGGGACCTCGTTCATCGATAGGTTCACCGATGACGTTGATAATGCGGCCGAGCGTCTCGGGTCCGACAGGGATGCGGATTGGTGATCCAACGTCAGTACATATCTGACCTCTCACCAAACCCTCCGTACCGTCCATGGCAATTGTCCGACATGTGTTCTCACCTTCATGTAAGCACACAACAGTACGAATTAAAAGTACACTGTAGTACGGCTACATACAAACATGTTTCTGACAGCACTGTATTGTACTGCTGCTGCATATGACAAAAAAGCTACACAAATTTTTCGAATGATTGATTAATGCTACCACAATGCAAACAGCTTACAATACTCGTAACAGTCTAGCTTTTTCAAGTTTAGTTATAAGTTTACTGATAGATTTTCAGCAACAAATACATGAACGTAATGCTCACCTGTAATTAATGCTCCACGCTATAAGCATGGCACCCACAGTTGTAAGACGTGTCACTTCTGAAAAAAACTCCTGAAATTATCTGCGTGCATAGTATAGGCCCTACCGACACAAACTAGAGTCCACGACAAATATTTCTGTCACTCAGGATACCAGCTATATGACAAGGCTGATCTAATTTCAAAAGGTTCTGAAGGTATAGCGCATTAAAAGCACTAAAAGCTGCTAGCAAACAGAATGACAGTTGGGTAAATATAGTCTATCTCTGGGCAACATTGCTGCTGCCGACAGTGTGGTTCTATCAGAAATAAACATTAAATTGCAACACAACCTGCAAAGATACCTACATATTGAGAAAGACCCATTTCATAACTGATGCCAATGACTAATAGCAATGTACGACATGTATACAGATGACTGTTAATGCCAAAAAGCAGATGTCAATCAAGCTGTGACAATATTACCGAGATGCTGTGCAACTTCCAGCACAAGCCTTGGCTTTCTGTCAGCAACCTCCAACGCATTCAAAATTGGTGGCAAGTGATCGTCAAACTGTACGTCGACGACGGCACCGATGACGGCTACGACGCGACCCTGCGCTGTCACTTTCTTAGCAGCCGGCTCAGCTGCATAGTTCCTACCTGAAAGTCACACAGCAACATAATAGCAAAATACACTGTATAGTTCTCAGTCCAATACAGCTGCAACATTGGGCAATCCTATAAAATAACTGTGTGACACCTACAACTCAATAGCATACGGGAAAATCTTGCTCCACTTTACGTACGTTTTGCACTGTTCTGAAACTAATATGAACAAAACAAAATAAAAGTTGCAATACATTGAGAATTATGGATATGATTGTACAAAAACTACTGGTATTTAAAATAACGCAGTGACTATACACACGGCCGGCCATATGTATAGGCAAATTGGCATGTGCACACAGCCAATGAAAAATTAGTACTCAGATGCGAACAGTCGTGACGAACAAAAACTTCACAGAAATTTCCGCCGTCGAGTTAATGCTACCACATTTTGCACATTTCACTGCATTAAAGCACTGAAGAGAAAGATTGTGTATATTTATTGTATTCACCATTAATCCATTCATTGATTGTAAGCTTAATCAGTGAAATATTTGAGGCCGTGAAAGAATGGGCAGGCACTGAGGCATCGACAACATAAGTGACATAGGCCTACAGTTGAGCATCTGACATATGCACCCCCTTTGTCCAGGCAACTTGTCTTCGAAGTCGGTGTCTGGCATTTTATCCCTGTTTCTAGGCATATGTGGCATGCTGGTTTCGTCATTTTTGCATTGTCTAGCGGTGTTTATCTAAATTTATTAAACCACTGGAAGGCTGAGTCTTGACTCCATGTCTGGAAAATCATCTTGCTGTGGTCTATTACGCATTCCATCCTGCAATATTTCATGGAGTCCCACGATGTCATGCGGTTTTCAGGCATATGACCTACTGTAGCCGTCTGTGTCTTCTGATGTCAAATCAAAAATGAATACACGTTTCAGAAAGCTGTTGTTAAAAGTTTGCAATTACATTCTAGCTTTGACAGATTTTTAGTACAGAAAAAAGTAACCTATGAGAAGGCCTCAAGAAGGCCTACTGATGTAAGACAGTATGAACATTTTAGATTTTCACAAGGTGAAAAAATACTGCAATCATGCTTGACTGTGTGTAAAAATTTTTACAAATTTGTTCACGGCCGACCGTGTACGTTGTTGCCATTATCCATACATACGGCCGGCCATGTGCCTAACACTAGTCCTAAAAGGGGCGACTGAGAATGCAAGTACGGAAAATACAAGTACAAATCTTTTGAAATAGGCAATGGCCAACAGTTCTTTCGTGGATAAGTAAACATTTCTGACGCAGGAACTGCCTGCATATTTGCATCAAATAGGCCTACACAGATTGATCTTCTGACATTTTGATGCTACTGTCCCACACCAGTTCTATCAGCTAGCTATTTACAATCTTTGTTGCCCGCCAGCAATATATGTTTCCCGTCTGTTTTATTTTTATGACACGGAAAACTAAAGATTTGTACATTGTGGCGTTCAACATAATGAAGGAATTGCTTCATCATTTTCTACCAGTTCATGATTTCATTCGCTGGCTGAACTCCTCTAACTTGAACACTATAAGTGACTGTGGGAACCTACCGCATTAATGTTATCTTCCGTCCGTAGGGACGGAAGACTGTGTGCGACCATCTGCTATTTTCCGTCCATACAGACGAAAGAATAGCTGGCAAAAGTGTTATCTTCCATCCGTATGGACAGAAGACTGTGTATCTAGGCGCTATTTTCTGTCCGCAGAATCTCGTTCATGGTATAACTGGCAGAGTTGACAATATGTGCTATTTGCATTTATGTATATTTACTAGTTATGTACTAGTTATGTACTTTGCTCAGACTCATTCTATTGTGTATTTTTACTGTGGTTGGTGCTGACTGTCATTGTAAAGTGTTATTGTGTGTTTCACTGTTTCTTCATGTGCAAAAAATAATTAAGTGACACTGCAGTGCTAGCTGCAGAGAAATTTGTTTGCTAACTTAGTTTTTGCTTTATAGCTGATAGTAAGTGTGTGCATAATTTTTATCCTAGTTTAAGAAACAACACACACTGCAGTGAGTTACATCAATTATTTAACTCCAGGCTTCAGACACACATACAAGCTGTAGGTTACTGCCTTAACAAACATAAAGGAATAAAAACACGAGCATTAGTTTACTTCCTAGTCACGATCGCAAAATCAATAGGCAGCAGTTCAGGTTGTAAAGTTGTACAGCCTTGCATTTCCGTTATAAATAGATGCACACATTGGCTTAGTTTATCATGCCTTCGTCTATGGGATGGGAAATAGTGCCTAGATACGCAGTCTTCTGTCATTACGGATGAAAGATAGCCGTTTCACGACGTATTCTTCTGTCTGTACAAACGAAAGATAACACTGAGCAGCCTACTGGTATTCTTTAGTCCTAGTTACTAATTTTCATATAAACCGTTTTTATCTATGTGGCAATTTGTACTGCATTACGATTTTACAATAAGATATAAAAAAATGCAGATTTTGTTCAGCTGTTTTAATCTCGTTTGACAAAGGTTTACTGTAATTTCCACAAAAATATGTACAAGCACGTACTTGC
>Ga0209454_1001603_pt1 | contig 14421 bp, 9 predicted proteins | sample WorMetHERISLAND1_2_FD_187400 | JGI IMG/M metagenome (GOLD analysis project Ga0209454, IMG submission 187400) | Marine gutless worms symbiont microbial communities from Max Planck institute for Marine Microbiology, Germany - Olavius geniculatus... | ecosystem: Host-associated > Annelida >...
GCTTAGTATATAGAAGTGCTAACTTTATGTAGTAATACTGACAGTCGATAGTCGCTGCATAATAGGCCTACATGTAATGCCTTTTGCAACTTGACTTTTTGGAAGACTTTCCGCTATTTTATATATAGGCAAGTTTTTTACGTTTTTTTTAAATTCAAAAAAACGTGACTTTTTACGTTTTTTGAACGGCTTCACACGTTTTCTCGAACTATGGGTATCGGCAGGACCTGATAAATTATATTGGGTATTGGATAGTTTTTTGGTATCATTCGAACCCTACTTTTGACCCCAAAATTTGATGCATTCATCCTTGCCCCAAAATCCATTAGTGGTAAAAGTTTCGTAAAATTCCGTCAACAAGTACGCAAGACATCATGTTAACAATGCTTGTTCAAGACAAACGCATGGACACACACATGAACACTCCGGAAACACAATGCCTCCAGCCAATACAATGACGAATAGTGGCAGATCCAGAAATTTGGAATAGGGTGGGCTATAAATTTGGAATAGGGGGGCTATGCCCCCTCCCCAGAAAATTTAAAGCAAAAATAATGCCTTTTCATGCAAAATTTTTACTTGTTTTCAGATGCATCCAGTCAATAGGGGGGCGGCTGCCCTCCCCCTCCCCCCCTTGAATCTGCCAGTTGGCAGAGACACAAAAAGCCAAAAGTTTCTGTTGTTGTGATACCCCAGCAGAACAGAGGGTGGGGAATGAGGAGGGTTGTCTTACTCCCCAGCAGCTCTCTATTCTCTTTGGTATGATGACTTGGGAAGACTGCAGAAGTTAACGGAGTCTTTTGCAGCAATTCTGCGAGCTCAGACTGATGTCAACAATGCTTGAAAAGTTTCGATGACAGGCAAAGCAGCAGGCAGTTGGTTCCATAAAAATGTAACTGTACCCAAAATAACGTAAAGTTTTTGCATCATTTTCTATGTATTCGCTTCAAATTTCAATGTGTAGCTTTACATACTCGTTACCTATTCTTAGAAGTGCCACATTACAGGTTACACGGATCTCTTCGTCCATCAAGAACAGAAAGGCTTAGAAAATTCAATATCGGCGGGAATGTTCCCCTTGACAGAAATAATAGGCATGCCAATTTTTATGTCAAAAATGTCAAAGACCATATTTGAAGAACATCAAAGACCTCCCAAGAAATGACACATTTCATGTCAACCCAGATCGGGCAAACATGACTTCACCTAATTCGTCTTTTGGTTTCAACTAATTTACCATTTATGACGTGTAAAGACATGTGAAAGCAGACTTTCAATGAGCACGCAGTTTAAGTAAGCGATGTACAGGAACAGTTAGATAGATGGCTGCAAAATATGTCGCCAACAACTGACATATTTCTCATATTTTTAAAACCTTCATGCACTCGTTTAAGCCAAAGTAACACTGAATAAATAAACCATTTGAACAAACAAATAAAAGTAGTAGTTCATTCGTAAACTTACACTGAGATCACAGCACATGCAGTGACAGCCATATGACTTGGCCAAGTCAGTCACCGATTCAATAGTCACACTTTCAGAACTACTGCTGTTCACTGTAACATTATGAACAATGACTGCACTGACTGATATCAACTGTAACATATCATGCAACATACATGGTGGCCACAGTTTTGGAGAAAAAATTCAATAACTTTTCAAAAACTTCCAAGCACCCTCCCCAAATCCATTGCAGCAGCATTTTACCATGCAACGTTGAGCACCAGAACAGCGTTTGGAATCCCGAATTCCCGGCCATTTTCACCGATCCCAAATTCCAGAATTTGTAGGCAACCCAATCCTGGGATTTCAAGATTACAAAAAATTGTTAAAATAACACTTTTGAGGCTAAATGATACAAATAACAATTCTAGTCATCCAATAAATGAAATATTTCAGATGCGAAAGAGTCACACTTCTTGCTGTGCATTGTAACTTGTACTTTAACCATCACAGTCACCCCCTGAAGTTCGAATATACCTTTCGCAGGGGCTTGCTATGCATCCTACGCATAAAATAAGTCTATGAGGGATACTAAAAGAATGACTAATTTGTAAGCTTAATCTCAAAAACGTAATCCCGACATCCTAGGATTACAAATTTCTTAATCCTTTATCCCAGGATTAAAAAAAGTACCGGTATTAAACTAATAACAGGAAACAATACACAATATCTTGCTGCTGTGAAAAAAAGACTTCGAACAACAGAAATATTTACCTTCAGTCAATACAAAACACAGTTTGCCCATGTAAAATCTGACATCAACTGCACGAAGAGAATGCTTCACTGTGGTATAACTGCAACAGAACAATCTTACTTGACACCATTCTATGTTCACAAGAACCAATATGCTACCAGAAGCAACCAGAGATCTGAAATCTAACAGTGTAAATGGTGGAGAATATAGACATTGAAAATGAAAGATATTACTCCTTACTTTAATGGTCAGGTGATGTTCATCTTGACCTTGGATTTGGAAACATAGCAGACAGCCTTGTGCATTCATCAACCACCACCTACGTACCAAATTTTATTTGAATTGGACAAATTACTTGTGTACAGATGTACAGATGGAAGGATATATTGTATGTAAGAACAGAGCTTTATCAGGTCAACTTAGTCTGAGAGTGAACAGATAAACCACTCTAGCTCTAAAAAATCTTCACAATATTCACCGGGATTGCTGGACTCAACAGTCCAATGTCAATGTCAATGTCAACATTAGATTTACATGTATATAGCGCAATATCACAGAAAATCTCTATTGCGCTGAATACATTAGTATCTCACGAAAAAGTACAGTTTTCAAGCCACACCTAAAGCTACTGCTGCAGAGTGATGGATCATGGAGATTGTCCGGTAATGAGCTCCAAGCCATCGGACCCCCAACAGTGAAGGCTCGACGGCAAAACATGCTTTTTCAAAACCGCAGAACAGTAAGAAAGTGTCGACAAACAGATCTCAGATGCTGTTGACTGTCAGTCATTAATTTGGAACACTCAACATGCACATAACGTCCTAAGCTCACAGTCAAGTCAGCAACTCTCTACACAACATCAGCAGTAAACTGTGTAAGTAAACAAAACCACCTTTCTCTGTTTGAGAGGTCGATCATCATGATGACAAAGTCAATAGATGCTGATCGTTGTTCGGCAGTAGTGGAATCCGGCAGTGGTAACTTTTCACATGTTCTTCTACAGCAACATTACCAGCAGTAGCTTATCACAAAATCACCAATGCTTCAGCAATATATTCACTATTCAGTATTCACTACCAAGTAAAACCTATTAGTGTACATGAATACAGAAACAGCTGGTAATAAAACACTTACTCCTTACTCATGTTTCAGTGCCGTTGGTGACATAACCACACTCGATGCATTGCATTACTTTGCAATGCAATGCATTACCTATGCACCCCTCCCTCGCTTGGCTTGAAATACTAATTATTTTTGTATGTGATCTCTCAGTACTTACAGTAGTGGTGCTGCTACGTGACATGCAAATTCTGACTGGGATTATGACCCCCCACATAGCTCCTGTGCCAGGGGAACTGGGGCCCATGTCAAAAATGATATTCAACTGGGTCACTGTGCTTGCCATTCCATACAATGGCTTAGAGTGAACAAGCATGACAGAGACAGAAGGCAGAACAGGTTACACTACTAAAATACTTGCAATAGCCAGCATCGCTCTGCTTTCAATAGCCTACTATGCTAATAATTGGACAGCTGTCAAAACATTAACTTTTTTAACGCATTAACGCATTGCGTTAATTTTTTAACACATTAATTAACGCCTTATTAATGCACCCAAGCCGTCGAGAAGGAGAGTAGGGGGAGTTACCCCAGGCCCTGCAACATTTAGGGGCTCCAACTGTAAAATATGGAAAGTTAGAAAGCAAATAAAACACATTTTCAACAACAACTGACGTCATCGCTAGCATAGAAATCTATTAGCCTGTCATCTAAATAATATTTATTTACAGTAGTAATGAAACAGCAACTACAGTTTAGTTACCTGAATCCATTCGAATGTCAAATAACCGCAGTTTAATGGAATAATGGAACGTTTGCTTTACAGAATTTAGTAAATTAAGTACATTTACGCATGTGCATTAATTTTTTTAACGCACGTTAATTTATTAACACATTAATGCATTAATCTGACAGCTCTACTAACAATCTATTAGTTCTTCTTTGCATCTTCTGTCAGATGGAAGGTTGGTGAAAAATATTCTGTTCTATTACATGGCCTCATAAATCTACTTAATTTTAATACTGTTGAACTGCTAATTTAACTATCAGTATTGTAAGTTGCAGCAGTGGCACTGTCATTTCATTACACCTAACTAGTGACTACAGATAACAGTCATCACATGATAGCCATCATCATCACCAAAACCAATGACGATATGCAATGCAACACGTTTTGAGTACAGTAACCTAATAAGCAAAAATTGTACTGATCAAACACCATTAAACCAGACAGAAATATTGGGGAAAAATGCAAATGGAAAACAAACATGTGTAAACTGATGGGTGATTCAACATTCAGAATAGCCTGAGCAAGATGATTCTTGCCAACTCCAGGAGCTCCAACAATCTATGCCAACAGACAGACACCACACACAAAGTTGTGTCACACGTATGCTCAGTGAAAGGATCAGCGAAATCACTTCACTTATTGGCTAAGTACATACTCAGACCAAACTTTCGCTTAGTGAACTGGCTCAGCGAAAGTCTAAGTCAACAAGTAAAGTCAACCATTTTATATGTTGACATCCTCAAAGTCTGCATTTTACCCGCAGCCTCCGTCAGACTTTAGCAATACATGTGATATAAGGCTACAAATCTATTTCAAAATTTGACCACCCTGAAGTTAGGCTACTCGTAGCCTAACAGTCTGACGGTTAAAGGGTAGGTGCTATTTTCAGTGCGTATTCACTGAACCAAATTCTGTTTTCAGTGCATCACTGAAAAAAAGCCTTGCATATACTGTGAGGCTATTTTCAGTGTGTATATATGGTGGAGTACGCACTGAAAATGGCTCTAAAAGACTGTCTGGCAGTACGAGCAGCACGTACTCATACCACCTCAGATGCACGCCCTAACAGCAGCAGCCACTGATGCTCTCAACCCTAGCAAAAGCGAGGGTCTCACGGACACCGTGCAGTGGGCTAAAGGCTTTTGACCACAGCGTTCCATGACTGCACACAATTCATGCACTTACATTTGGTTGTCCATGTATCGTCACATAATTTTCTGAAATATGGTACCATAAGCTACACCTAACCCTAAACCCTAACCTTAAACACTAACCCTAGGTAATTTTAATATTTAATTTCACTCATGTGTAACCTATACCCATAACACTAGTGCAACATAGCATATTCAATCCTAAGAAACATTCTGCACCTCGCACTGAAAATAAAATTTTGTTCAGTGAATATGCACTGAAAATAGCTTTTGCTCACGCATGGTCCAATGTCGCGCAGAAAATATTATAGACCATGCACGCATAGCATGTACGATCTGTTCATTGAAATCACGGTTAACTTTCATGTACGCGTATGGTCTGAACTGCTGAAGTGAACTGGATGGCATTACGTCATCTAAGGATGGACACCAGTTGTTTTCTTGGCTGGCGGTTTTTCAAAGCAATAATTGACATAAATCAAAACTAAACATCAGCTACCACCCAAGCCACCTGATTATCCCTAACTGACCCAAAAAGCTTTTAAACATACGCACGCTTCAGCTGATGCGGGGTTGATTATGGCCAATAAGCCAAATGCTAAACTGCACTCTTAATTCTGCCTAGTGCTGCAAAAGTAGTTGATTAAACACATGCCATCCTAGTGTGTGCGATTTGCACATGGTAAATAACACTTTGTGCCTGCATACAAACCGTACGTGCGCATGGTAAATATAATAATTGATAGCTTTTTCATGGTTAGTGTCAACACCAGACCATTTGATCCAGTGTCAAGTAACAACACTGAGCACGTTGTTCACATACCACAGCCCGTCAGTACATTGCTGTAATACGCGGGTCCTGAAAACTAAATAAAGCCAAGATCAAAAAATGAGCGCTCTCACAAAGTTCCCCACCAAGAAGTTGAGGTCGAGTAAGGAAGTTTCGAGGGGCTGTAGTAAAGTGCGAACCTGCAGACCGACCAACGAGTAAAGTGCGAACCAAAACTCGTGGACCGACAGTGCGGACCAGTGGGTAAACTGCAAACCACTAAAATGCGAACCTCGCGCAATCGAACGCCTAATGAGAAATGTGATGTAATGTGTATAAGCTTAATATAGCGTTCAGTGCTTAATTCTAGTAGTTCATAACTGAATTTTCCCTCCCTCTTGCATACCCAGACATTCCCCCTTATGTATGATGAGCACGTGCGTGGCCTTCCTCCCCAAGTATGACGTCGTCAATGGCATACAGGTGCTGCACGACTGCATTACGGATGTGGAGAAGACCGACAAGCTACAGATGCTGCTAGTGACCTGTGCTGACGACAGCACCTCTGTTCCGCGCATCAGGCTGCGTCAGTTGCCGCTGCTGTTTCCGGTGTCCACCTGGAATGTGTACATTGAACAGCGACTACTGGACGAGGCATGGAATAGGGGCATTGGTCAGTCATAACCACCCGTCAGTGTGGTGCGCCACTGAATCACTGTAGCAGAATGCGGCCGCAGCATCTACGACATTGCTGCAAAATGCATGTGGCCAGCTGCCGGCAAAGCATCTCAAGATGTCCAACCAGATTCTGCAGCGTCAACTGCAAACCGTCTGTGCAGCATGACGTGATGGCTATAAGACGGTGGAAGAGACCTCTTGTGTGCGATCACGCTCACAGTCCGTTTCGAGTGAAAGTGACAGTGACACTTTGAAAAGTGTCCGGGGAGAGGAATGTCCTACACCCAATTAATGAAGTCAGTATGTCGACAGACCATCCATATACCTTGAGGTCAAGAACTAGGTCACTCCCCATCTTAATCTCCCAGTGTCCACAACTACTTTCACATCAACCAAACCTGGTGGCACCGATCCAGTCGCTACAACTATAATACGGACCTGCGGACCGACTAACAGGTAAACTGCGAACCTGGTCCGCAGGTTTGGTCCGCAGTTTACCCGTTAGTCGATCCGCATTATACCCGTGCCCAGTTTTTCGATAGTCGGTGGTTGGGAAAATATACAGTGCGTGTGATTACCAATACTGTCGCAGAATTACTTTCGGCGGTGAGTAGGTTTATAGATGGACGTAACAATTTTCCCTTCCTAGCACGCTCAGCGTCACTCATCTTAGTGCTATCCGTCCTCCGTCGTAAATTCACAACTTCGATTTAGCCGCCATGTTTCAGCGACGACATCCGGCAAAATTATAAGTATGTAAACTGAGTCTGATATTACATTAGATATTATTCAACAGCACATTGACAGTTAGACGATGTGATGCTGAGTGATAACACCTTTTATAATTTTTGCTGTTTTCGATGTGTCACTCATTGCATGTCGCCGTTAACAAGTGTATAAACTGATGTTTTGTACATTTATTTTCTGTGAACGTTCCCCAGCGTAGGAATATGATTTTGGGGTCACGAGTTTGACCTTTTGGGGTCACGTGACGTTATTGCCCATTGGTCACGTGACCATTGGACTCCATTTGATTTAAAGTTAGAAGCCCGTATTAATACAGACACCAGACTGGCAAGACCCGTAATGTGGCCTATTAGATCGGCTGAATAATAATGAGTTGATGACTATATATTGCCAAATATTACAAGAAGCCCAGCTGTTGCTAGGATAGCGAGTGGGCGAGTAGTTTCCTAACGGCACATCAGCACAAAATAGGCCATTCAGTGCCACAGGTTGCTAGGATAGGATAGATACTGGTTCCCAGTGACCTTCAAGGTCATCCAAGGTCGATGACTTTCATCTTATATGAAACAGTGTATGCCACTTCCTATTGTGATTAATAATAACCTAGACCTTGCACTAGATCGCTGAAATTTTGCATGCTTAGATTCAAGACACACGGCTAATGCATTCACGTAAAAAAAGATTTCCCCTACAACCTAACACTTAGGCACAATACATGCGTTACAGACAACGATGACAGACGACAACTCATACCATAAGCTCGACCATCACTGATATATGGTCAGCTTTTAAAGCAAACTGGTGCATAAAACTAAAGAATGTGAATGTCTGATTCAGAATGGTTTCATATAATGTCTCACAGAAAGATGGAGACATCAAGGCAGCCAGTCCGCAATAAATTATTGGACAAACTGAATGTGCAAAATGTGAAGCTTCAGCAAACATGTTGCAAAGTTTAATTACATGCTGCACGATGACAGCGCTGGTTTCCATACGCACAGACACACATATTTACAAACATCACAAATTGTCACCACGGATGCACGCAGCAGCATGTTGAAAGTTACATGGTAACAGTTCAGTCCACAAAACCGACACGACCAGTTGTATCTCAAACAGAACATTAATACTCGGCGGCGTAACCAACCACAGAACAATTAGAGCCCAGCAGGCCAACACACACAGAGAGCACACAATCAGCCCATACTGACAGAGAGCACAAGAAGAACAGAACACGTTCTGTCAGGGCTAATGCTGATGACACATGACCACAAAACTTCATAATAATCAACAATAATCATGCACAAGTTGTGTTGCAGAAGAAATTGCACGTCCCAACATTTCTTGTGTTTTCCTTGCACAAGTTTACTGCATCAAGTAGAACAATGATCTACACTGTATTTTATTCTTTAACTTGCTCAAACACAACCAACGAGTTTGTTCTAAAGTTTCTTGTCTAAAAACTTGACTGCACACAAATTTCTTGACTGTGTCATAGCACAATGACGAAATATGTCTCCGACTTATGAAAACAAAATTAAACTTTGAGCACACTAGCTTCGGATACTCACTGTCATCCCAACAACAACTAATGTACAAAAAGTATCGGTAATTTGGTTATAACTTTACACTACATAGATGCAAATTATGATTCATAACACATTCTATGTGGAAAACAGATTGGGAGTTTCTAAGTCACTACAGCTGGATGCAGATACTTCAATGTATCTACTGCTAAAGAATAAACTGCTTTCAATAAACCCAAGTCTAAACTAAAAAAGCAATGACCATTAGAACATGACTGCTATAAGTGTTTAGAGTGGCAAAGGCACCTTGGTATGATCGAATGAAATGTTTAGTGCCCAACTATCACAGTGCAACAACTATCCAAAAGAAACAACTAAACTGCCTGCAGATATTCTAACAATCTATAACAATTAATTTTACAGCAGAATGCCTTTTAATAACACTAAATGAGCACTTAGTTACTTAACTTAACAGTATACAGCAAGTAATATTAGTCACAGCATAGGAGAGAGCTTAGCATGCAACTGTTGACATTAAAAACTGGCAGCGCCCAGGGTTTACATTAAATTTCATCAACACAATGTTTTACAACAAAACACATAAAAAAATCAACAAAACATAGGCCGCACTACATAATACTATTTCTTAAAACCAAAGAACGAACTGCAACGAAAAATATTTGGCTCAAAATTTCAGAACAACGTAAATGCTCCATTATCCTGTCTCTTTGTACCATTAAGCAGTAAGACTAAGCGAACCATCCTCCTCATTACTGTAGTATTGACACTTTTCTACTACTGAATCATATGGGTCATTTATATATCAAAATCAGATCGACAAAGCAGTGTGAGAAAAAACTTGTAATACACACTAAACTACACAGCAATAAGTCCTGTATGCCTCTGCCCGCTGTGACTTTTGACGACTGGACTCACAAACGTAATCAGTTCATCTTTTTACCACGATGCAGCAGAACCAAAAAAGTCTGCAGAAAGGCCATGCACAAACAAACTCAGAAAATTGTATTATAGCATGGCCATGCAGTGGCCTTGAGCTTTGACCATGGCTAGTCCCCAGAACCGCTTGCTAAAGCCTTAACGGCTAATCTGAAGCCTTTATGACTGGCTTAGTGGTTAAAACTGCTGAGATGTGTCACTGGTAGTAATTTTTGAGACCCAAAAGCAACAGCAATTACGTGATTCATAACGACACACAATAAACTACCGTTTTCCCGTGGAGTCGCATTTTATCTAATGCCATACACCGCAGAACTGACGACTGAAAAGACACACACCCACACTGGCAGCTCTGCTTGCAGCAGTGTGAGCACAACACATTGTTTGACTTTACCTTTTGCTAAAATGATAAAACCGTTAGCTTATCAGCAACGGTGGCGTGAAACCTCAGCAGTCTCTGCAACTGCTAACTTAACGATTGGTTGTGGTCCGAGGCCTGCAATGGTGGTGGTGGTGGTTCCAGAAACTAAGCATGACACCATAAAGTCTAATCAGCTCCTAGGATGTACTAACGACAGACGTTTGTTGAAAATTCCACCAATATATACCAAAGACATTGCGCAAATGCCACAAACAGACGGATACATGGAGTGGATGCACCGACAACCATTAGAAAAAAACACAATGCTTCATGTAATGCATTATTAACAGACAAGGATACAGTGCCGAGGTAACATTCTAAGTGGAAAGAAACTACACGTAACTGCATTGGAAGAAAAACGTTAATGCTGAATGAATGAAATTGTCTCTGATCACTAGCCACGACTCTGGGCTGGGTAACCACAAACCATCGAACAACTTGCTACAAAATGCCAAACATAGGCGGTGGCTAACAAGCAGGAACGTTTTCCGTGTATTATGCAACAAACGCTGCTTGTGCAAAAACTAAACCTGTGCATGCTGCATAAATGAACAATTTTTTAGCTGCATCAAACTTAAATGGAGATTACAAACTGTGAAAATTATCAAACTTACAACGGACCTACAACTGGCAAAACAATTACACCATGACAAGAAATTAAGAGTTTTAGATATAAAACAGCACAGTTACGCAGAATGCTGCTCAGCACAACTAACTCCTATCTCTTAAAAAAAGTCAGGTTTTAAGGTTAAGTTCACAGATAGCAAAACTAATCCTTCAACACGACCAGCTTCAGACATACAATGTGATATCCCATTCCCATATAGGCCCGGAACCCCGGACCCTTCTCTAGGTTTTGAAATCAAAAACCACACACAAATGGTAAGTAACATTACAGTTTTTATTTAACTACTAACTTTTCTGGTGTTACTCAACTGTTGTGCCAGACCCAACAAGAGGTAACCAAAAAGTCACCTCTTCAGACGACTGGAACACATTTATAACTGATCAGATGCCTTTCCAACCAACAGTGTAAAGGCACTAAAATTAATGAAACTGCCCTGCCCAGAAATCCCGATAAGAATGGGGAATTCTAACAACAAGGCAAGTAAAGACTGTTTAGAAGTCGTAGAAGTTATCATCTGAGATTTTTAACGGTAGCAAGTAGCAGCTTGAGGTAATGTTCTGCAGAATACAACGGCAGCCAGTCAGTATGTTGGGCTTGTTCCACAACAAGTAGAAAGTCGTGATGCTGCAAATACGGTCTCAGCTGATCTGTGAATGAAGCGAATAACCAAACATCTGAGAAAAGGAAGGGTCAAGACAGACGACTGAGAGAGAGAAGGAGAGAAGGAGAGAGACGATCTGACAACGATAACAACAATGGCAGCGAATCAGCTGTATCAACTCAGTCGGTCCGTCCCGGTAGTTCGCTGCATCACGAAGACTCGCGCAGATCTGCCGGTTAGCTGAGATCTTGGTCCTCGAGAAAACGGTACTCAAACTTGAAGTCCTCCTTCTTACGTTGGCTCCACTTCTCGTAGTCAAAGTAGACGTACGTGCCCTGTACAACCAAATTAACTTGACGGCTTAAACCCAACCTACATACTGTGTAATATCTATATGTCACCACCAACTGTCTAAGGCCTGTCATGGCCTTAACTTTTGACCTCTGGACTGCATTTCCCAAGGTGCCCTACTGACAGAAGGAAAGCAGGGCTGTGAAATTAATGATTAATTAATCAATTAACTGTGACAAATAGTTCCATTAATTCTTCTCATCTATTACAATCAGAATAAAATTTAGGACTTCTTAACATCACTAATCAGTAAGATGTACATTATAGCATTGCCACATCAGAAACATTAACAATTCTGTGCTATATAAACTGCTCAAAACTGGATTTACCAAATGTCAGATATATAAGTAGTGGCATGGGTCAGATGGCCTGATTAGCATACGTCATTGACTAAATACAAAGACAGCATTCCCATGAACAGTCACCTCCCTCTACTAACTTGGCTAACTAATACTAACTTGGCTAAATTGTATGCATAACACAAACCCATATGCCAATAGCAGCAAATACCAATGCAATGAAACAAAGAGATCAACACATTTAACGACAGAACGAATGATTGAATAGCAATGAAAATGTGTGAACCTGTTCAAATTCTTCATTGATGGTCTTTGGCTCCTCGTGTCTCTGGAACCACATCATGTACTTGGAGTGAAACCTCCATGACTTCTGCTTCAGCGCCTTCGCTGCCAAGTACTGCGCCTTCGTGCCCTGTCACATCATCACCATAACTCAATCACTCAATACTCATTCTATTGTACTGGCTTACAAATGCTTGTCTCAGCCATATTTGGCAGTCGCCTAACAGACCACTGCACAAGTTTTGCTTAGCTGTAGATTAGAGGCTCCAAATGGAAAAACAAAAAAATCACAGAAAATTAGCTAGAAAATGCTCCAGGAGGCAAGAGTAACGCGTACGTCAAAGGTCAAGATTAAATTCATGCAGTAATATGCAGTTCTAGGACGATAACCGAATATGTCAACAACGGACCGACATAATCTAACAGTTGGACATACTGTACTAAGTTGCAAAACCTGCCTATTGCCCATTCAATCATTTCGATGTTAATAACTGCTCAGATAATCTACAGAAATACCAGCCATCAAATTAGCCAACACCAGGAACACATGTTGAATCATACCTCCATGTAGTAAAAGATGAAGAAGAGCGAATTAGTGTCGAGCTTATTGAAGAATTCTGGTGAGTTCAACATCGGCGGTGGCGTCAGTGGGTAGTACGACGGCGTCGGACATGGGTTGCTCGGAAAATACGTCCTAAAAACAATACTACAGTCAATTAATTTAATATACCATTATTTTAACTTCAGTTGGCTTACTGACTCAAAGTGGCAAATTAAGCTAGTTTGGACATGCTGGAAATAAAAACAATGCTGACTATGTCAAATGATGCAAAGCAGTGGACTAGAGATTGGGTAATAGTTTTGGAATGCTCCATCAGAATGATCAATGGATAATCAAAACCAAGAAACAACCTATGTAACAAATTAACTGTAAAGTTGTGAAATGTGCCGACCAATATTTTAATGCAAGGCTGAAATAAGACAGAAGTAAATAGATTTATTACACGTCGTCTATATCGCTTGCTTGCTTCCTGGGCATTAGCCAGAATGCTGGAACACTGCCAGAATTAAATGTTTACATAACTCAGAATCCGTGCATCACTAACTCAACGGTCAGTGTAAACAAGAGTTTGAAGTTATGTGGATATGAATGCAGGAAACAAGGATGGGCTAGTATAAAAATATATAAAAATATAAAAAATAAAAAAATATAAATAAAAAAATATAAAATAAAATATAAAAGTAAAAAAACGTTGTATGTTGAGTGAGAAGTTAATTTCTCACATGAGAATTAGTACTGAGATACTGAAAACCCTGAAAACCACGAGTGTAGTCATAGTCCAACAAAGAGGCTACGTTGAACGTTGGAAGTGCTGATTGAATTGAATCTGACAATTTGGGCGTGTACACGAAACCTTCATTGACTCAGCAAGAAGGTGTCGTTGACAACCAAAAATTACTGGGTAATTCCGAAACAACGTGAAGTGTACCATGTGACCTGACATCGAGATCGTTTTGAGCCAACAACAGATGACATCAGCAGATATCTGGACGTCGAACGATAATGACAGGAGCTTGGAGAATTTGAATCGACGGCAGCCATCAACAGCAGTTCAGGTGCATGCGTTTGCTAGTTAGCTGAGCTGTTTCCTTTGCCGCAATAAAGAACGATTAGGTAGTTATATTGCCAGCCATTTTATGAGTAAACGTGTAGGCAGATGAGTGAACTTAAAGGCCTATCCTTGCATCAGCATAACACTGCCTGTATGACTGAGATGGCAGGGACAGGCACACAGGCTGCCACATCACATCAACCATCGTTAACTATCAATGCTGTTTCGAACCGTCTTGAAAGCAGTGCACGATCTACTTCTAGACAACATCTAAAAAATTCCTACGTCTATTATTTCTACTAATACACTTAGTGCATTGAAGATAATTTACAGATATTAGTTACTCTACTAT
>Ga0209454_1001604_pt1 | contig 14420 bp, 9 predicted proteins | sample WorMetHERISLAND1_2_FD_187400 | JGI IMG/M metagenome (GOLD analysis project Ga0209454, IMG submission 187400) | Marine gutless worms symbiont microbial communities from Max Planck institute for Marine Microbiology, Germany - Olavius geniculatus... | ecosystem: Host-associated > Annelida >...
GATTAAGCTGACTTACGACAAACAGTATAAAACTATTTTACTTACCTATTTTACCTATTTTACTTACTTACTGCGTTAGTGGCTTTGGTCTTGGCATTGGTTTCGAAGACCATTTACGTGGCTTATACAATGGATTCACATTACCATCTTGGGATGGCGTATACACAACAACTTACAAAAACACAAGTCCACACACTAAATGGTACTTATGTACAGATAGGTATTGCAGCATAGCAGACTAGATGAAAACAGTTTTTTTCAGTAAAACTCTAAAAACAAACTAAATAGTGTGCATAAATATTTTGGAGGCGTCAATAAAAATTTTAAGGACGCAGATTTTTTACAGACGAACCCTGCGGACGGCAACCGGAAGCAGGGAAATTTTTTTAGGCCCAACCACTTATCACAGTAATCGCCTGTCCACGTAACAGCAACAACAACGAGACGGCGAGCGCACAGCGAGTGCAGGTCGTGAATTTTCGTGAATTTTTGCAATATGCATCGTTATCAGGTCAACTCTACGAGCCGACGTTGTGCGCTTGTAGAGCCAGTTTCTTCGTGTAAAGAGAGTATAAATTGGTAAATTGCATGTACAACAGATATTCACACGGAGTCTATACCTGTAGTGTGATGCTGGCAGCCAATGCAATGCCCAGTGTTCGCATCGCAAGTCGTAGAGTGAGCGTTGCACTCGCACGGCACGCAGTAGCCCAGGTAGCCTTGTGTCGTCACGTTCGCTCTCTTGTATCCCGCGTTACACGACTACACACCGCAACAACCACTTCAACACTTCAAAACGTATACATGTTACCGCTAATACATCAGGTTTTATTTGAACGAAATGATTTGCTTTTGGAAGAACGTACGGCATAAATACACTAAATATACTGTGGCGTAAGTAAAAGTTGAAGAAAAATGCTTTCAGAATAAAAACTATAGCCCATCGAAATGAAAAGTTTTTTCTTTCTGCTGCTACTGTGGTTAAAGAATTATGTGTTTTATACCGCAAAAATGTACAATATTGCCTCAAAATACACCAAAATGCTCTTATTGGTCAAAAATATTAGTCAAAAAATAGAAAATACTAGTCAGTAATGTAAAAATGAAGATAAAATGAGTTGGCGAGAAGTATATACGGCTGACCTCACAGGACAGTCCAGTGTAAGCCCTTCCACAGACGCACTGTTCGACGTCGTCCGGGAATATGTTGTAAGTAATGCCACCCAGTCTGCATTAGAAACAGCCAACAATTGTATACTATTACCTGCCATCCTTCAGCCAGAGTGTTGACGAAAATCCTGCAAATATGCGGATGTCAGCAGAAGTAAGAGATTGACAGCAGCACTCGTGAAATTGAACGACTCGCATTACGACATCCCGCGTGGCTAAATTAAATAAACCGCTAGAAAGTAAACAAGCATATTTTTTTTAAAAAAACCACAACTTCGTTAAATGTCGACTAAACTGAACTCGAATTCGTTACTGACAGATTAAGCAGTAGCTTAACAATAAATGACCACTCACTACTAACGATCACGACGCTGTGTAGAGGACGATTATCTTTCTCTCTGTACGACTACAAGCCACCTGCAACTACTAATGATAATTTAGAACAAAAAACAATAATAACGTCGATAAAGCGACTGACCGTGAAGTATGAGGCCGGGTGTCGAAACTGGCGGGCAGCAGTAAAAACTTGAGCTCAGAGAGCGTCAGCAGCATCAGTTTGCGTGTCGCCGGCTGGAGGTCGCTACCATTCACCGCTATGACGTTTTTGACCGATAGTTCAACGGTCAGCGTGGCCGCTGAAGCCTGCACCGGCGACTGAACCGATACTCGAAACCGCAGAGCCGTGTCGTAACGACCGATGATGACGGCACTCGTCGCGCTCAGCATGGACGAAGTTATGGCTCCTCCAGCGCTTGACTGCCACTGCACGACAAACTGGATCGTAGCACCGTAAAGCTGTAGCTGGTTCGGCTGACCGATCAGCGAAGGATCCCGCCAATACAGTGCCGGTCTACCGGCCGGTACGACTACCTCTACCATGGCCCCAGCCTGTACGACGGTCGCCTGTAGACCGCTCGGTTGAGCCGTCTCGTCGACCACCTGTAATGACGGATGAATTCCAAAGATCCCACTACTATAACACTACGTACGGGATTTCCAATGGGAAAGGGAATTCAATGGGAATGGTAATCGATGACAAAATTAGGAACAGGAATGTGAACGAAAGCCAACTGACTGCATTTGAATGGGAAAGAATGGAAATGAAAAACGTCATTCCCGGGCATCTCTAGTTCGAGGCCAGCAATTTAAAGACCAAAACCAAGACTAACGGTCCTCAAGGCCAAAAGCCACGTAAATGGTCTTCGAAACCAATGCCAAGACCAAAGCCACTAACGCAGTAAGTAAGTAAAATAGGTAAAATAGGTAAGTAAAATAGTTTTATACTGTTTGTCGTAAGTCAGCTTAATCTTACTCAAACTGGAAATGTAATCCCAGACAAGTAAATTATACATTGTATATTATGTAATATTACACGATATGTCGTGATATAAAAATAAAAATCTAAAAAAAATCCGCCCGACCTGTTTCTACTTCTTTCGGAAGCACAGGAATTATTTTAGGCCCTGTTGTTGTTGTTGTTTGCTACCGGCGCACCTAGGTGACTATTGTGAAGAGTGCGAGGTTGGTTACTATGGCAACGCTGTCAGCGGCCTGTGCGTACCGTGCCCTTGCTATCAGCCGCGAGTTGTCAACTCCACGTGTGGCGTCAACAACGACAGTAGCGTCTTCTGTCTGCACTGTAACGACGGCTACACCGGCCCGCTCTGCGATCAGTACGTAATACCCCGTTTACACGAGGAAGCATACATGAAGCAAACTTAGAGCACACGTCGTGCACTCTTAGAGCTGGCTTGATAACGGTGTATATTGGATACGTGTGCTTCATGTATGCTTCCTCGTGTAAACCGGGTATAAGTAATGCCGTTCTGCATCATCGTGCATTAACCTCGTAAAAAACATAGATTATTAAACTTTGCTCATTATTTCAAACCGGAATATTCGACTTTTTTATTGCACGTAAGCTATACTAACGGTATCAAAGTAATTTCGATTTGTACATCGAGCTAAGTACGTTCGCTTGCATATTTTAAAATGTATTTCATGCTGTGTTGTTATAAGTTGCATTTGTTAACTTTTTATTAAACTAATATGTGACGATTTTGATGTTAATGACGATGACCAAAAACGGTAATCTTGCGTGTGTTTACTGCATGTAGCTCTAAAAGTGAGTTTATTATGCTGTCGTTTTAATGTGCTGCATTACGGGTATTGTCCGTTCGTCTGTCCATCCGTCTGTTTGTCCATCTGTCTGTCTGGTACGGGTACTTAGCTGGAAAACAAAAAGCGTACAGAACGTGCTTTACGGCAGAATTAATTGGTGAGCCTTTATTTTCAGTTTACAAAGTCAAAGGTCAAGGTTATCGGATGTTAAAAAACTGCGGAAAACGACGTATAGTTATAGAGTACTGTACATGTTTAGTTACGGCTGGTGGGTCGGGCGCCGGTATGCGCCCCGGCGTCTTCACCCGCTGTACATCAAGATCATTGCAGTGGGCGAGTAGACGCATCAATAGATGGACGGCCGCCTACATACATGTCATACACGGAATAGCGGCTTAGTAGTATAACGGTTATGATGCTGCACTTGCGATCGCGAGGTCATGGGTTTGACTCCCTGTCATTATCAAGTGGTTAGTGCGTGGATGGGACAGGTAAATTATCTCGGTATTCAAATCAGCCTTTCATCCTTCTGGGATAGGTAAATGTAGTACCAGCCTGCTTGACTGGAGTTATGGCGGGGCACGTTAACCTGTGTCGGACGGCAGAAAACTCTGCGCAAAGGTAAAAGGTAAAGGTGGTACACAGTGCAGCTTTCAATACGAAACCATCACAGAACTTCGGACAGTGTGATCGCATACGGCAAGTGACGCTCCGTAACTCTGAGATGGGCTTTCCGTAACGGGCTATAGCGTTTAAGCATTTAACGCTGCTGGTGGTTGTATTGTAGGTGCGAATCGTTTTACTACGGCGAGCCCGAGCGCCTGTTGATAGGCACGTGTGAGAGATGCGACTGCAGCGGTAACAGTGACAGTTGTGACGCTGTGAGCGGCGCGTGCATCAACTGTACCGATAACACGTCCGGACTTCACTGCGAGACGTGTCTTGACGGCTGGTACGGCTCTGCTCCGGCAAAGAACTGCACACGTACGGTCGCTTTCCTGCTTTTATTTCGCGCCAAACACATTGCTTTGAATTTGCGGATATGATCCGTAAACGAATTCGTCATCGTTTGTTGAGTTTTTTCGTTCTGTGCAACATCTGATAAAACTGAGCATTAAAATAAGATTTCTAAAATTGAAAAAAGTGCGGGTTTATTTGCACGTTTGGTGAATTGGTGTGAAATGTGCGTTTATGTTTGTAATGGCATTTTTGATTGATCAAGAGCTAGGTAGTCTTTAAGCCTCTACATAAACGTGACTGAGCTGTCTTTGCCTCGCGCAGTAAGACTTTCAATCAGACGATTTGTCAAAATATTTGTCAGCTTATTCGTGAGGCCTACTTTTTAAAATTTCGTAGCACTTTTTTTGAAAATTTTTCTATGATACATGTTAATTTCATCAGCAGCAGTATTTGTAACTGTGGGCCAAATCGTAAGGCAGCAGAATAAATGGCAATGGTAATATGGTCCTAGAAATGCGATCTGATGCAGCTTTGCATTTTAGCCTGTTGTTTGCTGGCTGGGCCAATTTGAATTATTTGTTGATTGTACGAGATTGACTTGGGACTGCAACGGATGTATTGCTGAGCTTTTTGTTATAACGGTAATGAATGTCAGTCGTAACGATTGCTGTTGTGAACTTGTGAATGTGGCAGCGTGCGACTGCAGCGCTGATTGGTCGGTGCGAAGTGACGTATGCAATGACGTCACCGGGCAGTGCGAGTGCGTCAGTGGGGTGGGAGGCAGGACTTGTGATCGTTGCCTTGACAACCATTTCAACTCATCCCGACTTACAGGTTGCATTTACCTCACTAAATTGCATTCTAATATTTGTCAGCTTATTTGTGAGGAATACTTTTAAAGATTCGTAGGACTGTTTTTTTTTAAATTTTCCTGTTTTTCCTAAGTCAGCAACTATAGATTTTCACACATCTGATTTCTTTCTGGGATTTTCTTCGTAAGTTTGATTTGTGAACTTTTGTAAACTATCAGTCTGTGTCATTGCTGTAGATAGAACATCATGGTGTTTATTAATATGGTTATGACGCTGATTTAACCAGTAGATAGGCGCAAAGATCGTAGGCTACTGAATTAAGCAATCTCAACGCTCCACGCACTTGGTGCGTTTTATTTGCTGGCTTTTTGACGGACAATATAAGAATGCGTTTAGAATGTACAAAAGAAACCGGATCTAATCGATTTTTGTGCTTTTTCCCCAATTTCTGTTTTCGGTTTTCTCTGTTCGGTTTATGATTAATTGTCTACTTTCATTGATATTGTGTGTCGTGTGAATGCCGTATTCAGGCTGTGAGCCTTGTAACTGCAGCGCGGTCGGCAGCGTCAGTCTTCAATGCAATGAGACCGCTCACTGCCAGTGCAAAGACTTCACGCTCGGCATTCACTGTGATCAATGTGAACGCAACCACTGGGGTCTTCCACACCAACCGTGCCAAGGTAGTTTTTTTACCTATTTATCTGACGATTCTTTTACCCCGCGGACCACTTTGTCAGTGATGACCTTGAGCCGTCGTGCCGTAGCGCTAGTTTTAAGCTTGTGCACAAGACAATACTTTTTGCTAGACACCAAGATGTTCATGCTTCTTCAAAATGCAGATTCAGTGGAACGTTAGTATGCGATGGTTGGTACGCGTCTACAAAGCATTCTGCTCTAATCAGAAAAAAATATGTATGCTTTAAACCTACTCTTTGATTCCAAAAAGGGACGCTGTCATCTTGTAATTGTAATCTTCGCCTACTATAATAATAGTACTTTAGAGCCTAAGACCACGCCACAAAACACAATAATCTTATGGACACTAAAAACTGAAAATAATTTAATTTGCATGTAACATCTCTTGAATTGCATTGTAATTCAACCGACAAATAGAACAATAAAACAAAAGGCATATTGTCTCTTAATATATCATGTACTGAGAGAAGGCACGAACTTAGTGCACGACGTCTGCTGGATAAAGCGTTGAGTTGATGTTAGTCACTGACATGATATTGCAGCGTGTGACTGTGACGTCGTGGGAACTGAGGCTGACAACACGACGACGACTCTGTCATGTGATGCTGTGAGCGGCCAGTGTCGATGTAAGCCTGGAGTCAGCGGACGAAAATGCGACCAATGTCAACCGATGCATGTCAACATGTCCGACACGGGCTGCACCGGTATGTACTGTGTACTTCAAAAGGTGTTGGTGTTATAGCTTTTAGTGAAAGCCCATTTCAGAGCTACGAAGCGTCACCTGCCGTATGGGATTATGCAGTGTTGTCTGCTACCCGACACAGATGAACGCGCCCCGCCTCAACTCTATACCAGATAGGCCGATATCGATTTATCTACCCTGGAGGGATGGAAGGCTGAGTTGACTTAGGCGGCTGGTTACATACCAAGATGGTTTACCTGCTCGCAGGCAATCACCCATCCAAGTACTAACCTGGCCTGGCGGAGAACTTCGTTGATTGGACACAACGCGTTACCGCCATCAACTCACGAGTCACTTAGCCTCCTACCCTCCACGGCACCATAACTGCTGTTTATCATGTGGCTTACTGGTGTAACGGTAGAATGTCGGACTTATGGGATCAAGAGCTTGTGGCTTCGACTCCCAGTCGATTGGTTACTGCTCGGATGGGTGAATGTCTGCAGACTGTAATGTTGAATCATCTACACTGTGTCCAGTAAAAAAACTGACCCCCTAGACATGGTGCAATAAAAATGTCAAATCTAAACGAATTTCAGTAAAGTTTCGTACACTGAATCCACGATAAATTCGTAAAATGATTGCCGAATTTCGTTGAGAAATATTATATTTTATCAAAATTATCAAATGTTGAATATTGATAACAAAATATTGTCATTACCAATATGGTGTTACATAAGAAACCCCTGTGTACATTTGCGTAACTTTAACAAACACCATTTGATTATAACAAAATTTTACATCAACAATGCGACATTTATTGGCAATTAACGTGCCAGATTTCAGTTAAATATATCTACGCAAACAACAGTTACAGTGGCTTTTCTAAGGTCGTCTCAAAACGTGGTGTCTAGTATTAGGCAACTGTTTGTTTAATCCTGACGGTGTCCACGGCTTGCTGGGAAATTTCGTGATAAATCTTTAGCACCATACCTTTTCTCTTGTCTCAACAGTTTAATTAAAACACGATGTCTGCAGAAAACACCATTTTGTTATTGTTACGTTATTTTGATTGCCTTAACAAACGTCAATGCCGCTTGAGCTACTGCAGCATGTAACGCCATATTGGTAACGGAAATATTCTGTTATCGATATTTAACATTTAATAATTTTAGAAAGGAATAATATTTTTCGACAACGGCACGGCAACATGACAACACCACCATTGCGAGTTTGACATTTCTGCAGGGTAATGCACAGGGTTTTGGTGATAAAAAAAATACAATGCAGTGAACGATTCAGTTTAGTTGGAAAGCACAGTTAGGTTAATACAATATCACAAGGTCGCCAAAGCCAGTCAGTATTGTTTTATAAACGAATGCAAACATAGAATAGTCATCAAGAGCATACAAATACTGAAATTTTTGGCATATAAATTGATCTTGTGTGGCCTGTAGCGTGTGGCATCTGTCAGTCATCTTTGTACAACAGTACCGCAGTGCTGCTCGCTCAGTGGGCCGAGTACCGGCTTACAGTCCGTTCAGTCGCTGACGTCCAGACCCTAGAACCATCGTTGGATGTGATCCAGTCGCAAGTGAGCGCTCTGCCTCAGATGCTGTCCGCCGATAGCGCCTCGACATCGATGTACTCGGTCTGGAATCACGTGAACCGTCAACTGCCGCTAGTCACCTCTTCTCTGCAGGACTTAGCCAGACAGGTTTCGTCACGATTTACACCAATATCAGAACCGCTACATATGCGACAATTTGGCTTGTGCCGCGATTACATTTAAAATAAATTTTAACAAAACGTTGTAGGCCTACAAATGACGTATATGTAAGCGCATGTGCGAGAAGAATAAAAAATGCTTTAACCGCTAAAAATCTGGCACAAATCTATATCATATTATGTATTCTGTATGACAGAACGTGCGAGCCGGCTGACTCTACCAGACTCAACCGATACCCGACATCACAACCACATCTAGGCCGAGTGCTGTGTGCAAAATTACTTTGGCCTGCTGCTAGCCCAAGTTAATACCATAAATGCAGTAAAAGTTTTTTTTACGTTTTTTTATTCCTGCGACGTTTTTACGTGTTTAACGTTTTCTTTTATTTTGTCAACGTTTTTTTCTTCATCATCATCATCATCATCGACAATTCTGGACGCAGGAGAAGCTCCTCTATATCCATTTATAAAAATTTTATCAAGAACTTTAAGAAGCATTTTCGAAACCACAAAAACGAATTAATAGGCCATAGTTGCGGTACTTTTGCTCAGTTACTTTAGTGATACATGGTCTTGTGATCACACAGTTAAACTGAAATGTAACCAAGTTTTTTCTCTTCAGTTCCAGCTATACTGGACCTATCTACACTACAGCAAGAGGTTGAACAAATTAGGCCTAACGTTTTTTATTCTACGTTTTTTACTCTACGCTTATAAAAGATTTTTACTCCTGCCACGTTTTATACGTGTTTGATGTTTTTTAAAAATTATTTTCAGGAACGCGTTCTTAGGTCTATGGTTATGGAGACGTGTCGATGACGGTGAAGTTTGCGTGTGTCGTACTGGTATAGGTAAACACGACTCAGACGCGAACCGATGAGCTACGGAGCCAGGCGTCTGACAGCGTTGATACAACGCACTCGTGGGAGACGAATGCTGCCAGCGAGTATCATGACGTCACGCGCTACCTGCACGACCTCGCCACTCATGCCGCCACCGTCGACGGATACAACACATCCGCACACCTGGTCTGAACATGCTACGTCATTTATATGATTTAGTAGTGACGACAGTATTGTTTTCGGCATTGTTTTTGGCTCAGCGCCCTCAGTTCTGTGTGCATAATACCCCGTTTACATGATCAAGCAAATATCGAGCAATCATCGAGCAAACATCCAGCAAATGCATTTATAATACACGTGCACGACGTGTGCTCTAATTGCTCGTTATTTGCTCGATGTTTGCTTGATGATTGCTCGATGCTCGATTGTGTAAACGGGGTATAACACAATGACTGATGCAAAATGTTACCGATGATACTGGTAGTAAGTAAAGGCTATCCTATTCAGTTGGCTTCAGGGCGAACACAGCACCCTGTCATTTTTGGCTAGAACCGCCACTGGATGATATTTAGCACAAACGTGTACCTTGCTAACGTGTAACAGTGTACTGAGTATCAAAGTCACAGGTCATAGGTCAAGGTCACGTTGCTTTTTGTGCTTTTGGTGTGCATGATACCGCGGACAGTTCTTAGCCTTAAGCAAAGCTTAAAAGTTTAGTTATGACTAGTGAAGATTTCGGATACTATCAATAGTATTAGTAACGATAATGCCACGACGATGCTTATGGTGCTTTCATCATGCCACTGCCGCAGTTTACTAGTCTGAAGTGTCACTAGTCCAAACAGCGCGAGGTTTATACCCTGTTTACACGATCAAGCAAACATCAAGCAAACATAAGTCAACCATCATGCAAATGTATTCAAAATACACGTGCACGACGTGTGCTCTAATTGCTTGATGTTTGCTTGATGTTTGCTTAATCGTGTAAACGGGGTATTAGAGATAGGCTTAGGGTTAGCGATATAAGGTTAGGAATAGGAATGAATTGCATGTTTGTATGGCGGACTTCGGCTATTGTAACCGTTGATTTTAACGGTCCCTGGCTATGGTGAAACGGAACCTATAACCACATTCGGTCTAGTGGTCTTTCGGACTTGTCATCAGTCAGCTCGATTTCAGTTCAAACGGTGAAAGTTCAGGCGGACGGCCGTACGGTGTGTCGTCACTGGGTCGACAAGTGTGTCTTGCGCATAGGTCGAGCGACGGTTGTCGACGAGGACTGCAGATCACGTGACGTGGAACATGACTTCGATGTTTGACGCCGAGCTGCGCCAGGCTCAGACCGAGCAGCGGGACGCCGCAGCCAGCGTGACACTCGTGCACCGCGAAACAGACGACCTCACCCGACAGGTAGTTAGCTTCCTGTAAATGTAGAAAATGTATCCTTTAATAGGAAATCGATTACGAAGCTACGGAGCGTCACCTGCCATATGAGATCACACAGTGTTATCTGCCACCCGACTTCGTCGTAATCAACGTCGCACTAGCACGCCGACGACCTCACTCTATGGGTAGCCCCACCCCCTATAAAAGTAAAAAGGTTAAGGTGGTGCATAGCTCTTAATAAGAAACCCATCATATCAAACACGCACGCGGGCACCAGTGTTGCCGGATGTTTTGGAAGTGCTAGATGACCATAGTGGCCATTGCTGTCGTACTGCCACTAAAATCAAATCAAATCAAGTATCTTTTTGTAATAAAATACTCGTATCTGACAGACTGCAATTACGCAATGTAATGTAGGATATATAAAAAACAGGAACTGTAACACGGTAAATAGCCTTGGGTGAAATTAACGTGCATGATGAACTTTTTTGGCCAGTTAGGTGAACATGCTGACCCGAAACTGCCGATAATTGTGTTTTCTCGTGCCCTCAAATGTATTTTTGGCTAAACACATTAAAAACGTTTAGTTGAACTCCTAAACGACTCTGTAAACATTACTATATCAAAGCCGTTAATTAATCGCTCCCAAACATATGTGACAAAATTTTAGCGTCACGTAAGTCAAGAAGCTATAGATGTGAACATTTGAAAGCTAAAGAAAGTTTTCTGAAAAATACAGGGTGAGGTAAAATTTCTTACAGAGTCCACTGGTAAAAAGTGCTGAAAATTGCTCAATATTTAGCGAAGTTATGGGCAAAGTGCAATAGCTTACTTTTTGGCCCACCCTGTAGTCTAAGACAACTTAATGCTAAGTGAACGACGACAGAAAATTTCGAGTCTCACGCAAAACAGGATAAGTCATTAATATTTAATACTAGCTTTTGTGAGCCATATTGCGTTGTTCAATGTCATGGAACATAATCATTTTATCGAATTATTTTCTATGCAGAATAGTGCATCGGTGGATCTAGGTTCTATTTGCGTACAACCCATACTTTTGTTTTCAGTTTGGTCGCATGATATGGAGAAAAACTTTGGAAACTCTGGCTGTTAATTGTTGTTAATTAGGTCAGTGAACTGAACGACAAAAAAGCGTCATTGGCGCGACTAGAAGCTGTGTTGACCAATTACAGTGCGACGATCAATGCAGCCGGTACCAGTCTCCGCGCACTCAATGTACGATTGGCTCGCGTCTGGAACACCTTGACCACCGCACAGGTTCATTGAACGTTTTGTGCGAATATTCTCATTGTGGCTTGTCAATTTCTGCTGAAAAAAATAAAAGATAAAATTGTGTCTGATATTTTTTTTGATTACGTGTTGTACAGGTCCGTCGACAGCCACAGCGGGGCTTGGGGAAACATTCTCGTGGGGCTCCCAAACATTTTCACGGGGCCCCTCTGAGGGAAATTTTTTTTGAATTTTTCTTTTCAAAATGGTACATTTTGGCGTACTTTATATTTATGGCCGACGGCGGGGCTCCCCAAACGTCGCGGGGCCCGGGGTAGCTAACCTCCCTACCCCACCCTCTCGACGGGCCTGGTGTTGTATACTATATACTCTTTTTATGTTCTATGCTGTAGTTGTCACAAAATGGGAGTCCGAGTTTTGTCATATTGTCGCCAAAGCCAAACATTGACTGATGTTCAGTCTTATTTTGCTAAAACACTGAACGGAAAATTTGCAATAAATATTCAATAACGACTTTACTATAGGCCTATTTGTAGAGGTGTCGCTACATCATCTTGTGAAATTTTAAAATTTAAGTGTTACAAAACAAGGGAAGAGAAGACATGTTGCCGCTGGTGCTACTATCACATGTCGAATTAAAATTTTCGTTAATATAGGCTAATTAGTGATTTTTGCGATGTCGTTTCTAATACTGAATAACGTTGGTTATTCTTTATTATTACTATTGCCACTGTGTTATCTAATACGGACCAATAACTGTTATCCCGTATTGAAATGCGAATGTGGTAACTGGTAAACTGTATTTGACAGACTAGTGCAAGTTCATTGGATGCCGAATACGCAGACATATTGACGAATATCGAGCTCATTAATGCGCAGTACAACGAATCACGATTCATTCTTGCTGCAGCCAACGAGCGATTTGCTGCGATTCTGTCTGGTATTATGTTCATTCGTTTATTTTAGTTCACTGGTTTCGATAGATTTTCAATTCTGTGTTTTGGTGGAAAGTTCTGTAGGTCTTACGACGCTGTTCGTTGGAGGCATAAACATTGGCGGTTTTAGTCCTAAGCTGGGGGTGCTGCAGCATTGCCGGATTTAGACTCAGAACCCTCAGATTATTGTACATAACTTACTGGCCAATGGTAAGTTTTATCGCTGATACCAGTCACAGGCTGAACGGTAGTTCAAGCCCTGTGTTAACGGCGACTTCTCTTTCTTATGGGAAATCCAAAAATTCGACACCCACATAATCAAAACCCCTGACCCGATTGAGATAAAATTTAACACGGTTGATTACATCGGGGAGGGGACCCGTCATGCAAAATTTTATGCAAATTCCTCAAAGGGGGCTTCTTGGCAAATGGGTGAAATATACGCAAAATTACGACAAGAGCAGGTCGTGAAATAGGAGTAAACACGTTATGAGTTTGATGTGCTGTGATGTCTGTCGCAGATTTACAAAAATGGAATGAGAGTTACAAGCTGGCATTGGAAGATCTGATGACGTTTAGTTTGCTATCAGACAGCATCAGTGGCGCCGTGCTGCGGCTGGAGAATATCTCACAACAGATCACCTATCACTCTCAGACCATCGCAGCGTACGTTACTCATCGTCTGTGGTGTAGTGGTAAAATTTTGCCTTGGGGTACCTGGAAACGTCTTCCCTTTCTTTCTTTCCTTTCCTCTTAGCCGTAGGCCCAGCTAGAGTTTTCCGGAGCGCTTGTAAGCTTTTCCAGCGGGGTCCGGGGCAGAACGTACACGTATTTTAGTCTTTAAAGCATTCTTGCGCTACGGAAACCGCATCTGGGGACACTAGGTTTTGCAAAAACTACAAATTTATTTTCTATTTCAAGATGTCCGAAGGGAAGGAATAAACTGATCATTTCTTTGAAGGTTCATTTGGCGGAAACGCTACTCTATAGCCGTTCTTGCTTGTTCTGTTATTACACCGTGTTTTATAAAAAGACCCCTTTTTGTTTTTTTTTCATAATTCACTTAAATGATGACCAATTTATACAAAATTTGTACCAGTTGTAGCTGAAGAAATACTAATTACTAATTCAAAATATTGCAACAAAATAGGGCAGTTAATTAAATATTTTTGCTAGTCCTGACGCAATGCTGACGTCATAATGTGTCATGGGTTCAAGCTGGATAGTCTCAACTGGTGCTGTCAGTTGCTACCCTGCTTCGATGGTGAGTTTAATCTGGTTCGCTAACAAGAAATATTTATTGTGTCAGCACTAAGCAACATGGGGACATGAAATCAGGCGTATTGCGATCTAAAAATGCAACCATTTTGCAAGCTTCGTGTGCTAGTGCACTGTCTTGTTCAAACGTGTAAAAGTCGAACTATCTTCACAGACACGTAAATGCCATTGCTTTGCATGTTTTTGTAACTGTAACTGTAAAACTTCAACAATTTGTCACAAATAAACCAGATTTTTCACCATCGAAGCAAGGTAGCAACTGACAATACCAGTTGAGACTATTCAGTTTGTACCCGTGACACATTATGATGTCAGCATCACGTCAGGACTAGCAAAGAATGTTTAATCAACTGCCATATTTTGTTGCAATAGTTTGAATTAGTATTTCTTCAGCTACAACTGGTACAAATTTGGTATAAATTGGTCATCATTTAAGTGAATTATGAAAAAAAACAAAAAGGGGTCTTTTTATAAAACACGGTGTAATAACAGAACAAGCAAGAACGGCTATAGAGTAGCGTTTCCGCCAAATGAACCTCCAAAGAAATGATCAGTTTATTCC
>Ga0209454_1001607_pt1 | contig 14414 bp, 10 predicted proteins | sample WorMetHERISLAND1_2_FD_187400 | JGI IMG/M metagenome (GOLD analysis project Ga0209454, IMG submission 187400) | Marine gutless worms symbiont microbial communities from Max Planck institute for Marine Microbiology, Germany - Olavius geniculatus... | ecosystem: Host-associated > Annelida >...
AGGTCAAAACTCAGATGGTTAAAATGCATCTTCTATGCTAAAAGTTTTATACGCAGGCTTTCCGGGTCCGTCTCTAGCAATTTCGGAGCAATTCACTTTTGAAATGTGCACCACAGCTGAAAATTGCAAAAAAAACACTATATAAAGTATAACCCCCTATTTCGGGGGTTCAACATCATTCAAGGTCATCGACGTTAACATCACTAAAAAGCGCGTCACTAGGCTTTTCATGATAAGCAGCATGCCTGTGCCTATCTGCAATATTTCTCATGCTAGATGGGCTAATAGCAGTAAAATAACCACTTTTAGGAGGTACCCCTTTGACGCTCGCGTGCGCAGGCCTCCTTGAATTTAGGAGGTCGAGACGTGGACTGTGGAAATCTGCGCTTAATGCTGAAAATTTCATATGCTGGTTGTCTTGGTCTATCTCCAGCCATTTCAACACAATTCACTTCTAAAATTCGCTAAACCCGTTTATTTTGGGTTCAAGGTAATCGATGTTGATACCCCTAAAAAGGTCATCACTAGTGCTCATTATGATGAGCAGCATATCTGTGCCTATCTGCAACAGTTTTCACACTAGACGAGCAAATAGCAGTAAAATAAGAACTTTTTAGCGGGGTACTCTCTTTCACGCCCTCATTCGAGGGAAACCCCATTACCCAGGGGCTCGAAATTTCGTCCCAAAAAACTACAGTTCTCAGGGCCGCCCACAGTGAAGATTTCGTTATTCTACCTTGCACCGTTTTGATACAATACAGTAGTGACAACAGACAAGACGCCTAGACACAGCATTCTGCTGTCGCGCGTAAAAACGACTGCAAATAAGACACAGACTTGCCGCTTACCGTAACAATAACTGCTGGCGTGCTTTTAAGAGCTCAGCATTGATGACCTTGGACGACCTACCCCCAAAATAAAGGGGTTTTAGTGATTTTTGTTGCAATTTTTGGCTCCGGTGCACACTTCAAGAGTGAATTGTAACAAAATAACTAGAGACAGACCAGGACAACCTGCATAGACCTACGTGTGATACTTTTGGTATAAAATGTACATTTTAACCACTATAGTTTCGACCTCCGAGCCTCAAATTTGGGTATCCTTTCAAAATGCATTATTTTAAAGCACGCTGTACACTGATTATCCATGTGAGAGCATCAACGCTGTCGCGTGTAAAGCGAGCTTTGCTCAAAATACTGGTATTCTTTTGTATTCAGCTAAACGGGTCTATCTTACTGAACTTTTCACTATACCCGCAGAGCAACAATGTCATACCAGCTATTGTGCGATAGTAATTTAATTGGTCAAACTGATTTTTTCACTCATTGTTGCTACTTCTAGTAAATACGTTATGATCTAGGCCCCTAACTGCGTATCTGGGCATAATGGCATGTTATGAACTATTTGAATTACCCACTACTTACCAGTTTACCTGGTAGTTACATTTCAAAATCAGCGAATGTTACAATAATTGATTACTATGATATCATCACTGACTTTTTACAAGATAGCTTTTGTTGACTCTTTGTAGCGGTCAACAGTATGCAGAGTTTGTTAGCTGTGTTATGCTAAAAACACTCGATGCAGATTAGAGGTGTGCATGGGAGTGGTAAATCCCATGGAAATAGCAATATAGCTTATAATGAGAATGGGAACAAAGTAGAGGGATCATGTGTGCAAAAGTTACCAGAATGATTGAGATGCAGAACTATCAGTTTTGAAAAGTTGACAAAAGCATGTTAAATGCAATTACTCAAAATTTTCTTATTTATTTAGATTCACAGCAAACAGGCCAAATTATTACACATTAGTATGTTTTTGCATCTTTAAAATTAGCATACATTTTCTGCTTTGCATTACAGCTCTATACAAATGGGCATGGGAATGTGAAATAGTGACACTGGAAGAAAATGGTAATAGGATTGATGTGTGGTCATGGGAATAATTTCATGGGAATGAGAGCAACAACTCGTCCCAGCACACATCTACTCTAGATAGCCTTGATCATGAAAACAAAGAAAAGTCTTGTTTAGTGTTGTCTTGAGAAAAAGTCCTGGTCTCAGTAGTGAAACAAGTCTTGCCTAGATCATAGGTATTCCTCGGGCTTCATGTAGGTCACATTGTTATCAATGAATGATACACAGTCCCAAGAAACTACACCTATGGTCTGTAATGGCACAATAACTTTAGTATCTGTAGTCCAAGACAGGCACTGTTATATCGGTAAGTTCTAGCTTCAAACAGAGTTACGACTGAAGCATACATTAAACACTGCAGTCAATACAACAGCTGATGATTGATTATCATTAATGTTGTGCATCGGTGTTGCTAGCAGACATGCTAATGAACTCTACTGAACAAAGATGGTCTACTTGTGCTTCTTTTAGACAAACAACACCAAAACATTCAGTCACCAGATAAAACTGACATTTTGGACAAGAAGAAGGCACTGCAGATATTTGTTGGCAACACAAACATACCACTTTAAAGAATATCATTAGATTCAACAGCTGCCATTTTGGCCAGAACCAGTCAACAGGTGCAACGAGAGCAGAATACTCATATCAAAAAATACATCATTCGTCTTTTCAAAACCTTGTCCATAAGCAAAAACAATCACAAAAGTACAAAATGAAAGACTTGGCATGTGCAAAAATGCAGTTCTGAATGCAATGCAGATGAAAAAAAGTTCACTGTAAAAACACTAGTGTATAAAACTGGTAATACTTAAATAGTAAAACACATATCAAAATACTGCATTAAGCAGTCACAATATGGCGTGTCAGTAATTGCGCCAGCGATCACTGCAATACACTGATGAATTCATTTCCAAATAGACGAAACTGTAGCGGACAGCATCAAGTGTGAACGTAATTGTAAAGATTACTTCCAACTCCAATAGTCCAATAACCACGACCACGCCAATCAACCTGTAAACAACAATCATGTTTGTTAATACACAAGTGTGTCAACTACGGACATCAGCCCACTTTCAACTTTCATTACAATCTGCTTATACTAAATCTTATATACTTATGCTTAGCTAAAAAAAATTTCAGCAAGAACAAATTCCTAATCAGCTTAGTCAATTTCTATGCAGAATATCTTATGCAAATGAAATCACTATGAAAGAAATTCTTAATCAATCTTAATCATACCTGTCTCCAGCAGATACCCCTATGCCTATTGTGTTTGATCCACTGCAACACCTATCGACCCTGCAGATTGAAACGTAGCCCTGTCTTTGCCTAGTTCTTGACTTCTTCTATCCGAAATAGTTGCTTAATTGCTCCAACACAGACAATGCTCGTCAACCAATTCACACTATACATCAACTTTCACTGTATCAGAAAAATATCGCATCAGAATAAGATTTGGTAGAATTCACTGAACATCAAACAAAACTTCAGACATTTTGCAGCTTACGAAATACAATCAAATCAGCTGTGAAATTAACTTCCATATTCATCATTAAAATCAACTAAGTATGCTCGGCCTAGTTTTTAAACTATCACAACGAGTGCTTAGTTTACTTAACCAACTGTAAATGCAAGCTGCAATATTATCGTTTATTACTAAGGTACAGCAGACAGCTATATGGGACCACAGTCTACACTGGCTAATATATTCAGAAAACATTCCTCCATGTGGCAAGTAATGCAATGTGACAGAAATACAAATAATTCACTTTCACTATTCTACTGACAATACACAAAATATCAAGACATTTTAGCAAATTACGCAAGCTGCCCATATGGAAATAATGCAGTAGTCAATGTATGACTTATTTCGCAGAATTTTGCAGTATTCGCTAAAACATCCCGTATCAGTTTAACAAATAAGAACTTGGTGTACAGAGAGTCACTGGTGGTGTGCAAGACATTGCAGAGTCCCATCAGACGAATGCAAAAATACACAAAGTCAGTCTATAAACAGCTGATAGCAGCGGTAGGGAGTCAAGTTACGTTTAGTGACATTGACACTGTTCTAACTTCCAACCAACCAGATTAACTATATATACATCAGTGAGCTAGGGATAAAACCGGCAGCAGTAACAGCAGACCCACGCCCAAACATGAGGGCCTGTCCACAGAGGGTCCTACTCAAAGCGAGTGTACGTGTCTACAGTAAAGTCTATGGTGACTGAGATAGCAATTGGCTCAATGACGACAGGGATGCAAGCTTCCTCCTAGTCTCACAATTTGCTGCCTCCTATATTCCTATATTCCTGTGCACAACAAGCCAACAGACAAGCTATCTAGTAAAACCATCCAGATAACTTAGCTTAGTAAACAACTCACTAGATCTTATATACTATAGTGTTTGCTAGGAAAAGAGAGCATACAATTAAAACTAAGTGCGTGAAAATCAAAATATCATAATACAAATAATGGCAATTTTTGGCTGACCGTTAAGCTGTAAGCTTAAAGATCGACCCTCTGTCGTGGTTGTCGTCCGCCTGTCTATCACAGATGTATTTCGACTAAATGGTGCAAGATAGGGCCTGAGTTTATATAGATCACTAACAGGAAGTTGCATACTGGCTTTCAAATGACATATAAATCATTGATCTTGGATGACCTTGAAAGGTCATAATGCACTATAAAATGGAATGTCTCAAGATATAAGTGGTGCCGCTATATCGTGAAAATGGTGAGAGAGACAGCCAAGGTTACTATTAATCACTAATAAGAAGAGGCATATTCCTGTCAAATTAGATGCAAATCATTGACCTTGGATGACCTAGGAAGTTGCATATTGCCTTTCAAATTACCTGCAAATCATCGATCTTAGATGACCTTAAAGGCCAGTGCACGCTATTGTGGCTAAACGGTGCAAGATAGGGCCTAGGTTACTATTAATAACTAATAGGAAGTGGCATACACTCTTTCAGATTAAATAAAAATCGCTGACCCTGGATGAAGGTCAGTAACAACCAGTACAGTCAGCCCCACCCTAGCGACAGCTGGGCTTCTTGTATTAGTTTTATATCCAAACCAAGTGTGCTGCAACAGTACTATTAAATTTCTCTTAAAACTACCATAAAAAGACTGTAATCCTATGGGGAGTTTTATATACTGTTAGTGACTCAAATTCACAAAACTTGCATACATATTCAGCGACAATGGGGACCATGAGACAGACTAGCAACTAGCCGAGAAAATATCTGTGTGAGCCTATTGTTTATAATACCTGCTGCTGATGGGACGTCAAGCAATGTCATGCAAACAGAACTTATCTAATAACCCGAGTAACCGCCGCCGCCACCACCACCATAGCCACCACTGCCATAACCACCTGTCAGTACACCAAACAAATTCTTCAATCAATCAAAAGGCATCCACATAGACAAGCTAATGAATCAGAAGTGCATAGTGCATAATGACAAAGTAGTCCTAGGCTGAGTGCTCACATTTGCTCTAGGCAGTGTCAAACAGTTTTGTTCTTATACTATGTTCAAAAATGGTGAGAAATTCGGTAGATGTACAGTTATATGACAGGGAGTTCCAAATAGAAAAAGAGTAAGACAATGCAAGCCACATCTGAGGTACAGAATGCATTTTTATCAACTTGTCTGGAGGGCTACAGTATGGTCCAAGTAATAACTGATTATGTGCCCTCCAACTAATTACAGCATATTATTACTGAATACCAGTAAGTGTCAAACTCCACTACAGAGATGGACGAACACACACAATATTGTTGTACCACAAGTCGTACAACGTGTTGTAAAATTGTTGGCGTCTCGTCTGTTGGTGGTGATACCAGAAACGGACGAGACACGAACAAGTTGTAGATGTTGTACAACATTTTGTTTACAAAAGTCATACTGGGTAAAATGGAGAAGGAAGAGGACTAGCACATTTTATTCTGGCATGTGTTTGTGTCATATTAAGTATTAGCATGCTACTTAGATACGCTGCACAGAAGCAAAAAACACGTCATTCCATCTGGGTGCATGGCTGCCTCAAAGAACGCAACAGAAATTAAGCGTATAACTATTTATAGGTCATCCTGTACTTACTAGCACTTTTCGACCCAAAGACATCACAATTTCTCGGTTTTCTCCGTAGCGCTGAGTTTAGTATTACACAGTTCTGGTCATTATAAAATGCATTTATCACGTTTTCTTTAGAAAATTGAAGCACTGTCATCTGCTTCTCATGTTTTCATCTATTGCATCACTGATCACGTGTATACAGGTATACAAAGGATATCCAGACTGCATCGGTATTAGTTATCAAAGCAAACCTCCATATGGTCCTGCTCCGCGCTGGCTGTAGCCAGTTTGTTTCATTGCACCACCACCATAGCTGCCACCATAGCCAGATCCAAAGCTACTGGCACCACCTACATCATGCACCCCGTCACACACAACGTCAACCACTTCCAGCAGTAGCACACAGCTGCTGGATAACTGAGATCAATTACGTTCCACATCATGAGCACTGGCGTCTTGGTAGTGAAACGTTGACTTCGTTGTTGGTTCGACTCCCAGTCGGGATGCTACTTAGATGGGACAGCTAAACCATCGCGATACCAACTGCCAACACCAAGGTAAACTCAGCCTTCCATCCCTCCGGGGTAGGTAAATTAAGTACCTGACACTACCCATCTGGCTGGAGCTGAGGCAGGGTGCATTCACCTGTAACATATGACAGCCATATGGCAGCCTCGGGTGATGCTCCGTAGCTTGAGATGGTTTCCCATGAAAAGCTACACCCTTTAAATCAAAAACTTTTGAAGCCAGTAAGTGTAAACTGGCTTCAAAATTATAATCAAGAATGTCGTTCCGTTCCCCCACCGTGGTCAGCCACCTTGTCGTGGTGGTGGGGCTTTGCACCAATGACCCGAAAGATTTCTAAAATCTGGAGGGTAGGAGCTAACTAAGAGCTGACCAAACCCGTGAGAGCAGATTTGCTGCACATTACCAGTGCTTTTTTGCTGGTTTCAGCTTCACAGCAGACTACGGCATCATAGCCGTTTATTTACGGCTTCACAACCGTTTGGCGTTCATGGCTTTATAACCGTTACCTGTAACCTTATGGTTACATTCGGGGATGCGCACTGGGCCGAACTGATACGGCCTCAGCGCTGGGCAGGTGTAAGAGCCTGCCAACGCCGGAGGTAAGGTAAGGTCGTTCCATTCTTGCACACTTCACATTTTGCTTAGAGCAGCTTTTGTTCCTTGGTACCAACCATGTGGAATGACCTTCCATCTGAACTAAAAGACAGTAGTGATATCACCAGACTAGACAATGCATCAAATCACAAAAGCCTTAAGACATGGCTTCTCTATCATGCCCAGTGCCTACTGGCAACAAGTGTCTCTGAAAATTTCCTTTAAGATAAACTTTACTACAAAATTTACAAACAGAGTGAGTGATTGAACAGAAAAATGACGGACCCATCACACACATGCAGCGCTCTGCTAGTCCATCATTATGACTGAATAAAACAGTAAAAATTCCAAAAATTGTGGCCCACCTCAAAAAAATTATCAAGTAAAAGCGAATTTTTAAGGTTCAACTATTTAGTAATTTTTAGTATCAGCCTTTTGTAGATTCAGACACAAAGATGCAAGTGTAAAACATCACACTACATCCGGTCAAATGCTGGAATTCACAGCAAACAACAATACACGATTATCGCAAATTTTTGTCTATCAACAGACACAATAGAACGGCTGGTCAATTAAGTTAGCCACCAACGAGCAATTTGCATATGGTACCTTTCCAGAAGCATATTGGTTAATAATAGGCCCACCAGGAACTCCCCTTTTTAAAATGGCAAATCCCTCCTTTTGTGAAAAATTCCCAAATATTGCTGTTATGTTTATTATCATGTGCAGTCTTGTGATGATATGAACATGTGACATACGTACCAGCGCCATATCCATTGCCATATGCAGCACCACCTTGACCCCCCCAGCCACCACCGGCACCACCGCCTCCGTAACCACCTCCGCCAGCTCCATAGCCATCCCCACCATATCCACCGCCTACGCACGGCAGACAGACAGTGACCACGTTACTAACAAATATCAAGGCTTAAGGTTAAGGTTAAATTGCCAAGTCAACAGCGCTCTCTCAAAGTTTGTGACCAACGCGAGCAGTGCTCATTTCCATTTCCATGGCCCTGAGCCGGCAGTGAGTGCAAACACAGGTCAGTCACATAAGCAAAAGGCAAGTCATCTCCTATATACTGCTGTAACATTCACGGCGGTTAAGCCGGTACCAAATTGTACTGCTTGGTGACAGAGGCACGTGTGTGAACAATTTTCCCAAAGTTGTTACCTGGCAGTGCACCGGGCTGAAGTTGAACCGCGAACCTCGTGCTCACTAGTTTGACATGTTACCACTACACCACCAACTCACCATAAAACATCAAGAACAGAATGGCAATACATCCTACCTGCTGTCATTGACATAACGAGAAAACTGAAAATAACTTACCACGCAATGCATTTTTTTTACACTTTTTCTCCAGTGTTTGTAATGTTCTTTTAAAGTTTGGCAAATAACACCCAGATTTGTTTGCTAAAATTCATTTTACAAGTAAATACATAGTTCAGTAGCATTTTGAAGAACTGCACAGTTTGTAATTACAAGTTAGGACATTTTACCAGTCAACTATAAAAATACGATGTTTTGCCATTCTGCCCTAAATTACAGTGATACACAAACACAAGAATAAGAAAAAAATTTAAAAATAGGCCAGACAGGGAGACACCAAGAGAGGCATTATTTTCATCAGCATCTCTACCGTAATCACCACACACAGTCCCATTATACAATATGCAAGTGCAGAAACAGCCCAATATTAGAGCATTTACGATGTCGTAAAATCAGCTTCCAAAATTCGGATACTACATGTTTATGACAATCTTATGACATCATAACTTGTTGATTTATGACAAAAATACGACAAAGTTGTGAGGATTTTACGACAATTTTAGGATTGTCATACAATGTTTTGTAAATTAAGTCCCAGGTTCAGAATCAGATGCCTAGGCATGTATACAAGAAGCTCAGTGGGTTCAACTGGGTAAGCCCACCCCAAACTTAATTTTTTTCTAATAATAATTATTACTATTAATTTTATCTGACATTTATTCGACCAGAACAGCAGCTAGCAGTGCTTATTGTAAGAAATTAATTACAGAGGTAAAAAGTGGCGCATGAAAAGTGAACCATACATTATTACATTTGTTACATAGATAAAGCAATTGAGCAGTTTCTAATATTAGCCACTATCATTGCAGTGAAAGGTGGACACGTTCAACACTTGAACACAGTGTTTAATATAACAGCCCTTCACTGCAATGATACATAATAATCCATAGATGTAAAAAATGCTCCAGAAAAAAACGTTTAAAAATGTGGCAAAAATAAAAAACGTTAAATAAAAACGTTAGCCACAATTTGTTCAACCTCTTTCCTAATGCCTAATTCTGCAGGTGCAGTATAGTAGATACTACAGTATAGACAGAGAGAACTTTATTTAACATGTTGACTGCCAACTTCCCCATGGGGTCGATGTGTAAAGCTCCCCCAGGTGCCAACGACCCCATGGGGTGGACAGATTTATTTTCATCTTAAAACTCTGTTCTCTTTGGAATTTTAGATTGTCAGTTTGCAGTGTTATATTTTTTCACATCTTCACGGACTGTCATAAACATTTAATGCCACATTTTGCCACTGTGGTAATATGAAGTATACTGTGGCTCTTTTCTGTGGTTCCAAAAGTGCTTCTCGATGCTTTCAATGGGATTTTCAATGCACATTTTTAAACAGATAAACAACGTTAAAAATGTGGCAAGAATAAAAAACGCTTTTTACATCTATGTAATAATCATTCCGAAAGTGTCTCGAACAGACCTCCATAACCACCGCCGCCACCATATCCTCCATCATAGCCGCCCGAGCCATAGCCATCGCCACCATAACCACCATAGCCACCGCCGCCATAGTCTCCTCCACCGAACGCTGAACCACGACCTGTCAAATACACATCACAATGTGACACAGGTTTACCACTACAGCAGACAATATACTAGCAGCATTGCCTTAAGCCCAAATTCCATCACGCCAACTTTGTGACAAAGTCGGAGACACAAATCATGAGAGTCCATGACACAAATCATGACGCCAACGTTCATGATATGTGTCCGCGACAACAAAGTCCGCGAACTTTGTTGCCGACTTTCCCTGTGCATTGTAACAGACTAAATTCCATTAGCGTGACAAAAATGGGTTTGTTGCGGACTGGTCACAGACTTTGTCGCAAACAACTAGATTCTCGACATGTCGAGACTGTTGTTTGTGACTTTCATGATTATGTCAGCGACTTTCACAGAAACTTCATGACTTCATGATTGGCCACCGTTTGTGTCCGCGACTTTCATGATTTGTGTCCACGACTTTCAGAGTGGGGAAGTTTAGTGAAATTCGGCGTAATGGAATTTGGGCTTTACACAGCTCTGCTTATAACGACAAACAGATCAGTTCACCATGGTGGCTTGGTGTAGTGACTAAAAATTTGGAATCGATCGATGAAGCTGCCCTATGCCTGGTTACTACTCGGAACATTGACTGTCTGCGGAGAAACAAATCATCTTGACCCAGATGCGACTCAGACTTCGCTTCTATTGCTCTGAGTTAAGTAGAATGAGTATGTCACACTGGAGTAAAAATGAGGCAATGACGTGGATCAACCTATGTAACTTTAATAAACATAACACCGTCTGATCCATATACCATATCAGATAGTTCCACAGTTCCAAAACAAGTAAAGAGCTATACATAACTTTAACCAAGTTGCAATAAAACAATGATGAAGCCTGAAATACCGAGAAAACACACACAAATAGCAACATGAAATGTGACATTTGAAAATGCTGACTGACAGCACCTTTCATTGTTGATGACTGTTTGCAATTATGTATAAGGTGAACACAAATAATTTCACAGTCACACCAACGACAGCCACTGTGTAGGCAACTGTGTAAATATATTCTAAGCAAGCACAAGCCATTAAGCAGCTGATATAAAGTAACTATCAGCTGATGTGATCATCAGTAACGTTCAGGATGATGCACAAAAAGTGCAACATAAACACTTTACATAGATTAGGCAATCGGACAGTTCTGAAAATGATTAGCCTTGATCATTGAAGTGAAAGGTGGTCACAGTGGACACATAAACACAGTGTTCAACATGACCCCTCAGTGCAATGAAGAAGACTAATTGTTTCCAAAACTGTCCAACTGTTTGATCTACATAAAAAATGTACACTGTGTCCAGAAAAAAACATCTCGGACATTATCGATTGTCACTTGAAGAAGGGATATCCAATTTTAACCATTTTTGGTAGATATTTCTGGCACAACTGGCCAACAAATAACCATCCAATATTCCACCGCACCCATTGTCTGTTTCTGCACTACCAGGGGAAACAGAACCAACAGAATAAGTTGAAATAAACGAAAATATGTCAAAAAGCACCCCAAAATTATTGATTGTGACTTGAAAAGGATTGACAGATTTTAATAACTTTTGGTGCAAACAATTTTTGACACTACTTGCCATCAAAAGACCATTTTAGTTCCCGCCTCTCCAAATGTCTGCTTTTGCACTACCTGGGAAAAGCCGAACAGGCGAAATGAAATAAAAATGCAATATTTCGATAATTTTGTTTCCCCAGGTAATGCAAAAGCAGACAGTGGGTGCAGTGAAAAATTGGACAGTCACCTGATCGCCTGTTGTGTCGGAAATATTGCTGTCAAAATTTATTAAAATCTGATAATCCTTCTTTAAGTTACAATCAAAAAAGGTCCGGGATGTTTTTTTCCGGTCACGGTGTATATTCCGCTTGGTGTGCATGCCACGCAATAAATACAGAGATGTTGAAATGAGAATGTACCTCCACGGCCACCCCTGCCCCCGCCTGGAGCACCACGACCGCGACCTCCACCACCTATGTCATACAGCCACAAACATGCATGCTTTACACTACTCAACATATTTATCTCCGCCAAGGTCGACGTCGTAAACATTGGTGATGATTAAGTGATCGAGCAATTTCTGTCCGTATGATGTGTGCATGATGACTCATAATGCAGTGGTGCCTGCATGAGGTCATAATAGCAATGACATCATTTGAGAGCACAAGCAGCAATGCTGGCATACTCTTATTACTTCTCTTTCCCTTTCTTGTGTCGGGAAGCGACCCGTCCCTTCTCCCTCTCCTTTCCTTGTATTTACTCTTAAACGACCCCTTTTGCCATGGGAATGAAATTTGAGACAAAGTGGGCCATAACTTGCCTTCTACAAGAAATATCAATGCGTAGTAGTAGTAGTAGTAGTAGTAGTGATGTTTAATTACTTCACTTGGCGGAGATATGCACTCTCATGAGCACCTTCTAGTATATGATATGTTTTGCACATGCCACCTTCATCTAACATGCTAACAATCTAACTAAAACTGTTTTAATGGAACTGAAATGAAAGAAATGGAACAAGAACTGGTATGTCAAAGAATAAAAAAATAAAGAAACATGCTGATTATGAAAGAGATTGAACATAAAATCAGAAAACTAAAAAGAGGAAATAACAAAAACTACAAGGAAAAAAGTGGAAAATTGTGCTGAGACAAGAACTTTGAGACAAGCTACTTCTAATGCAGGCTATACTCAGTTATGCTTGACCAGAGATGCTATTTAATAATGATATAAGTGGAGTGTATTCTGTCCAAGACTTGTGCAGCTGCTTGGCTAAAGCACAAGCAGACACAGAAATTCATAGCCATCCTAAATTGTCTGTCAAGTGCAAATATTTCTAAAAAATTCACAAGCTGAGTAACTACCAACGATAGCAATGTTGTAATGTAACTGCAATGCTGGGGCGGTATGCATAACAACGTCGTAGCTTAGTTTGGACGTAAGGCCTACGTCGCGACTAACTACTTCCAAACTAGTAAGTTACGTTCGACAGCATGCAAAACGCCGGGTAAGTTTGACTTGAATTCCCTGGCTAAACACACACTGCCTCGGCCGGCCTGCAGCTAAAGATAGATATGGCCTGACTTGTTGTCTGCTGCAGTGCTGCAGTCTCGAGCATGCTTGAGCCTAGTTACAGCTCGATAGGCTAAGTAAGAATGCGCGATGCAAATGAATGAAATTTATCAAATGCTAAGTTTTATTCAGCAACTTTTAATACTGTAATAGTGTAACTGACTCGCCAGAAGTCCTTTACGACGCATGACGTGATTGCAGCTTCTCCTTAGCCACGTTAGTTTACATCGACAACGACCGACTAAATATTTACGACAGGTCGCTGGAGCAACTAGTGTTGGTTTGGACGTAGGCGTCTGACTAGTGCTACGTTGTCGTTATGCATACCGACTTAGCACTACACCCGACGTAAATCGATTTTAGTTTGAAAGTAAAGTTACGACATTGTTATGCATACCGCCCCTGATGTGTTGTGACACCAAGAATAAAATACAATCTGGCAATATCAGTCAATCGGTTAAAGTACATTTACACAGGCTAACAACACAAGCATGAGTGAATCATAGGGGCATAGTTAACAACAGTTAAGATGGGGAAAATTAACACAAGAAGACAGCACAAGGATGTGCATGGAAAGCAAGTTCTGTAATGATGTTAAACGAAACATCGATCTATAACAGACTGGAGATTAACCTCGTGAACCTGCAGGCATGCCCCCACCACGACCTCCTCTACCGCCACCACCACCCATCTGCTCTTTATCCATTGCTTTTTTGACTTCAATCGTTAAGCCATTGATATTGTGGTTCTTTCTCACTGAAACACAATGACATAACAACAACAATAACAATACCAATGTTACCAATGCCAATGTTAACGGTGTTCATAGCATATCCACTGGGAGAGTTCACCTGGTTCATTTGACAAATGTAGCATACGGCGCCAGGTGGCCATTAACCTTTGAAAATAAGTCTATTAAATTGAGCCAATAAGCACCATTTACTACATTTACTACTGCCAATGTGACACTTGTCAACAAACATCCTGATATAGTCAATAGTCAGAACATACATACCCTAAAAATATTCATTCACCACACAAATACAGAGTGTGCCAACAAAATGACCCAACTGAAGTGCTACAACCAGACTTGTAGTACTCGAGTCCGGACTTGGACTCGAGTCCGGACTTAAGTCTGTTTTTGCTGGACTTGGACTTGGGGTCTAAGGACTCGGACTTGAAAGCTATGGACTTGGACTTGGGAGGCTCTGCCAGCAAGTCCTTTTTTCAAGTCCTTTGTACCTACAAGATCGATAGCACTGTAACAGACTATTCGCAGAAGTTGTTCGCAAACTACATGCACACCAGAGAACATCACAGTAACACTGCGACTGATGTT